>Ga0208156_1000231_pt1 | contig 26361 bp, 25 predicted proteins | sample 1_EtaG_FD_184073 | JGI IMG/M metagenome (GOLD analysis project Ga0208156, IMG submission 184073) | Marine viral communities from the Subarctic Pacific Ocean - 1_ETSP_OMZ_AT15124 metaG (SPAdes) (version 2) | ecosystem: Environmental > Aquatic > Marine > Oceanic | place: Pacific Ocean | collected...
TACCCAATATAGAACACCCGTTATCAACTATCCCACACTCGATGAGTTGTCGGACATTAGAGTCGTGACTCATCTTTGGACACTTGGAGATAGATTTTATAAACTTTCATATCGTTACTATGACACAGTAGATTATTGGTGGATAATTCCATGGTTTAATCAAACACCTTTAGAGACTGATTTGGAGCTTGGAGATACGATAAATATTCCATTTCCGATAGATGATTTAATTACGTATTTTAGGTAGGAAAAAATGGCAGGTGATAATCCAAATAGTTCCGCAGCTAATCAGGACGCAAAGACTAAAGGGCCTGCGTATTTAGATCAGTGTATTCTTGTGGAAGGTATTGATCATTTCACAAAAATGAAAGGCGAAAAGATCGCAAAAGATTATCAGCATTTTGGAATGCTCAAGTCAACAGCTGTGGCTGACAATGCCTCCACGTTGTTTTTTAATAGATTAACTGCGAGCCCCGGTGGCTGTACTTTACTAGAAAGAGTCCCTAAATCAATATTTGCCGATTTGAAGCCATACGTAAAAATATTCAAAGTTATGCGGAGCAGCAAAAAGAAAATTTTGCTTCCATTTAATGATTTCAGTAATATTGCAGAACCTAATAGACCAAATTTAGGAGTCTCCTTGAGATCCTTTTCGTATGATTATTTGGGCACCAATCCGGTAGAGGTTGATTATTACATTAATTGTCAATTAAACATGTATTTTGAATCCATGGACGCTCTCTTCAAAGAAAGAAGTTCTGGACAAGGAACGTATAGTTTTGCCGATTTGATTAGAAGACCAAAAGGCTCCCACAAAACCTGGGATCCGCAAGCATTTAGAATAAGAGTTGAAATCGGGTATAACCCTCCGTCAATAGAAAGAATTATTCATTCCTTGAAAGACATAAAGTTCGCGGGAAAATCTATAATACCAAATTTAAAGAAGCACGCCAAAAAGATTCGTGATGCAATCGGCGGCTCAAAGGTGCTTTTTTTCTTGACAACAAAATTTCATTCTATTAAGCCGTTGCTTGAATCCTCTGTTGGCGGGTTCGAAATGACCATTGAATATAATGGAGCTGTAGAACAACAACTCTTGACGAAAGGCGCAAATGTTCTTGCGCATTCTATTGATCCTGTTACTCAAGAAGAGCTTGATAGGATGCAGGAAAACTTAGAAGCTTCCCAGGCAACCCTTGCTAGGAATAATTTGTACAACACTCCAGAAAAGAAAGCAAATTATGAAAAAATAAAATCAGACTTAGAGAAGATGGAAAACAACTTCCCGACTGAATATGAAAACCTCATGCACAGTGTTAAAACCCGCGAAGGAGGCCACGCAAACGTCGACAAGGCCATGAAGGGCGCGGCATTCCGCGAATCAGGACATGGAGTCGGCGCCGAAGCCATGGCTCCCGGGGATAAAGGTGCAAGGCAAGCAGCTTATGCCGAGTGGCGTACTAAAGAATTGGAAAAAGACATGCGCGCCCATGTGTTAGACAACATTGGCCCCTCGAGCGACATTAAAAGTGGTTTCGGCGGTGGCGGAGCGACCGAGGAGATGAAAAAACGACAAGCCGAAGAGATGCTCCAGCATCTTAAAAAAGATAGAGCGCATCATACTTTCGCGACTGCACACGGGGCGACACAAGAGCAACGTTTGGCCGATGCATATAGTATGTGGGTAAGGAAACTACAAAGTAAAGGTCTGATATACACTTATAAATTAGATTTGAGAGGCCTTAATGAATGGCAAACTGGAAGATCCCAACGACAGCCGACACTTTCCGAAGGTGCAAAAAAGGACTTAACAAGTAAAAGAGATCAAACAGCAGCAGGCACTGATACCGAGGAAACTCTTGCGAGTAAAGTGGACGCTACTCGTAAACTGGAAAAAGATAGTCGTCAGCAACAAAATATAGCCGTGGGTGCAGCGACACTTAATAACATTTTAAAAAACGCTGAGTTGGTGTCTGGCGGAAAACAAGGCTCTTCCACCGTACATAGAAAAAAGTACACTCGCGAGGTGGAAAAGGCAGTTAAAAATACGATGGAAGGCGCGTCAAAAAAGGAAGGCGCCAAGGGGTTTGGAGATCCTAATCTTCTCCCGGGCCCGGGCGAAAGAAAGTGGCATCTCTTACATTGGGTTTATCTTGGAGACTTGTTAGATGCGACATTAGATTTTTTGGTTTCCGATGGTAAACGCGCCAAGTTAGGTCTTGATTTTTGGTCAAGTACTAAAAATCCGGAAGGTAGTGTTAAAATACTCCTGGGAGATATAGAATTCGTTAACCCTGGCACAGGGATGAAACAAACAGTAAACATAGCAGACATTCCAATCTCTCTAGATTTGTGGAATGAGTTTATAATGGAAAAGTTTGTAAAAAACTTAAAGGAAACTCGTTCATTCAAAGCATTCCTCAAAGATATGCTTTATTATCTTGTTAAAGGCGCACTAACAAACAAATGTAAGACCCCAGGTTCTCCAGCTAATAAGTCTAGAATGTCAATTGACTACATTACTTTGCCAAATAGCAGTAAATTTGCTTTTGTTCGAGCCGGGGCCGGCGAAGATACTAGTTATTATCTTCTTCCCGATGTGGACACAGCCACGGCCAACGCGATGCTTGGGGTCCTCGCGGTATATGAGAGCCGAAAACCGGCCACTATTCAAACTCTTGAAGGTGACGTAATGTTTATTTATGCATCTGAACCATCGGTAGGCTGGCTTAAGGGCGATAAAGACGCGGACGCGCGAAAAGGCATTTGTCATATTGTTTTGGGGCAAGAAGGAACTCCGGTCCTATCAGCTGATTTCAGTAGGGCTGATCAGCCGTTTTTCCTTGAAGCAAAGGCGGAGAAAGCGGGCATACTGAGCAACATGGAACAACTTAGTGAACCATATCATTGTAATTTGACTTTGTATGGTAATACAGATCTTAGGCCCGGCAAGTACATATATCTCCGCTTCCCATGGTCTCATGTAACTCAAGGACAGGCGCAACAACTTGGCCTAGGAGGTTATTTTTTCATAGTGAAAACAAGTAATCAGGTTTCTTCTTTTGGTGGAGCCCTAGAGTGGACCACGAAACTTGAAGGCAGATGGGAGGCTCCTATTGGAGGTGGTTATGAAACCCCACCTGTTCAGTCACTATCGATAACGGAGCAAACATCAGAACAGTCATTTGGTGACGCTAGCGGAATTCTGGAAGATACTATGGCCACCTCAGGAGAATAATAAAGATGACTTACTCAAAATACCATGATAGGAAAATATATAAAGAAGCAGGATATCCTGTTTTTAGCTATGCCGGAGGACACACGCCAAAGCCAATAGACCTATGGTATGAAAGGCAGCACTATGGAAGGATCGATATAAAACAAAATTCAATTTATCTTTCTAAAGCGTCAAGAGAAAATTTGTTATCACAGCTCCGGACCGCCCGAGGAGATGGAATATTTTTAGCAGTTGATTTTGTGACTAGGGCTTTCAATGATTTAAGAAATTATTTCCGGAAGGCTGATGCTCTTGGTAGAATAGATGAAGATGGCTTGATAAGAGATCTAAAACCTAAAAGGGCTTTTGAAGATATTGATATGCACTACAGGAGTCATATCCTTGGCATCGCTAGCGCATTTGTTAACGTTTACGTTGGCGAACGCAATAAAGTAAATTCAGAGATTGTTGACTTCGCAAGTTTTCTAAAGAATTTTATGGATTTTGCCAAAATGTTTAGCAGTAGATATCCGATAACGAGAACTGCGATGATTAAATCCAACCAATGTACGCCTCTTGTTAGTGGTCTGATGATTGAATTAGGATTAAGGAACCATGATAAAGATGAGGACAAATATCAGTGGATGAGTGACTCAAATTTCAAGTTTTATAAAAACGCGGCAAGAAAATATGGATTTTTAGTCGACGAAAACGCCCCATGGCGCCTTGTAGCAAATTTAACTTCTCCCAACATGCAGCATTATTGGAAAAAATCAGATATCGATAACGCTAGTAATGCTTCCACGGTAACTGAAGCTCAAGATCCTTTGACGGAGAATTGTTATAGACAAGAAACCTATAGGGACGAGACAGTTTATCTTAAATGGGAAGGAAACGACAAGCAAAAAGAAGATACCTGGACCAAAAAAGAGGTCTACATGCCTGACGGCACCAAAATTACAACTACAATTTCTGGGGCTAGATATAAATCTTTTACATATCCCGAAAGTGTCGAACACTTTCTAAGTGAATATTATGATAAGGCCCATATGACTGACATTCAGAGTCTTAAATCAACTTTATTGCTCATATATAATCAGCTTGTTGACACGTATCCGACAGTTGACACTTTTTATCTCAAAGGGTGTATCAGCAAAGACCAACAAGTTGTTGAAAAATTATCACGTAACACAATCGAGAGAACTCTTCTATCTCAGATACATGAAGAGTTCACTAAAATTACAGATTTTAGTTGGCTACAAATCTATTTTGAGTTACGTTCATTTGAAGAAAGAATTGCTTGGACAAAGGGCGCGCACAAACAAAAAATGAGACGCTTGAAAAAGATATTTAAATATTATGATAAAAATAATCTTGACAATGGGAGAGCGTTGTGTTATATTAATAACGAGACTAAAAAAGTTGTTTATGAAAAACCAAGAGAAGGAGAAGGAGAGGCAACTGGACTTAGTGTTGCACAACAGCAATTGGCCTCTGGGGTCTTTGCCGGCTCATTTGCCGGGACTGCTTACATGGGCGACAACAGCGGATATTAACAAGGTTGGTTGATGTTATTTCAAACATTGGATAACAAACATAAATGTATAGGGGTATATTATGACGGAGATCTTCACTTCAATGATGAACTTCCTAAGGGAATTAATCAAACATGGGATTACGCGCCTTTTCTCCGGGATAGAGAAATTGGATACGGCTATTTGCAGTGTGGTGGCAAATCTCTTGATGATGTTTGTCCCCCAAATATAAAAGAAGATTGGAACAAAATAAACAATAAGTTAAAAGCTTTTATAAGATCCTTTCATCTTTCTAAAGTATCCATGGACGACAATTGCTTCTATGATTTGGTGCCGGAGAGGTTTTTATTAGAATTTTGTGGAGTAAAAAATAAGATCACAAAACACGTGTTTGAAAATTTTTTGCCGCCAAAAAATCTGAGATTCCTGACCTCATTAACAAAAGTGATCGAGGACGTAAATCAGCAAAAGCTTAATATAGACATTGATGAGCTTAAGCCATTTCTATCGGAACATAAGGCCAGGCAATGGAAAAAGAAAATCAATAGTATTTCACCATATATAAAATATGATATTTTTGGCACAAAGACTGGAAGACTTACGACAAAAAAATACAGTTTTCCGATTCTTACTTTTCCAAAAAGATATCGCTCCATCATCAAGCCAAATAATAATTTATTTGTCGAACTGGATTATAACGGAGCAGAGTTGAGAACCTTGTTGGCGTTATCAGATAGGAATCAAATAAATATGGACATACATGAGTGGAATAGAAGAGTTTTATCTGGGAACAAGGTTCTATCGCGACAAGAAGTTAAAAATTCTATTTTTGCATGGCTTTACAATTCAAAGAAACATCCCAATGAGGAAATATTGAGGAAGATGTATGATAAAGATAAAGTTTTAAATGATTATTGGGATGGGACAACAGTTAGGACTTGTTTTAACAGAGAGATCGAGGCGGATAAACACCATGCGTTGAATTATATTATTCAAAGCACATGCGCTGACCTTATTTTACAAAAAATGATTAAAATTTATGATATGCTAGACAACAAGAAATCGAATATCGCTTTTTGCGTACACGACAGCATAGTTGTTGATTTACATGCGGACGATAAACATCTCATGAAAGATATCATAAGCGAATTTTCTAACACGAGATTTGGCAAGTTTAAAACTGGTGTCAAAACTGGTAAAAACTTTGGCGATCTTAAGGAGCTTGTATAATGGAAACCGTAATCGGCTTGGGTAATGCTGGCTGTAACATTGCTGATAAATTTTCTAAATATAGTCAGTATAAAATTTATAAGATTGACACAGATATAGAGGTTGATCGAGACAACGTATATAAGATGCCACGACAAGAAGATCCAGAAAAATATGAAGAGAATTGCCCGAATATGAGTAATTTCTTTAAGGATGTTCAGGGGGAGGTGCTTTTTGTTATCGGCGGCGCCGGAGCCATTTCCGCAGCTTCTCTTAGAGTTTTGGAGACTATAAAACATTGTGATATAAACATTCTTTATATTAGGCCAGAGGTTGAACTTCTCCCTGCGGCAAGTGTATCTCACGAATGGGCCACTTTCAATATTCTACAGGAGTATACCAGATCCGGAGTTTTTAAAAGAATTTATTTAGTGAGCAACCCTGAAATTGAGCGACATCTAGGGAACGTGTCAATAATTGGATATCATGAACGATTAAATGAGATGATTGTTTCTACGATGCATATGATTAATGTTTATAATCATATTAATCCCGTAACTAGCACTTTGGCACCCCCGCGCAATATTAACAGAATTTCCACTATTGGAATCATGGACATTGATGATGGTGAAAAAAAATTATTTTTTCCCCTTGACGAAACAGAAGAAATAATGTATTATTATGCAATAAACAAAAGTAAACTTGAGGAAGAGGGAGATTTGTTTAAAAAAATCAGAGAACAAGTTAAAAGTGATTTAAAAGTTGGCTACGGAATTTTTGCAACAGATTATGTAAAAAATTATGTATATGTGGTTAGCCACACATCAGAAATTCAACGACAAAAAAGTGAAAAAAACACTTGACAAACAGAATTCATTGTGTTACTATGAATATAGCAGAATGAGAAATTGGTCATTCTGACTTTACTCAACAAAAGGAGAAATTAATGGGTATTGATATGGAAAAAATGCGTTCACGACGCAGCGAACTAGATAATAAAAACGGTGGCGGCCGGGAGAACTTCTGGCGCCCTCAAGATGGAGAGACAACGATTCGCATCGTTCCTACTCCAGATGGGGATCCTTTCAAGGATTATTGGTTTCACTACAACGTCGGAAACGCTCCCGGGTTCTTGAGTCCAAAAAAGAACTTTGGAGAAGACGATGCACTCGATAATTTTGTTCGCAAACTCTATAAGGAGGGAACGGAAGAGAGTATTAAGATGGCAAAGTCTTTGTCAGCGCGCCAGCGTTTCTTCGCTCCCGTGGTAGTACGTGGCGAAGAAGATAAAGGTGTGCGTATTTGGGGGTTTGGCAAGATGGCTTATGAGAAGCTACTTAATCTTGTCCTCAATCCTGAATATGGCGATATCACAGATCATGAAACTGGAACTGATCTGGTGATTCGTTATGGAAAGCCTGCAGGAGCGTCCTTCCCTCAAACGGAGATTACTCCGCGCCGTCGCCCTTCGCCACTTTGTGAGGAAGAATCACAATGTGCTGAATGGCTGGATACAATTCCGGATCTTGACTCGCTTTTTGAGCGTAAAACACCGGGAGACGTTGAAACCATTCTCGATGAATATTTATCGGGCAATGTTGACGATAACTCTTCTGATGTAGAGAAGTATAACACCGAATCGGGAGATTCGGTAGATAAAGCTTTCAGTGAGCTTCTTTCGTAAAGTTCTCTCTCACCCGCAGGGAGGCACGGGGTTACAGGTGCCTCAAACTAAAACACAAAAGGATATAATATAATGAGTACAAAAGATGATGTGAAGAGCGAAAAAAGTAAAAAAACAAAAATGAAAAAAACAAGGAGCAAAAAGGTAAAAGGTGGAGAAACGGTAAGTGTACATTACGTAGGAACTCTTGATGATGGAACCGAATTCGATAGTTCGCGAACACGTGATGAGGCTTTGTCCTTCGAGGTTGGCTCAGGGCAGCTGCTTCCAGGTTTTGATTCGGCTCTGGCGGGAATGAAGATTGGCGAAGTAAAAAACGTTAAATTATCCCCAGAGGAAGCTTATGGGAACGTCAACCCCGAGGCAGTTCAAGCTGTGCCGCAATCGTCGTTTCCTCCGGATTTTAAACTTCAAGAAGGGCTTCTCGTACAGGGTCATGATCCACAGGGGCAACCAGTTATGGCAAAAATTGATTCAGTTGAACAGGACTCTGTTGTTCTGGATTTTAATCACCCTCTAGCTGGGAAGAGTTTGAACTTCGAGATTGAACTTCTGAGCATTAGCAATAAAAAATGAGAAATCAGTCCCAGAAGGAGAGTAATAGGATTTAATTATGGCGAGAAAAGCAAAAAATAAAGCAGGTAAACTTTCTATGTCGGACATGCGCAGCCTTATTAATAAGAAGGCTGGTATGTCTGTTGCACACGATTTAACTAATAGTAATCCAACAGAAGTGAAGGATTGGATTCCAACCGGATCTCGTTGGTTGGATTCCATCGTTTGTCGTGGAAAGCTCACCGGTATTCCAATTGGAAAAGTTGTTGAAATTGCTGGATTAGAATCAACGGGTAAGTCGTACATGGCTGCTCAGATTGCAGCTAACGCTCAGAATATGGGTATTGACGTAATCTATTTTGATTCTGAGTCAGCAATTGATCCGACATTTTTAGAAAGAACCGGTTGCGACCTAGAGAATCTGCTTTATATTCAAGCACAAAGCGTTGAGTTCGTGCTTGAAACAATTGAAGATCTTCTCGCTAATAATGACAATCGTATGCTCTTCATTTGGGACAGTCTTGCTCTGACCCCATCCGTTAGTGATGTCGAAGGCGATTTTAACCCTCTCTCTTCAATGGCGGTGAAAGCCCGCATACTCGCCAAGGGAATGTCCAAGCTAACTGTTCCGATTGCGAATAGTCAGTCTACATTTCTAGTTCTTAATCAACTTAAGACAAACATCACTAGAAGCCCCTCTGAGGCAATGGTTGAACCTTATATGACACCCGGTGGAAAAGCCATGATCTACGCGTACTCTCTCCGCGTTTGGCTCACGGGTAGAAAGTCAAAGGCCAGCTTTGTCCTCGATGAAAGAGGGTTTAGGGTGGGGTCAGAGGTCAAGGCTACTTTGAAAAAAAGCCGCTTTGGAACTCAAGGCCGACAGGCAAGTTTTAAAATTTTATGGGGAGATAATATCGGTATTCAGGACGAAGAGAGTTGGTTCGAAGCAATCAAGGCTTCAGAACACCTTAAACAAAGTGGAGCATGGTATTCGCTTCAATATAAAGATGGCACGGAAGAAAAGTTTCAGCCATCAAAATGGAAAAACATGTTGACAAATGAGAAGTTTCGTGATAGAGTATTAAATATAATGGATGAAGAGGTCATCCTTAAATTTGATAAACGTCAAGGCGAAGCATCAGATTTTTATGATATAGAACAAGAGGAAGAATAATGAAAGAATCATTTTTTTTAACAAAAGGAGTAAAAATGAAAAACATCATTTTTCTTTTGCCACTATTTTTTAGTGTTAGCTGTGCTGCGCAAGTGGAGGAGACTCATCCTCCACAGCGGTACTGCGAAGTAGAATATGTTGAGGGGTTTGACGGACCAGATAAGGTGTGGTATGAGGATGTTGTTCTTTGTACCAGGGTGGCCAACTATCGACGTACATATTCTACGGTTTACTATTTTCCATTTTACGGAAAGTTTCGTCGTAGCTGGAGATACCGCCGGCAGATTGCCCGGCCGCGCCGCAACCGCCGAGGCCACAAAATTCGCGCGCATCATCATCATCGTCCGCGTCTTACGCGGCCGCGATGATGCAGGGTACGAACATGTCCAATAAGACTAAACGTTATTTGTCGGTTGCAAAGAGAATGGCTCAACAGGGCGACCATCGTCGTCCAAATCATGGTGCCGTCTTGGTAAAGGGAGGAAACATCATAAATGCCGCTCACAATAAATGGTCCTATTCGTCTTTCGGAAAAAGATTTCGCGAGAGAGACAAAGGAATATCGACGCTGCATGCTGAACTGGCAGCAGTACTTAATTTAGATCGAACTACAACACAAGGGACAGATATTTACGTTGTAAGAGTAGATAAAGCAGGAGAATTCAAAATGAGCAAACCTTGCACTATGTGTGAGACAGCTCTAAAACATGTTGGAATAAAAAGGATATATTATACTACAAATGACGGCACTATTGAATGTTATAAATTGTGATTCCAATTGTGATCTGGAAGAGCGATTTTTGAACGACCTAAAAGAATGTTTTCCGAAGATGAAATTTACACTTATAAATAAAGAACTTCCAAGTCCAATCTTTGACTGCAACGAGAGGCAAACCCTCAAAGCAGGCAGGAAAAAACTTAAATTATCTTGGAGCCCTCCAATCTCAGAAATTAAAGACGAAAAATATTATCAACGCTTATTGGGCGACTGCATGGATGCAATTCAAAAACTTTATCCCAAAAGAAGGTGGTTTTGAAAAGAGTATTAGTAATTGATGCACTCAATATTTATTTGAGAGCTTATATATCCAACCCGTCAATCGCCCTCAATGGAGAACCCATTGGAGGAGCCTTCGGGTTTCTTAAATCACTGCAGAAATATTGCAGAGAGATGAAACCGGATCATATTGTGATCTGCTGGGATGGCCCTGACGGAAGTAGAAAAAGAAAAACGATGCACAAGGGCTATAAAGCCGGCAGAAAGCCTATTCGTCTTAATAGGAATGTGCGAATCATGTCCGAGGAAGAGGAACGGAATAATAAGATATGGCAACAGCAGAGACTGATTGCATATCTCAATTGTCTGCCAGTTTCTCAGATCATGATTGAACAAATAGAAGCAGATGACATCATTAGCTATGTTGCTCAAATGCCTCATTTCAAGGATGCTCAAAAAGTTATTATCTCTAGTGATAAGGATTTTTATCAACTCTGCAACGATAAAACTGTAGTCTACAGGCCGGTCCAAGTTGAGTTCATAAACGTCAAAAGACTAGTTGAGACGTTTGGTATACACCCTAACAACTTCGCCCTTGCAAGGGCCATTTGCGGCGATAAGAGCGACAACCTAGACGGTGTTGGGGGCGCAGGATTAAAGACCGTTGCTAAGCGGTTTCCGTTCCTCTCAGAGGCTAATCCGCATGAGATCCAGACACTTTTTGAAGCTTGTGAATCAGTGGAGAAGCCTCTAAAAGTTCATCATAATATTTTGAGCGGAGAGAAGAAAATACAGAGAAATTATAAAATGATGCAGTTGTATACTCCACTAATTTCAGTACAGGCTAGTCAAAAGATTAAGTACGCAATTCAGGAGATGACACCAGAGCTAAATAAAACTCAATGCATTGGACTGATGATTGAAGATGGCATCGGTGCATACGATTGGTCAGAAATGTTTGCAACAATGAAAAGATTTTGCTTGACAACAAGTAAAAAATGATGTATGATAGGTAATATAAAATAAAAGGAGAATTTACCAAACATGGGATATGAAATAACCAGTAAGGATTCTTATGACACAGATTCAAATCAGCGAAGCATAGAACAGATTATTGAACAATATCTAAAAACGTTTTTGGATGGGTCTTTTCAAAGATATGGAGGTCTTGATAACGGATCAGGTTGGGGCAAAAAGCAGAGTTCAGAATTTATTGGTAATCTTATCGCTGGCAAGGCGATTGGCACAAGAATCATTGTCGCCCGCGTAGCAGATTGTCTCCAGTGGGCCATTGCACAGAAATCTCAGGAAGATATCGAATATTTTCAAGGAGTTCTTAATGAGGGCTATGAGGAGATTAGCATTGATGGTAACAATACCGCTAGCGCGATCTATGGGTTTGTGGAAGGAAAAATTCCAGCGCTTATTCCGGATGCGCATACTCGAAGCAAGCTACATAAAAAACATTTCAAAGATCTTGATGCGCAACAGCAATACCATGTTCGCCACTTCCAGCAAGTAACAAAACTTGAACTAAGAAAAATTTCTAAAGTCGACATGTGTGATGAATTTAGGAACGTGAATAGGGCAGTACCGCTAAACGATCAAGAGTGGAGGCAAGCAAGATCAACTGACTTAACGGCAACTATTAGAGAGATTTCGAATGTGTCAACCATTAGAGATGGTTTTCTATTTGTATTCAAAAAACTTACTAGCTACGATAGAAGAACTCATGAACAAATGACAGCACAGCTCTGTATCAAACATGACAAAAGCTTTGATACCAGCCTTATGAAAAAAGCCTTAGATGATTATTACAAAGAAAATAACAGTGTCGATTCAAATACACAAAAAACTGTTAGAAATATTTTAAAAGAGGTGAAAAAATGTAGGGATGCGGTACTGAATAAAAACCAAATAAAAACCGGCCTGTGGCATAATCTCTGTGACGTCATTTACCTCGTTGATGAGTATGGTCTACAAATCGACGATTATGAGGAATTCATGGAATGGTTCCTAGCGAAGAATGCAGAGTATAATGCATATGCTGAAACTGTTATAGAAAAAGAGAAAGAAGAAAAGTCTTATATTCATTGGACTACGACTTATGGTGATCAAAAATTTTATAGGAAAACCGCGGTGCTTTTCGGCAGCCATCTGTATAAAGAGAAAGAAAAGCTTATTAACAATGGCGCGCTAAGTGAAAAACCAAAGATTCGAACCAGCAAGGATAGCTTTACATTCAAAGACAAGCTTAGACTGTGGAACCTTCAAGGTGGAAAAACTAGAGACGGAGATGTTATTGACATACTTGATCTTTATAAGGGAGGCAAGTACGAAACTGACCATAGAATATCTGTTGCTAACGGCGGTGAAACAACCATAGAAAATGCTGAACTTATGACTACGAAAGAAAATAGAAAGAAGGGTTCTAAGGATAATGAACCACATTTTGATTTTCAAAAACAAGAAGAAGTCGTGAGTCGTCAAGTTGCAGAATAATATTGAAATACACAACAAAGAAGGACTTGAGTTTTTATTAGATATTCCAGACAACTCTATAGACCTCGTTCTAATTGACCCTCCATACATAACCTCTAAAGAATCAGGTATGGATAAATGGGTCAAACATGTAAATCAACAAAATAAGTCTGGCTCGGTCGATGTAAAAACCGAAAAAGAGTGGGGCAACTATAAGTCTGCTGAAGAGTGGGAACGATGGTTTGAAGCCGGCAATGTGCCGGAGGATTTACGTAGTAAGCAACTAGAAAAACTAAAACAAGATTATCTAAAGTACGGAAGCATTTACGGCAAAAAATATGCTGTTCAAACTGACTTTGGCTCTTGGGATTCTGATTTTTCCATGGAACAATTGGATTTGTTTGTTGAGCAATTTTATCGCGTTCTTAAGAATAGCGGAACTTGTATTATATTCTTCGATCTCTGGAAGATATCTTACCTGAAGGAGAAAATGGAAGGAACCAACTTCAAACAACTGAGATTTGTTGAGTGGATAAAAACAAACCCGCAGCCTCGCAATAGCAGCCTTAATTATCTTACAAATTGTAGGGAAATAGCTCTTCTTGGAGTTAAGAAAGAAAAGCCTACTTTCAACAGTTCGTATGATAACGGCATGTACCAGTATCCAATTCATTCGGGAAAAGATAGATGTCATCCAACTCAGAAGAGTCTGCCTTTGTTTGAGGAGTTAGTCACCAAACATTCAAACAAGGGTGACACTGTTTTGGATTGTTTTCTTGGTTCTGGGACAACTGCCATGGCCGCGAACAACACAGGAAGAAACTTTATCGGATGTGAATTAGATAAAAAATATTATGACAAGTGCATGGAAAGAATGAACTTGACAAAGAAAGAAGATTAGTGTATATTAGAATAATGATTCACGATAAAGATAGAGAGATGGAGAAAATTATAATTGAAATACTTGAAGATTTTAACAGTTATTCAACAAATATCTCCTCAGAAATTTCTAGAAGGATGATTGCAAAAGCAGTCGTTAAAAAAATTAAGAAGATGTATAACTATGATATAAAATATTTTTATAGTTAATATTCACGCTCGTAGTTCAGTAGGTTAGAACGCCACTCTTATAAGGTGGAAGTCCCTGGTTCAAGTCCAGGCGAGCGTACTTAGAAAAAGGTTATTATGGTAAGAGAAGAGAGAGCAGATTTTTCAAAATATGGCAAGGATTTCCAAGAGAAATTGTGCCAATTGATCCTGAAAGACAGGATGTTTTGTGATCAGATTGAAGAAGTTCTTGACACCCAGTTCTTGGAGTTAAAATATCTTCGAGTGTTTATTCAGAAAGTTTTTGAATATCGAGAGAAATATAAAGTTCATCCGACAACTCGAACAATGTTGACGCTTGTGCGTTCTGAATTGGATGACGAAAATGACGCCATACAAAAACAAGTAAGAGATTATTTTTCCAGAATTTATAAGTCTGACATGGAGGTCGAAGGCGAAGAATATATTAAAGACACTGCTCTTGACTTCTGTAAAAAACAAGTGCTGAAAGAAGCCATGCTCAAGAGTGTTGGACTTCTTAAAAATTCATCATTTGATGAGATTGCATGTACTATTAATGATGCACTTAAATTAGGATGTGACAACAATTTTGGCTATGATTATCTGAAAGATTTCGAAAAAAGGTTTGAGATCAAAGCAAGAAACCCTGTGTCGACAGGGTGGAATCATATTGATAATCTCTCCAAGGGTGGTTTGGGTAAAGGAGAGCTTGGAGTTGTTATAGCTCCCACGGGAGCTGGTAAATCCATGGTTTTAGTCCATTTAGGCGCGCAAGCTATAAAAAATGGGAAAAATGTGGTACATTATACTTTAGAATTAGCTGATACTGTGGTAGCATCAAGATACGACAGTTGCATAACTGGAGTGCCTCTTAGGGATTTGTTCACGTTTAAAGAACACATTTATGAAAATGTTCAAGATCTCGAAGGAGGTCTTATTGTTAAAGAATATCCAACAAAGTCTGCATCCACAAGAACTATAGAAACTCATCTTGAAAAACTAAGACAACGAGATTTTAAAGTAGACATGATTCTTGTTGACTATGGAGATCTTCTGAAACCAAATGTTATTCGTAAAGAGAAAAGAATGGAATTAGAATCTATTTATGAAGAGCTAAGAGCGATAGCTCAAAAAAACAATTGTCCGGTTTGGACAGCCTCACAAACTAATAGGTCTGGATTGAATGCTGAAGTAATAACAATGGAATCTATCTCTGAGGCGTTTAATAAATGTTTTGTTGCAGATCTTATATTTTCAGTTTCGAGGACGATTGACGACAAAAATGTAAACACGGGAAGAATGTTTATTGCAAAGAACAGATTTGGTCCCGATGGACTAGTTTATCCATTGTTGATGGATACGTCGAACGTTAAAATTGAAGTGCTTGATCCAACAGGAGAAACAGTTAACGATATTATTACCAAGTCCGCCAAGGAGCAGGCGGAATTGTTAAAAGAAAAATATAAGGAGTTTAAAAGTGACAGAAGTAAGTGACAACACTAAAAAAGAAGTTGAGCAGGCCACTTTAAAATATTTTGACGGAGATCAACTAGCTGCGAATGTTTGGATGACCAAATATGCCTTAAAAAATAAAAAAGGCGAGTTGGTCGAGAAAACTCCAGACGACATGCATAAGCGACTAGCATCAGAATTTGCCAGAATGGAGAAAAAATTTGGAGGAAAAAGGGCTATGTCTATGGATGAGATATATGCCCTGTTGAAGAATTTTAAATACGTCGTACCGCAGGGATCTCCTATGATGGGGATTGGAAACGATTATGTTAATGTGTCTTTGTCCAACTGTGTTGTTGTGGATTCTCCGAAAGATAATATTTCTTCAATTGTTGATTCTGGAAAGCATCTTGCTAATTTGTTCAAGCGACGTTGTGGCGTCGGCCTCGACATTTCTGGTTTACGTCCAGAAAATGCCTCTGTTAACAACTCCGCCGGGACCACAACTGGGGCATGGTCTTTTGCTGACTTTTACTCTTATGTTTGTCGCATGATTGGACAAAACGGAAGACGCGGTGCGCTGATGATTACGATGGACGTGAACCACCCAGATATTGAACAATTTGTATCCATGAAGAATGATTTGACAAAGGTTACAGGTGCGAATGTTTCAGTTAAAATAAGTGATAGTTTTATGGAGGCCGTTGAAAATAAGCAGACGTTTACTTTGCAATTTCCTGTTGATTCTAACAAGCCGACTATTACAAAAGAGATCCAGGCGGAGGATTTATGGAGCCTCATCGTTGAATCGGCAACAAAGACTGCTGAACCAGGATTAATGATGTGGGATAATATTGTTAACAACCTTCCTGCTGAGAATTATGCTGATGTTGGTTTTAAAACGGTTACGACCAACCCTTGTGGAGAAATTCCTCTTTCCGCTTACGATAGCTGTCGCTTAATATCAATAAATCTTAAGAATTTGGTGAAAAATCCATTTAAAAATCCAAAATTTGATTTCAATAAATTGTCTGAAGTGGCGGCCAGGGCCATGAGATTATCAGATGACTTGGTGGAGCTTGAAATTGAAAAGCTTGAGAACATTATAAAGGTATGCGACACAAGAGACGAGAAGGCGCTATGGAAGAATCTTCTTAAAGCTTGCCAAAACGGAAGAAGGACCGGTCTCGGAACTCATGGACTAGCAGACGCAATTGCTTGTTTGAATCTTCGTTATGATTCTGATGAAGCTTTGAGTGTGATAGAAAAAATTTATGAGACTTTGAGAGATGCCGCATATAACGAGAGCGTTGATCTCGCAAAGGAACGCGGCGCATTTCCAGTGTTTGACTGGGAAAAAGAAAAATCGAATTCCTATATTTCGAGATTGCCAAAAATTTTGCAGGAAAAAATTTCTAGATTTGGAAGGCGTAATATTTCTATTCTTACAAATGCTCCGACAGGCTCAGTTTCTATCATGTCTCAGACAAGTTCGGGTATAGAACCAGTATTCAGGAATTCTTATACTAGGAGACGAAAACTCTCTCATAACGAGGGCGATATCGTCCCGGCTTTCGTTGATGAACTTGGAGACAAGTGGCTAGAATATGACGTGTTTCATCATAATTTGCAGGAATATATGTATTTGATGAAAACAGAAGAGATTCCTGATTTCTTTGTAGAGAGCAATCAGATTGATTGGCCCAAAAGAATAGATGTTCAGGCAGCAATTCAAAAAAGTATTGATCATTCGATTAGTTCAACGATTAATCTTCCAAAAGGCACTGAACCTAGTGTTGTTGGTCAACTATATTTTGAAGGCTGGAAAAAAGGATTAAAAGGTATTACAGTATACGTGGATGGAAGTAGAACTGGCGTTTTGGTGACAAACAACTTAGACGATCGTTTCCCACAGAATGGAGCCCCCAAGCGACCAGATGAGCTTTCGTGTGACATACACCATACTACAATCCAGGGTGAAAAATGGACAATTCTTATTGGACTGTATGATAACAAACCTTATGAAGTATTGGGGGGTCTTTCAAATTTGATCGAAATCCCAAAAAAGCATAATCGAGGAATCTTGACAAAACATAGTTTCAAAACCAGAAATAATAGGTACGATCTGCAGGTTGGAGAAGGAGAAGATGCCATCTTTATTAAAGGTGTTGTAACAGTATTTGACAATCCTACAAATTCTGCTTTCACAAGAATGATTTCTCTTGCTCTGCGCCATGGTTCTAAGCCAAGCTTTCTTGTTGAACAGCTTCATAAAGATCGAGACAGCGATATGTTTAGCTTCTCAAAATGCATTGCAAGAATTCTTAAAAACTATATTCAGAATGGTGAACACGTGGCAAGCGATAAAGCATGCGAGGCGTGCGAAAGTGAAGGTTTAATATACCAGGATGGTTGCGTGACTTGTGAATCTTGCGGTTATGCAAAATGTGGTTGACAATAACATGATTAGTTACTATAATAAACAAAAGGAGTTAAAATGAAACTTAATTATTTACTACCAGAAAAAGAAGCAAATGAGCTTTGTGATGGCTCGATAACTAAATTGAAAAAACACACATGGGAACCAGGAGGCCAAATCAGAAAATCAGTTGATGGATCAGTTGGGACCGAATTCTTTTGTAAGAGATGCGAAAGAAGGTACTGGAATTTTTTTACACCAGAACAATACGAAACTTATAAAAATCTTTTGGAGGAAGTAGCATGAAGTTTGAACCAAGAAATAGACACATATTGGTCGAAAAGATAGAAAAAGACGAAGAGGATGAAACGAAAGTCCTTTTGCCCGCCGGGTATAAGAAAACTGAGGAGTACACGCTTGCTCGTGTATTGGCTACAAGTCCGGACAGTTCTGTATTAGCCAGAAAGGGAGAAAAGGTTGTCGTTCCTACGCACTTGATTCAAGACATCAATGTGGGCGAGCAAAGTTTTTCAATTGTTTTGGAAAATCATATATGCGGGGTGGTATATAACAAATGATTATGACTTACGCTGAAATAATTTGCGCCGCTATTCTATCAATTGGCATGCCAAATGCTGACTTCGCCTGCACACATATGGAAACTGTTATTGAAGTTTCTGAGCAATACCATTTAGATCCAATCATTCTAACTGCTTTGATACATGTTGAAAGCCGCTGGAGCCCAAGAGCTAAAAGTAGATCCGGCGCTTGCGGCCTCACTCAAGTGATCCCAAAATTTTCTAGAAAGTTCGGATACGTTGGGTGTAGAATGCTGAAAAGGAGGCCAAAACTGGCAATCAGAAAAGGTGGCCAGATATTGAGTTATTGGATCAATACATACGGCAGAGGAAATGTTTTAAAAGGACTTTGCGCATATAATGCCGGCTATCGTTGTTCAGGAAAGAATGCGAACAAAAGAGGCATAGCATATGCCAAAAAAGTAGTCGATTATTCTAGAAACATCCGGGATGAAACGATTCCTGGCTGTATGAATCGTGAATGATTTAAATCGCCATATATACGAAATTGACGAATTGGTAATTGGAAATAGTCTGGAGGCTGTGAGTTACTCTTATTTAAATGAAAAGTCGATAATACTAAACAGTGTTAAAAAACCTTATTTTTTTGAATTTTTTGAAAAAGGCTCTTGCTTAGAAAAATATATAACTGAAATCGATGAGTACGAACTAGAGGCTCCAAATGGTGTTAAAACTGTTGGGGCTTCAAAACTAGAGGTGTGGGAAAAATTAGTTTTTTATTTGTCATTAGCGGGATTGATACCCCTAGCGGATAAAGTTTTTTCCATTAGGATAGAAGAAGACAACTTACTTAAGGTCACTACAAGTAATTCTAGAATGGTGAGAATCAAATTTAACAAGTTGAGAATTTTTGATACAGAAAACATATCTGGTTTTGATTCATTTAAAGAAGACAGCAGATATAAGGTCGTTGATTGGGTTAACGTTCGCTCCGGCATGAAACATAATTATGATTATTTGGAAACTGGGGATGAATTCATAAAAGAGATTTATTTCTATCCTTCCGAGAGGGTTGGAGGTGGCGAAAATGACAAAAGGAAAGATCTCGTTGCGGTCTCCTATTTGACAAAAAAGCAGATTGATAATTTTGAATATTCTGATACGTATGCTAAATTTAAAATATTAAGCTTGATGAGGGAGGCTGGGATAAAAGGCGCCAGAAATGGGAAGAGACATGACGATCCCAACAAATATGCGTACTATTCAATAAAAATTGAACCCTCGCACAGAGAAGTGCGATTATGTGGGAAAAGTTTACACGGAGACACAAATTTTCTCACTTTTGATTACAGACAGGAAAGAGAGATTTATGAACAGTCTGACAGTAGCCATGGTTTCTTAAATAAGGTGAGAAATTCTTTAAATGATTGAAAGTGGGACAGGTATACAGGCTTCTTTTCATTTAGCCGGAATAGTGCCTATCGCTGGTCAAAAATTAGACTTTAATTTTCCTTGGCATGACTCCTGTACGCCCATCGCTCCTGATTATCTTGCTGTGGAAAGAGCAGTTGTTGAATGTGCATATGCTGGATGCGAGACGATATGGATCGTGTGTCACGATGATATGCAACCATTAATTCGATATAGGATTGGTGAAATGATTGAAGATCCAGTTTGGCTAGGTAGAAACATGGACCCGAGACCGTCAGAAACGAGAAAACAGATTCCAATTTATTATGTTCCAGTTCACCCAAAGGATAGAGATAAAAGAGATTGTCTGGGATGGAGCGTTCTCTATGGTGCTCTCGTAGCTTACAGTATATGTAAAAAAATAAGTACATATGTGACCCCAGACAAATATTATACAGCTTTTCCGTATGGAGTATATCCACCAGAAATTTTGAGATCTCACAGAGAGTCTATTTCAAGTAAAAAGCCCTTTGTTTTATCATTTTTAGAAACAACAGTCAAAGATGGTGAATATTTAGGGTTTACGTTTGATGCCGAAGATTTCAAGAGGTTTAGAAAAGAATTGAGAAAGGACGGCACTGGAAGATACGTGCCGGGCGAAGGCATGACAGAAAAGCTGCTCCCGGTGGAAGAACGATGGTCCGCCAGAAATTTTCCCATAGAAAAAGTTTTCAACTCTTTGAACTTGGATAACGCTCTGGACGCAGAAGTTGACTGGTATTTCAAAATTGACAATTGGGAAGATTATTGCGAATATATGGGCTCAGAAATGAGAAAAGGTATGAAAAGGCCATCAAAAGCGTTGTTTGACTACCACGAATGGAATCCAATTGGCGAAGATAATGTATGAGCTTTTTGATTTAATGTGACTAATTATGTATGAAGGAGTTTGACGTATGAAAATAACAAAAAAAGAACTCAAACAAATGATTAAAGAATCACTCGATGAGTTGATGATGCATGACCTCACAACTGGAGAAACAACTCCGCCGATGTCGGCACCTCTCACTCCGGTTGCAAAAATTAAGAAAATAATTGAACTAGTCGACCAAGCTAAAATGAACAAAAGTCTTGGCATGCCAGACGGAAGGGTTGCGCAAAACTATTTGGATCAAATTAGACAACTCGTTGACGAGGTTTAAGTAACGATATGAAAATTACTAGATCACAACTTAGACAAATTATTAAAGAAGAACTCAGTACTGCTATTTCTGAAAGAAAAGAAGAAGAAAAAACAGAAAATGTAGATCCGGCCATTGTAGAAGAGATGAAAGACATTATGTCTGTTATATCTGATCTACGCGAAGCCCATGGGCGCGCAGACACGAGCGGTTTCCAATACTCTGGCGACGTAAAAGAGATTTGGATTGATGATCTATATAGATTGTTTAGAGAAAGATTATTTAGAGTTGAAAGAGGATATCTAGGCAAACCGCCGCGCGGGGTGCAAATGTCTATCTCCAGAATAGTAGGTAAAATGCTTGGGAATATGAGTTATTGGCTTGGAGATCTTACAAAAGCTACCGGGCGCGCCCTCACCGAATTCCCTCGCCTTATGGCAGGCTTCGCTGGTCTAGCAACTAAATGGGATACAATGTTTAAAGAGAACATCGATCACCGGCTTCTTGAAGATTTTGAAGATGTTGAATTGGACATTCCTGATCGGTACGAAAAAGCCAAAAAAAATCTGGTCAGACAACTAAGGGCGGCGTTGCAAATTGCTCCTCCTTCATCATTCCCATTTGTTTCTAATTTAGGTGACAATGGCGACAATATTCTTCAGGGCTTGATTGAGTCTATTTCTGAAGTTGTTGGTGGTGAATATGAAGAGATTTTGCCTATTATGGAGAGCTTCAAGCAGGTGATCAAACACTTTCGGAAAGAGCCCACCTCACGTGAGGAACAGGAAGCTCTCCCCGCGCAGCTTTCTAAAGCTGCACAATTTAAGGACTTGTTCAGCGAAGCTTCACGGAAATGGTCCGAAGAGATGAATTGGCTGTCCCGGGAAAAAGAAGATGCCGCTGCCGCTGTCAAACCGAAAAACCAAGCAAAAGTGGCCATGGCTTTTTTGGATGAAATTTTAATGAAAATACGATCCCCGATTTTATATGATGTTTATCTGAGAGATCTCCAAGGGATAGTACAGGATTTAAGATTGCAGCTTAGTAAAATCAACGACGAGTGGGGAGCGATTGCAGGGCATAGAAATGAAGGGAAAAAAGTGAAAATAACCAAATCACAACTAAGACAAATCATTAAAGAAGAGGTTGAAAAAGTCTTGAGCGAAGACAATGATTACTCGACAGAAAAGCTTTCAAACGGTTTAACCAGGATAAGAAAAAAGGATTCAGGTTTGGTTGGGTTATATAACCCAGATGGCAGCTATAAATCTGGCGATTTGAAATTATCAAAAAATAAGGTAAACAAATTAGTTGGTATAAAAGAGAAGAAACTTACAGAACCAGAAAAAAAAGAAAAGGAAAAAATTGTCAAGGGTATGAAGAAAGATAAAGGCGACTTTGAAGAACGTTATCCGGGACGTGGAGAGGAAGTTATGTATGCCACAGCGACAAAAATGGCAAAGAAGAAAAAATGACTGAAAAAATAGAAGTTGTCTCAATACTGATAGGGGCGCTCGGCATTATTGCCAGCGCTTCTTTTTTGTTATTCATATAAAAATAAAATGCTTGACACGAAGAAGTAGTTGTGTTATATTATCTGCAGAGGTAAAAAAATGAAAACTATTGTTCATGTCAACCAACATGTTATTCGCAAGAACACAAAAACTGGCGAGAGCAAACCATGTTTGACCGTTAAGACGTATAAGGAAAACAGGTATGCTCATGAAGCTATAATTCGTGATGAAAATGGCAATGAAGTTGCAAAAATTGTATACAGTCCGCATAAACCATTATCTTGTGGCGCAAGGTGCTGGATCGAAACTAAATATGATGTCGACACTGTGGTTCATGACGATCCCGAATCGCTTATGAGTATGGAATAGGGGAGAGATTAATGACTAAAAAAATACCCTTTGTTGGGCTTCACGCACACAGTGGATTGAGCTTAAATGATGGCTTAGGATACCCCCAGGACCATATGGATTTCGCTTATGAGAACGACGCAGATGCCCTTGCATTGACCGATCATGGCCACATGAATGGCCTACCTTATCAAGTGCTTCATGCGCGCAAAATGCAGGCTAGTGGGAAGAACTTTAAGCCAATATTTGGTGTTGAAGCTTATTTTAATCCTTCCCTGGAGCAGTGGCGAGAAGAATATGAAAAAGCAAAACAGGAAAAGAAAAAAGGCATTAAGAACGAGATAGAACTATCTATTGAAGACGAGAGGGCATCAAAACAGAAGGTTGTAGATATACTCAAAAAGAGGAATCACCTTATTCTGATTGCGCAGAATCAAACAGGTTTGAATAACATATTCAAGCTTGTGTCGGAGAGTTATAAAGATGAAAACTTTTATCGCTACCCTAGAATTGATTATAAGCTTCTTGATCTATATGGCGACGGAATTATTGCCTCTAGTGCTTGTCTTGGCGGTGTTTACGCTGGTGACTATTGGGACTATAGGGATGTTGGTAGTGACGCTGTTTTAAGTGCCATGCGCCAGACAACGGAGCGCATGAAGGCAATTTTTGGAGATCGTTGGTATGGAGAACTCCAATGGAACAATATTCCAGAACAGCACGAACTTAACCAATATATCGTTCAGATTTGTCGCGAGTATGATGTCAAACTCATCTCCACCGCAGATAGTCATTATCCTAACCCTGACGCTTGGAAGGACAGGGAACTATATAAAAGGATTGGATGGTTGGGTAAAGGTGGCCTACCAGAATACATGTCTGCTGAACTTCCCTCCGGGGTTGAAGAGGTCGGATATGAATTGTATCCAAAGAATGGCGAACAGATGTGGGAATCATATCATAACTATTCTAAGTTGGTTGGTTTTGATTACGATGATGATCTTGTGTTGGACTCAATCAAAAGAACAGAATATATTGCTCACGATCTGATCGAAGACTTTATGCCAGATAATGAAGTTAGACTTCCAAGTTTTGTTGTCCCTGCAGGTAAAACAGATATTCAGGCTCTGACACAAGATTGTCTCGATGGTCTAAAAGAAAAAGATCTTAATGAGAAAGAAGGATATGTTGATAGACTTAAAGAAGAACTCTTTGTTATTCGTGATCGTGGATTTGCCAAGTATTTCTTGACAATGAAGGCAATCGCTGATAAAGCATCTTCCGTCCAACTGACAGGCCCAGGAAGAGGTTCTGCCGCAGGTTCTCTCGTCGCCTATGTTCTTAACATCACACAGGTTGATCCAATTAAACATGGACTTCTGTTTTCAAGGTTTCTACGTAAAGACGCAACAGATTATCCTGATATTGATTACGATGTAAGCGATCCGATGGAATTGAAAGAGATGTTGATTGAGGAATGGGGATCCGACACAGTTGCTCCTATTTCAAACTATAACACTCTACAACTGCGTTCTTTAATCAAAGACGTATCAAAGTTTTATGATATTCCTTTTATTGAAGTTAATAATGTGACGGGGAAAATGATCTTTGAAGCAACTCCAATTGCCAAAAAAGTTCATGGTATTAAATCAGGAGTATATACGCCAACATTCGAAGAAGTTATGGAATACTCAGAGACTTTGAAGAAGTTCCTTAATAAGTACCCTAACATCAAAACTCATATTGAGGCCCTCCTGGGACAGGTTAGGAGCGTCTCTAGGCACGCAGGAGGCGTCGTTATAGGCGAGAACCTAGACAAGTGGATGCCGCTTGTTAATAGCGGAGGTGTGAGGCAAACCCCATGGTCAGAGGGTCAAAATGTGAGGCATCTTGAACCTCTTGGTTTCATTAAGTTTGATATTCTTGGCTTGGCTTCTTTGAGAATGATTGAAGGAGCAGTCAGACATATTCTCAAAAGACATCATGGTATCGAGGAGCCAACGTTCGAGGATATAAAGAAGTTCTACAGCGAAAAACTTCATCCCGATGTTATAAACTTTAACGACCAGGATGTTTACAGGAATGTTTTCCAGAAAGGTAGATGGACAGGCATCTTTCAGTTCACAGAACAAGGCGCCCAGGAATTCTGCAAGAAGGCAAAACCGAAAAACCTTATTGATATCTCTGCTATCACTTCAATCTATCGCCCGGGCCCACTTGGAGCGGACGTTGATAAATCTTATGTGGCAGCAAAGAGAGATCCAGGAAATGTAAAATACATTAATAAACTTGTAAAGGATGTGACAAAAGAAACTTACGGCTTCCTCATCTTCCAAGAACAGATTGCTCTACTGGCTCACAAACTTGGCAAGAACATTTCTCTTGATGAGGGTAATGCCCTACGAAAGTATCTAACGAAGAAAGGAACCGGAGATGAGACAAAAAAGAAGGAAAAGATTTACAGCAAGTTTGTTGAAGGGTGTATTGAAAAGAAACTATCAATGGGGCAGGCTGATCAACTTTGGCAGACATTTGAATACTTCTCAGGTTATGGCTTCAATAAGTCGCATGCGGTAAGTTACAGTATTCTAAGTTTTCAGTGTGCTTGGCTATTGAATTATTACTCCGTTGAATGGACTGCTGCCTTCCTTGACAAAGAACCCGAAACCAGAAAAGAAAAGGCAATTAATATTGCCAAGTCAATGGGTTTCAATATTCAACCTCTTGATATTAATTCTTCAGGAACGGTATGGGAAATCTCTGAAGATGGCAAAACTCTTATTCAGCCACTGACTTCTGTTAAAGGGCTGGGAGATAAGGCTATTGAACAGATTATGAGCCACAGGCCATTCAACACTATTGAGGAATTACTCTTTAATGATGATATTGTTTACAGCAAGTTAAATAAAAAGGCACTGGATGTTCTTGTTAGAAGCGGAACTTTGGATTGTTTAATCGACGAAAGGTTTTCAGGAATGAAACATTTCTGGTCAGCTGCCGTTGTTGACCGGCCGAAAAAGGAAAAACAATTGCATGAAAACATTGAACTTTACAGGCCCGAAGGCGATTTCACGGTTGAAGAAAGGATTGCAAACAAGGCAAATCTAACAGGAGTGTTTCCAATTGATCTTGTACTGAATGAAGATGTAAAGAGCAAGCTGAATGAATACTTTGTTCCGCCAATTGCTGATTATGAAAAAGATCTTCAAGTCGTCTGGTTTATTCCTCGCGAGATAATTAAAAGGAAGACTAAGAACGGAAAGGAATATTGGATTGTGAATGTGATCGACTCAACAAGTAATCAAACTACAATTAGATGTTGGGGAGTGCGGGAGAGAGATATCATTCATATCAATCGCCCTTACATGTGTAAAATAGATTATAATGAACAGTGGGGATTTTCCTCAAGATCTATAAGGCACAATTGGCGTTTGTTAGGATAATAACTATTTTTTTGCACAAAAATAAATAGTGAAATAATTTTTATAAAATTGCTTGACAACCAAGGGAAACTCTGTTATATTAGTTATCTATCCTTAAAGGAAACAATATGAAACTTAAATTTTACAAGGTTC
>Ga0208156_1000233_pt1 | contig 25954 bp, 21 predicted proteins | sample 1_EtaG_FD_184073 | JGI IMG/M metagenome (GOLD analysis project Ga0208156, IMG submission 184073) | Marine viral communities from the Subarctic Pacific Ocean - 1_ETSP_OMZ_AT15124 metaG (SPAdes) (version 2) | ecosystem: Environmental > Aquatic > Marine > Oceanic | place: Pacific Ocean | collected...
TACTCGACCGTGACGTACCAGTCGATGGTCGTCGCCGCGAGCCCCGTCACGAGTGGGATGAGGGTGTTGCCGCTGACCGTGAAGCCCGCCGCCAGGTTGACGCTCGACTCGACCGCGAAGATGGCAGCCAGGGCACCCTGGAGCAGGGGCCCTGCCCCCTCGCGGTAGTAGAGCCCCGCCGTCTTGTAGAAGCACCGCTCTGCGCCGGCCTGGTCACGACCGACGAAGGTCGCCTCGACGCCGACGATCGTCTCGTCGGCGACCGGGATGCCCACCTCGGTACACCCCTGCGGGGTGTTGTTGACGGTCTGCTTGTACCCCGTCCGGGTCATCTTCGCCCCGGCGCCCGAGGCCCCCGTCGTGTGGGACTTCACGACGAAGGGGTCCTGGACCTGGACGCTGCCCTTCGTCGCGTGGCTCGTACTCTGGAGGACCAACCCGTCACTGGCCGCTGTGCCACCGATGATGGTCTGGCCGGTCGCGCGGCCCGCCAGGACCGGGACCTCCGTCAGAGCCGCCTCGACATCAGCGCCGGTGTAGTCACCCGCCGAATCCTCGATGGCCACGAGAGAGGCGCCCAGGCCGCTCGTCGTCGAGCCCAGGACCGCAGCAAGCTCGCTGTTCACTGTGAACACGGCCCAGTTGACGCCGTCGCAGACGACGCGCACCGACTGGTACTGCACGCTCAGGCTGAAGGTGGGGCTGCCGTCGATGGTGGCGGAGTCGGCCGTGGCCAGACGCACCAGGTTGGACGAGCTGTCGGACTTCTTGACCACCACGGACATGCCGGCGATCTCCGCAGAGGCAGCCATCAGGGTGACGGTGACGTTCCCCGCCGTGGCGTCCTTCGGGTAGAACCCGCCCTTGGTGATGGTCTCCGAGTCGGTGACGTCGACCGACCCCTGGAAGTACTCGGAGGGAACGGCGCCGCCTGGGACATCCGTCCAACGCCCTGTGTGGTCTACACCCATGATTCCTCTCTGTTGTTGCTGACCTTACCAGCCTGTGGATCGGATGCAATCATCTGTCGTGGTGCGTCTACTTGATGGTGTTGAGGCCCAGGAAGCCCTCTGCCGCCTCGGCGCCGCTGTCGATCAGGCCCGGCTCAGGACGCATGGCCTTGCGCCTCTGCGCCCGCTCCTCGTGCCTCGCCCTCGCCTGTGACATCCGCTTGGGCCTGAAGCCCAGGCCGTAGATGAGCGCCTCCCCTGGCGACAACTTCATGAAGCGCTTCCCGACCTTCACGCGCGTGTCATCGCCCGTCAGCAGGTCCCAAAGAGCGCTGCCCATCCGGGCGTATGGCGTCACCATGGGCACAGTCTTCCTGTCGCCCGCGCTCCAGTCCTTCACCCCAGCGAAGAAGCCAAGGGTGGGCCCCAGCGCGAAGTTGACCAGCCGTGCCGCGATGTTCTGCCCGTACCCGTCGTAGAAGCGATAGCTGCCCGTGACGTCCGCGCCGAACAGCCCCGGCAGGCCGTACATGACGGTCTCGATGAAGTGGTCGGCTGACTTGTTATCCATGCCGGCGTCGGTCATCCATTGGTGGACCATCGCCCCGTACATCGCCGGCTCAAGCGCGGTGCCCCCTGCGCCGCCAACCAGCCCCCTGCGTATAAGTGCTGCCCCGGCCGCCCTTGGGCCCTTGACGCGAGCGAGGTTGAGCAGCGAGTCCGCCTCCTTGAACAGGAAGGGCTTGAACTGGCCGATGACCTTGGCGAACGGGCCCGCGAAGCCGGCGGGGACGTTCCACATCGTGTTGTCGAACTCGGTGACCTCGGACCACGCCAGCCCGTTCCGGTGGGCCTGCTCGTCTGGCAGGCCGGCGGCCTTCCCTGTGCGCCACCCGTGCAGGTAGCCGACGGAGCGATTGACATTGGTGGACGCCTCGAAGAGGGAGGCCCCCTTGAGCGCACGAGAGACTCTCGAGCGCTCCCCGCGCCAGATGTCGTCCATGCCCTCTACCTTCTTGGCGCCGCGGAGCACCCCCGCGTCGTCGATCATCTTGCGGACAGACGAGTCCGTGCTCACGGTGTAGTAGAGGTTGGCGAGGTCCTTGGCGCTGACATGCCCCTGTAGCGTGATGAGCGGCTGCGTCATGTTGACGTAGGCGCTCTTGGGGTTGAACCGCAACTTGGTGTGGTAGTGGAAGGCGGTGAGGTAATTGGCGAGTTGCCGCCCAGCGAACAGCGAGCTGCTCCCCATCCCCCACTCGGCCAGCGGCGCCGTCACCTTCGAGATGGCCGGCCCTACGCGAGGGATCTTGGCGGCCCCACCGTGCGTCGCGACGGCAAGCCCCTGGAGGCCCTCCACGAAGATGCCAAAGAGTTCCTCGGCCGGGGTGGGCTTGCCCCAGACGTGGTCACGCCTGCTCGCGATGAGTTTGGAGAGGCGCCGGTCGACCACATGCGGGGACTCGCCCAGTTGCTCGATGATCGGCTGGATCCGGCGCTGCATCTTGCTCAGCGCCTGGGTCCGGGCCACCTCCGAGAAGTACCCGCTCATCACCCGGAAGAAGTCCTTCTCGTACCCTTCAAGCCCCTTCCTCTCGTGGGTCGCCCCGAGGTGCTTCTTCTTGCGCTCATGCGGGCCGATGTCTCGCCCAAGGTCGCGGCTGATGGTCTTGGCGTCGATGACAGCGGCCCGCGACCCTGGCGTCTTTCCGCGAGCCTTCCGCGCGGCCTTGCCTGATGCGCCAATGACCCGCTTGTAGTCACGCTTGGTGAGCCAGGTCTTCCCGCTGCTCAGGGCTGGGATCCTGCTCGGGTCAAGCTCGATGCTCATGCCCGGGTCGTCGCCGAGCTTGCCCGCCTCCGCGAGCGCCTCGGCGTAGGACGAGAATGTCTTCTCACCGTCCGGCAGCCCAGAGTGTTTGAGCTTCACCTCCCCCGTGATGAGGTGCCGGATGAAGTCGTGGTGGAAGTAGCCCGTCTCGGTGATGCCCCAGTCATCTGGAGTGTCCACCCCGAGGTATCGCCTCGTCTCGATGATGAACTTTCTGGAGTCCTCGGTGATCTGGTCGTAGGCGCGGATGGCATCCTCTGCCCCCTCGCCCAGGGCATTGACGGCAGCGGCCCGCTCGCTGCTGCCCTTCTCCATCTCGATCGCACGGATGAGGCGGCCCTCCCACTCCTTCCTGAAGGCTGCCCGCGCCTTCGGCTTGAAGCGTGACGATGCGCCGTGCAGGAAGGCCGCCGCCTTGAACGCCGGCTCCAGCGCCTGCTTCACCTGCTCAAGTTGCATCAGCCGCTTCGAGGTGAGCGTATACACTTCGTGGCCGGCAGCCTGGAGGGCCTCCGAGGCCGTGAGGGCCAGCACCTCGCTGCTCGGGCCGTCAGGGGTCCTGCCGGGAACCTCGGCCAACTTGGCAAGGCGCTGCCACCCGCCCTGCCACACCACCTGCCCGGTCCCCCTGTCGATGATGCTGGCGGGCTGCACGGCATAGGCGTAGAGCGCAGCCGCAGCGCCGCCCATAGCGCGCCGGACGGCCTTGGCGCCCTCGTAGCCCCACTTGCCTGACCCAAACGCCGCCGTCGGCCCCGCGGACCCCAGGACGCCCGTGTGATGCAAGGCACCCTTGGCCGACTCGAGCATGTCTCCAAACCGGCGGCCGGCCTCCTTGATCGAGAGCATGGCGGAGCCAGTCTCGTTCGAGACCGCGAGCCCGAGCAGCTCGCCCGCGCCCGGGTCGACCACGGGCGGCGGCGCGATGTCCGGCACCCGCTCGCGCAGGAACTCTTCGGCGAACTCCTTGGTGTACTTGGGCGGCGGCTTTGGCTTCTTCCTTAGCGTGAACGGGCCTGCCAGCGGGTCGACTCGCGGAGCCTCCTGGCGCCTCTTGGCCCGGATGGCCTTCACTCGAGCGGTCAACTCGGCCACTCCCGCATCGATCTCCGCCTGCCTGCGCTCGCGGAACTGCTTGAGGTTCGCGTCCCGCCTCGCCCTCTGCGCTTCCCCTGGCATCCGCTTGGCCGAAACGGCCGCCGCGGAGGCGCGTGCGCCTGGGGAAGCCCCGGACAGCATGCGCGCCTCGAACGCATCAATCCGCGCATCAATCCGCGCAGCTTCGCTGCTTGTGAGCGGAACGTCCGGCGCCCCCTGGCCCCGGCGCACGGCCATCGCCTCATCGAGAAGCTCATCGGCGTATTCGATCGGCGGGGCCGCCGGATCCACTGGCGGGGGAGCCGGCCCTGTGACAGGCTGCGCCGGCTTTGCAAGCAGTTCGTCTGGCGTGGCCGCAAGGGCGGCTTCGGCCTCGGCGGCAGCAGCCGCCGGGTTCAGCATCGGCTTGCCCTGCTCAGCCTTCGCGAAACGCCCACGCCTCCCTCCGACGCCCCACTTGGCCACCTTCTCCAGGCCGGCCAACGTCCCAACCTTGGTTGCGAGACCCGCCAGTTTGGCCATTTTGGTTAGGACGGGGGCAACAATGGCGCCTGCCGCGAGCGGGTCGTCCTCGGCAAAGCCGGCCGGATCCTCCGCGATTGTCCCGTACAAGAGGGCCAGGTCGGCGTCAGCTCCCACCTTCTTCCCGCGGTCGGCCAGCATCAGCAGCCGCTCGCCCTCTGGCAGGTCCCCGAGGTCACCGCCTGTCAGCCACTCGATGGCCTGAGGCGCCACGTCTGGCAGGGTCTTAAAAGCCTCCCACACCTCAACGACGTCATCGCCCGCCTTCCCCCAGGCTTTCCCCGCCTCGAAGTCGCGGCCCGCCGCACGGTACTTGGCACCCCTCGCGACGGCCTTCTTGATGGCCTTCTTCTGGTCGACGGCCAGCGCCCTCAACTCCTCGACGTAGGCCTCTGCCTCGGCCCCCTCCATGGGGGCGTCTGCCCCGCGCCTGATTTCGGTGAGGCTGCGACCTGCACGTCTGTTGCGCCTCGACCTCTCGCGGTTCCGGCCAAACTCATCGTCCAAGACTTGGGCAGCGTCGCCCACGGCCTTCGCCACCATGTTGGAGAGGGTCACGGTGGCCCGGAAACCGGCCTCCATGGTGCCTTCTGGCCTGGGGACCGAGTCCCCAAACCTCGAGGCCACACCCGTCTCCACCGTGCCCTCTTGCGGGCCCATCGGGATGTAGCCCTCGGCCCTCGGGTGGAAAGGCTGGGCGGCAGCGCGGGCCCTTTCCCACCCGGCCGACTCAGCCGGACCCGGCCGGGTCGTGTCGGGCGTGGCCCCACCGGACAGCGGGCCAAGCGGGGGCGCCTCGAAGGGCGGCTGCGTCTGCGGAGCCGGCCGCCGCAGGCCCTCCCTCATCAGCCCCTGCGAGATGGCGAGAGCGGCCTGGGCCTGCTCCTCAGGGAAAGGCTCTGTCCGCGGGGCGTACTCTTCAGCGAGTTGGCCGAGCCGCTTCCCGAAGTCCTCCTTCCGAATCCTGGACACACCGTAGCGCTCAGTGAGAGCGGCCCTGAACTCCTCCTTGCTCACCCCAGCGGCCTGGTTGGCGCTGATGAGGGCGCCCAGAGTCAGCCCATCATGCAGGACAGGCTCCATCAGTCCACCCACCCCTCGGGGCCGCCTTCGGTCACGAGGTCCCTGAGGACGGAGGTGAGCTGCCCCTGGAGGTTGGTTTCTTTTTCGAGGAGGGCATCGACGTCCTCCCCATTGAGGCTGGCGTCGTTGATCCGCTTCCGGTTCCTCTCCAGGGTCGCGATCAGAGTGCGCGCCGTTCTGTTGGTCCGGCCATGGGCGGCCTCGTCGGCGTCCAGGTCCCTCTTGTAGGCGGCCATGAAGATGTCGTGCTCCTTCGCCGCGGCAGCCGCCCGCTCCTTCCGCGCCGCAGCGTCTTCAGCGGCTGCCGCGGCAGCCGCTGCCCTCGCATCCTGGAGGCTCATAACCCTGCCCGTGATGAGGTTCGACAGCTCGACGGGGCTGATCTTGGACCTCCCGGTGGCCAGGTCCCTGATCTCCTTCTCCGTCAGCTTCGCGTAGGCCTTGTCGTACCCGCCCGCATTCCCGATGCTGATGACCTCTTCCTGCTCCGCGCTCCGCTGGCCGGAGGGGGTGTCGCGAGCGGCGAAGTAGGCGCGCACGTCGGCGTCCTCCTTCGGCTTGCGCGCGGGGGGCGGCCTCCCTCCGCCCTGGCCCCTTCGCGCTTCTCGGTCCTCGATCTTCTTGGCCTCGACGCCGGCCTTCCGGCCCTTCATCACCTTCCCGTAGATCTCCGCCATCGCCCTGGAGGACTCCATGTCACCCGTCGAGGACATCTGCTTGTTGCGGGCCATGAACGCCAGCAGCGCCTCCCGCTTGGCGCCCAAGAGGCGGTCGTTGGTGCCCGCCAGGAGGTCCGACAGGTTCCGAGGGCCAAGGTCTGGGGCGGCCTCGAGCGCACGCATGATGCGCTTGAGGTCATTCGTCGAGCCGCCCTGGTGTGCGATGTAGAAGATCTCATCCGCATCCGAGGGCATCTGAGACCAGTAGGACGCGCGATAGGGCGACGGGGCCAAGGGCTGCGGCCCTTGCCGCGTCTTGTGGTACTGCTCCCACGCGGTCTGTAGCAGCATCGCATCCCGGCTGAACGTCCCGGCTCCCGGTCGCTCGGCCTGCTCGGGCGGGCGATGCGGGTCGCGGGCATCTGCCGGCGGGTCCATCCCACCCAGCCTCCGGGCTGCGGCGGCAGTGGCAGCTTTCAGCGCCCCACCAGGGTCTCCCACGCCTGGTTCCGGGCCATCGGTCCCCCGGAGCCAGTTGAGAGCATCCATCGCCCTCCTGCGCATGATGCCGCGATCCGAGATGGACCCGCCCGACAACCCCGCCCCGCCTCGTGCAAAGGGGTTCGCTCTCGCCCGCTCGGAGTCGACGTCCGCCCTCGCGTCCGCCCTCCGCGCCCGATAGCCATCCCACGGCTGGGCGGCCGAAGTGCGCATGTCGTAAGGGTCTCTGCCCTGTGCGCCCACGGCGGCTCGCTGCCTTGCGACTCGCTGCTCGGGGGTCCCCTCCCACTTGCCCTCCTGCTTGCCGCCCCTGCCGGCCCAGAGCCCGCCCTGGATGATCAGGTCCGTGACCGGGCTCGTGACGATGCCCTCGGCCACGCCCAGCCAGCGGTTGATCTCCTCCGCCGCCTTGGCCGAATCAGACTCCGGCGGAGGGGGCGGCCGTGTGCCCACACGAGCGCTCAGGTAGGGCGACGGGGCCTGGGCCCCCAGCATCCCCCTTGGGAGGCGTAGGCGGGCCATTAGTAGCCCTGCCCGGTCGAGGCGGCGATGGCCTGCGCTTGCTGTCGACCCTGAGTCATGTACTGGAACTCACTCATCCCGATGCGCTGCCCGTACTGCTCGATGGCCTGCCGTACCTGCGGGTCCGGCTCCTGCGCCCACATGATCTCAAGCAACCGCGCCTGCTCCGCACGGCCGTACTGGGCCGCAGCGTTCACCGCGTCCATCATCGCCGCCACCTTCTGCTGACGCTCAATGTGGACGGCGTTGCCCGCCTCGTACTGAGCGGCCAGCGCCTCCACCCGCGCAGCCGCAGCCTGCTCCTCCGCAGTGCCCACCGCCTCCGCCGCCTGCAAGTCGAACTGGGCGATCGCCTGCCCACGCTCCATCGCCGCCTGACGCATCAGCCCCGTGTGGCTCGACGAAGACCCGAGCCCACGGCCCGCAGCCATCTGCTGCGCCGCCTGCTGCCGGATGGCAGCACGACCACCCGGGACAGCGTCACGGATGCTCTCGTACTTGCGCTGAGAGGCGTCGGCCACCCCGCTCATGCCGGCGGCTGCCTGCTGGCGGTACTGCTGGCCCTGCTCCCACTCCGACTGCTTGACCTGCACGCCGGGCTTCGCCTGCTTGATGTAGCCCTTGACTGGTACTGCCATTCCTCTACCTCATCAAGTACTTGCGGCCAATCAGATAGACCCAGTGGCCACCGTAGCCGCTCACGACCTCGGTAGCTGCCGGCCCCGTGGGAGTCTCCCGTATCTTCACCGTGGCTTCAATGAACTGCTCAGCGCCCGCGCAGTTCGGGGCGCCAGGAGTATATGGAGCAGCCGCTGTGCCGATATTCTCGCGTGCGCCCAACGGTGTCCACGTCTGGCCCATGTAGACCCGCTCGCCTTGGTCTTGGAAGCTCACGCCGGCCACCGTGGTGCCCACGATCCTTAGCTCGTGCAACTCCAGGTCCCAGTTCGCAGTGGCCGTCCGCAGCGGAGACCCCGAGTGACGGATGGCGATGCGGTCGATGAGCCGCGTGTCCCACGTACCCGTCGTCAGCGGGTCCACCATCTGATGGGTCGCCACTTGGTCGTAGACGATGCCGCTGTCCGACCGCAGCCCCGCCCCGATGGACACGTCCACGTCCACCGTGAAGTTCGGCCCGGGGATGGACGTGGCCGCCACGCCCGTGTCCAGCCAGCGCTGCCAGTTCCACCCAAGGATGGCTCGGTGCAGCACGAACGGGTACGCCAGCGTCACACGCCCGCGGTCGTAGATAGGGTCCGTCGCAGCGCCCGAGTAGGGCTCCGCGGCCATCTCCGCCCCAGTGACCCCGCCCTGAAGGCGGTTGTTGAATAGCGGGATGGCGATGACCTCATAGCCACCGTAGTCGGCGAGCACGCTGTCAAGCCGCCCCTCGCCCAGGCGCCCGATGCCGCCCCGAAGCTTCGACACGAAGACGTCATCGATGTTGTCGAGGCCCGTCTGGATGCCGTCCACCCCGTCAGCCTCGATGTCCGTGCCTGGCTGCGGCGCCGTGATAGTCACCGTGGGCGCGCTCTCGGTGAAGCGCGTAGGCCGGTTCTGCGCTGAGGACTGGTCCGCCGAGGCGACGTCCATCTCCATCGAGAAGCGCATGTCGATGGTGACGTTGAGAAGCGCCATGTTGAGGTCGTTCGTCGGGTCCAGCAACTCCGGCGCTCGGATGATGAAGCAGTACGACAGCCCCGGGTCCATAGCGATGTTGATGTCCTTGAACAACGCCGGGTTGATCCGCAGGCCATACGAGGCGTAGGCCTCGGGCGTTATCTCAGTGGACCACACCTCCACCGTCGGCCGCATCGCATCTTGACTGTCCTTGAAGTCCACGTCCGTACTGGCGAAGTACCAAGGCCGCCGGCCTACGATGCTCAGCCGGATGCCGTAGGCGTCCGTCCGATCGTAGTCCAGCGTCCCCATGTCGCTGCCGATGGTGCCGATGGATTGCCCGTAGTACCGCCCCGCTACAGCCGCCGGCTCGCTCCGCGTGTCGAACCCGAAGGACACCGACTCCAACACTGGCGTTGGGACCGACTCGTCGAGGTCCAGGCTCACCTGGCCGTCGTCGTCGGTGGTGAGGCTGAAGTCCTCGCGTAGAGGGAACAGCGCAAAGGGGATGCCGTAGTTCGCGTCCTCCGTCTGCTTGGCCGCTGCCGTCGAAGGCACCATGTAGTCCGCGTCGATGCACGGCAGGTTCAGGAACACATGGAAGACCCCGTTGGGGGCCTCCATCTGTGGGGTGGCGATGCGTGCCGCGTTGAACTCGTCGGCCATGTCCTCCAGCTCGGGGAAGACGTGGCCCTCGGTGTTGGTGGCGCTGACCTCGAGCTTGTTGCCCCGAGAGAGGCGGCGGCGGGTGACCTTCGCCATCAGCAGACCTCTTCGAGGGTGACCCAGTTCAGGTCGTACATCTGCATTGTGGTGGGGTCGTTGGCCGTCCCGGCGCCCCAGTCCGAGTCCGAGGCCGTTGCGTACTCAGGGACCACCATGTGGACCCGCACCCGCGCGCCCGCCGGGATGGGGATGGCGAGATCCTTGGCGCGAAAGTAGACCCCCTCTACTGTCCCACCCGGCCAGGAGAGCGAGGTGTCGCTCGACGGCGGAGTCCCCGGGTCCTCCACCCAGTAAGTCTCTCGCAGCAAGGACACCCCGTGGTAGGCGAAGACCTTGGCGGCCAAGCGCTGGTCCTCTGGGTAGAAGGGGTTGTCCACGCTCACGACCAGAGAGAAGTCCTCAGATCCGTCCGCCGTGACGTACCCATCCGGCGGGGTCGCCCCGTAGGTGAATCCGTTGGTGAACACCCGGCTCCCCAGGCTGTTGTGGTCCACCGTCAGCATGAAGCTGATGTCATCCAAGATGACCGGCTTCGGGAAGGCCAGCGGCGTCGAGGATATCCAGTGGTTAGAGCCCGTGCCGTCGAGCACCTCGATGCCCGGCGCCCGGAAGCCTTTGACCCGCAACTCATTCTCCGTCCGCTCCGGCGTGTCCGCGCCCGTCGCCAGGTCCGGGTTCTCAGCGGCCATGAAGGGGAAGTTGGTCCCCGTCGAGCCGTTGATGCGCGGCATCCAGCGGACCACGTAAGTCTGCGGGAAGAAGCGGTTCTGGAGGTCCCCCCGGCGGACCCGGTTGAACCGGTCCACCGTCTCCTGCATCGCCCGGTCGATGCGGTCCCCGTCGATGGTCGTGCCATCGGCGAACTGCTCCTGAGTGACCTCGCGAGCCATCAGAGCACCGCCGTCGTGTTCACGGTGCCCCAGGCTACCGCTGAGCGCTTGTAACAGCCGACGACCTCGACGAGCCCCGCGACCCCGCCGTTGAGGATGACGACCGCAGGCGTCGAGTCGCCCACGAACCAGCAGCCCACACAGATGCCCTGCGCGCTGTCGCTGAAGCGCAGCCAGTTGCTCTGGGACTTCGGGCCCCGGTCGAACCAGCAGTCATGGAAGGTCGCCGTGGCGCCGTTGGCGATGTGGACCAGCGGCACGTCGTCATCGCTCGCGAAGTGGAGCCCGGCGAACATGGAGTCCTCCGACACCGTGATAGGCGCTGAGACCACCGTGCGGCCGGCTACGGAGCGGACAACGGTGTCGACGCGGTCGACGTCGGGGAGCGGGCGGTCGCCTGCGGTGAGGTTGAGGTCGTTGCCCACGAGCTTCTTGAGCGTGACGATCTCGTTCGGCGGCACCAGTTGGAGGCCATCGACGACCCTCTGCACCTGCTCACGCGCGAGGCGGTCCTGCTCATCCCGAAGGTGGCCCTCGACCTGATCGCCGGACCGGGGCCAGAACTGCTCAAAGGCGAGGCCCATCAGTGCCCCCTGCGGCGGCGGGACTTGCTGGTCACCCGGAAGGCGGCCGTGAGGCCCTCGACAATCATGCGCTCCGCGCGGTTGCGCATGAAGCCGAAGACCATCCAGGAGAAGCGGGAGCCCTTGGTGCTGCTCGAGACTGCGATCTCTGACACCTGTTCATCGCCGATGATGTAGTTGCCGGTGGCCCCGTTGTTGACGTCCCCGTAGGCGACGTTGGTCGTATTGAAAGTCACGTTGCGCAGCGAGTCCCCGCTGTCCTTGATGCGCGTGCGGACCGTCGTCTTGCTTGCCAGTTGGTTGATGGCCTCGGTCGTGCCGCTGTGGTCGAGAGCCTGGGCCTGCCAACCCTTCTGGTCACTGCCGACGAGGACGTTGTAGACGCCCCACGACCAAGCACTGAAGATCTTGGTCGTGGCGTTGCCGTGCGACATAACCCGCGCCCAGAGCCCGCGAGCCTTGAGCTGCTGCCCCTCGCCGAGGCCGACCTGGTCTGTCTTGTAGGCGTAGTCCACGGCCTGCGCGACGTCGTCGTCTGCGTGCCGGCTCACCCGCGGATCATACTGCTCCCAAGCGAAGAGGACCGGCCGAATGGAGCCCGAGGCCCCCGAGAGGGTCGAGGGCGCCCCCGTCCCCCACTCGAGGCCCATGGAACTGAGGTCTTCCGTGGAGCCCGTCGGGGCCATCGGGATGTAGATGAGGGGACTCTTGCGCTGGTACGTGGCGTTCATCGGCGTGCCGCCGCCTACCTGCCAGTCCAGTTCGATCTCGTCAGACGTGACGGCCACCGTCACCCACTGCCCGTCCGAGGCGATGCGCTCTGGCGGCAGGACGTAGTCGATGTTGACGCCGGCCCCAATTTTCACTGGTGTCCAGTGCGTCGAGTCGTACCGGATGAAGAGGTGGACGTCGTCGAGGCCGTTGCCGTTGGGCAACGCCGGCCCGAAGTTGACGTGGTCCGGCGGGCACACGCTGATAGGGAGCAGCACCGTCTTCCCCGAGGTGACCGTGCCGCCCGGCAACGTGTAGCCTGGCTCCACCGGGATCCACTTGTCGATGTAGACCCGCGAGTTCAGCGCTGCGACGCTCTGAGCCCCCTGATACCACTTGCGGATGAGCCAGCGAGTGTCCTCCGCCTCACCCTGGTACGGAGTGGAGGAGATCGAGCGATCTACCGCCCCACCACGCCCATACTCACAGAGAATCAGCGACCGCACGGTCACGTCATCGTTGATGTCTGCACCCTCGCGCTGCGCCTCGTCGGTGATGGGCCCCTGGGCGTAGGGTCCCGCCATCACGTAGAGGCGGTCGCGCAGGGCGATAAACCACGGGAACGGGAGGTTGGCCGTGGAGCCGCCGTAGGCGTCCGCCGGGCTCCCCGACGTGAAGACCATGGACTCCGTCGACCACATCGCCCACTTGCCCCCGGAGAGGACCATGGCGGTCGCCTCGTTGGGGATGCCGAGGATGAGGGCGTCGAGGTCGGGGGCGAACGTGAGATGCGCCCCTCGCGGGTCGAAGCGGACCCGGGTGCGTGGACCGTCAGCGGCGAAGCTGATGAAGCCGCTCTGCTGATAGAAGCTGGTCAGCGGGTTGGTGACGTAGTCATCGAAGAAGGCCTCGATGGCCTGAGAGATGGGCTCGATGCCCCCGCTGCCCTGGCCGATGTAGACACCGTTGGTGTCGGCCCAGGCGATGCCCTTGTCGAGCCGGACCACGGCGCTGGGGCCGATGCAGCCTACGTTGTCGCTGAGCTTCGTCAGGCGCCCGGTGTCGAAGAGGTCGCCCTGGCCAGGCTGGAAATGCCAGGTCTCCCTCTCGGTCCACACGAGGATGGAGCCGTACTGCTCCGCGATGGCGGTGATGGGGTACTCGCTGGGGATGTTGTACCCGTTGACCTCGATGATGTTGGCGGGGAAGCCCTTGTCGGAGAACCAGAGCCGCCGCTCGGTCGCGTAGACCATGTGGCCATCGAGGACGGCGCAATCACGGACCCCGGACAGGTCAGCGTTCTTGAGGTAGGAGTAGGCCTTCTGGGCGATGCCGTCTGCGAGGGCCACGCGAACGACGCAGGCGCTCTCGCTGTAGCGCTCGGCCCACTCGTTGTCATCGACGCTGTCGACCATGGAGCGGCGGCGACGGTTGAAGGTCGAGGGCATGTAGGCCCAGACGCCCGTGCGGGGGGAGCCGAAGAAGAGGACGTCGTCGAACTCCTCGAACCAGAAGTAGTCCTCGGTGTGCGCACGTATCCAGGCTTGGCGGTCGATGTCCCTCGAGGTCTCGTAGTTGCCGTGCCAGCGGTCGAGGGGGAGCACCTCGGACGTGTTCTCACTGGTCCGACGGTAGAGGTTCTCCTGCCAGCGGTCTCGGGTCGTCAGGTCGTAGATGATGACCCCGTAGACGGGGACGACCATCGTGCGCGTGTCCTCGCCGCCCGTGTGGACACGCTGTCGGACGATGGTGATGATTTGATCATGCCCGAAGGCCGTGCGGATGGGGTACGAGCCGAGTTGCTCAACGAAGCCCCACTCCTCCTCTTCGCCGGCAATGTTCTTCGACAGGGTGGAGTCGAACTCCTCGACGCAGCCGAAGCCTTTGCGGACCTCCCATGAGTCCCGGCGCCAGAGCATGTTCAGCGCGAAGCTGCCGTCGCTCGGCCCTCTGGCCATGACGCCATCGAGCAGGACTTCGACCTCTTGGGCGGGCGTCGCCATCAGGCGTAGCAGTCCTCGTCGAGGACCCGCTGCACGTACTGGTTCGCCGGCCCTTGGCGGAAGTTCAGGTACTCCATGAGCTTGACCTCTCGCTGCCCGAGCAGAAGCTGCTGAGGCTCCGCAGAGGCGCCGTCGAGGACGTTGTACTGCTGCGCGGCGTAGAGGGCGATCATGTCGTGGAAGGGCGCGAGGTCGTCGATGTAGGTCGCCGCGGTGGACCAGTCGATACCGGACGACAGGGCCGCATTGTAGGCGGCGTCCGGGACGTAATAGACCTTCAGCGTAGCCGCCACCGTCGAGGCAAAATGGAGCGTGGCGTTCTGGAGCGTGTAGCCGTCGGTAGCCCGCTGGAGCGCCTGAATGGACCCGTAGGAGCGCCACACCCGGGTGATGGCTCCCGAGGCGCTGATGGAGGCGATGTTGTTGAGCTTGATCAACCGCGGATGCGTCAGGTTGGCGTCAGTGCCCAGGATGGAGACCGCGGAGGCGCCCTCGCCGAGGTCGTAGGTGGTCCCGGACACTGTGATGCTGACGGAGGTCTCGTACTTCTGCGGGTCGTACTGCATCACGGTGTGGCGGAACTCTTCGTAGGCCACGGCGAGGGACACCTGGACGGTCGCATCCGAGACGAAGGACTCGTCCGGTTCGTCGATGTAGTTCCTGAAGAGCGTGGTGACCTGGCCTACGTTCACTTCTTGCCTTGGTAGTCGTACAGGGGCTTGGCCGGCTTGCCCTTCCGCTTCTTCTTCTTGACCTTGATCGGCTCCATCGGCTTAGCGACCTCGGAGTGCTTCTCGGGGTGCTTCAGCCTCTCCGCCCGCTTCTCCCTCTTGACCTCCTTGTACGCCTTGGCCTTGTCAGCGTCGGACTTCAACTTCTTCAGCATGGCATGCTGATACAACTCCGCCCGCTTGACGCGCTCAACCTTCATCATCTTCCGGGCCGCCACTTTCCGGGCCTTCTTTCTCGGCTTCTTTTGCCGGTCCGCCTCGCGCGCCAGTTCGAGAGCCCGCGCGTTGTCTGATATCCTATCCGACTTCTCGACCGCCTTCCTCACGGGCGTCCACCACTTGGGGGCCTTCTTGATTTTCGCCTCACGCTCCCGCAGCAAGCGCTGCGCAGCCGCCTTTCGCGCCTTCAGCCGGGCCTTCTCCTTCGGGCTCAATCGCTTGGCCATCAGCCTATCCCTCCGTACTGCCCGGACTTCATGGTGTCTGCGCCGCCGAGGCGCCGCTCCGCTCCGCCGATGCGGTTCTCCATATCGGAGGCCGCGACGCTACCTTGGACTTGCTGCTGCATGGATGCGTTGGGATTGCTCGCTGCGAGCCGCAGAGAGCCTCCGGCCCCACCCTGGGGCCTGGGGCTCACCTGCTGGTTCTGGAGGGCTGCCTGGAGGGCCTCCGGGGGCATGCCAGCGGTGATGATCTCCGCGAGCACGTTGCGCAGGTACTCCTGCTGCTCGACGGGCAGCTCGTAGTAGGCCGGCTCCCGCATGTAGTCCCCGAAGACCTGCTCGAAGGCCTCGAGGTCATCGTTCATGAAGATCTCAATCTCCAGTTGCGGGTTGGCCAGCCAGCCGTAGAGCGTCTCCCTGGCATGCGAGATGGCTGAGATCTTGTGTGAGATGAAGGAGTTGCCGGTGCGGAAGCTCAGTTCCTTCATGCCCTCTTCGGGCGGCAGCATCCCCAACTCGACGAGTTGCATGACCTTGAGGTCTCGGTCCTGGCTCTCGGCCCGGAACATGGAGCCGGCTTCGATGAAGATCTCGGGATCGTCCACGATGCTCTCAGACGACAGCGCCCGGAAGACCACCTTGCCGTACTCGTCCATCATCCGAGTCATGCGCTCTTCGGTGTAGAACGCCTTCATCAACTCGAGCGCGCACTTCGCCGTGTTCCGCACCGCCTGCTCGATGCGCGTCTGCGTGAGTTGAAGCTGCGAGGTGTCCCGCTCGGTGAGCACCTCCATCGCGCGCCCCGAAGAGACGCCGACAGAGCGCTTGCCGAGGGAGACGCTGTGGGCGCCGCTGACGTCGCTCATCTCCACCTGGAGCCGCATCGCATGCTCCAACACGTAGTTGGGCAGCGGCTCCCCGGCCACCATGGAGGGTTTGCCACCCGCGGCGTTGTAGTAGACCTTCTCGCCCGCCTTGTTCGTCAGTTGATGAGCGGCTACGCCGGCCGTCTTCGGGATGAGCCACTTGGGGTTGGCCATCAACTCGACGTTGTTGGTGATCTGAGAGCGGGTCCGGTTGTAGAGCCACTGGAGGTCGATGAGCGGCTCAATCAGGCCCAGGCCCCAGATGCGCCGAGGGATGCGCGTGTAGTGGACCACCTGCACCGGGAACGTCTTCGTCTGGCGCTCCCCCTCGTACAGGTAGATGTCGTCGATGACGATCGCGTGTCGCCCGTCCCGGTAGTAGAACTCGTAGGCTTCCACGCGGTTGGGCGGCGGCTCGCCATCGCCCTGGTCGTCCGGCCGGGCCATCCCAGAGGCCTGGAGGATCTCAGTCTCCAGCTTCGGGTAGGCCTCGATGAGGTCCGCCCGGTTGTGGATGGTCCGCAGCGCCACCCACGAAGACTCGTCGATGGAGATGACGCCCTTCTCGAAGAAGAGGTCGTAGGACTGGATGGCCTCGGAGACGAGCTTCTCCTCGTCCTCGTCGTAGTAGGTGTGGATGGCGGAGGTGCCCGTCGTGGCCGAGTACTCGACGACGTCGGCGATGACCGCCTTGAGGTCCGCCTGGGCCCAGAAGTAGCGCAGGGCGCTCTCAGAGGACTGGGCCTTCACGATGTCGTCGGGGCTGGGAGAAGCCGGCAAGACGACCGTCGAGGGGTAGGAGATCTGAAGGCGGCTGACCACGTTCCTGAAGATGTTCAGGATGAGGTTGATCGTCGCCTGCTTGTCATCGTCCGTCGCTCGGCGATCCACCACGTACTGGCGCAGCCGGCGGTCGAAGGAGAGCCACTGGCGGCCTTCCAAGAAGAGGATGCAGAGGTCCCACAGACGGACCTCCTGGAGCTTGTCCTCTCGGCTCAGGCTGATGAGCTTCTTGGGGCTCGCCGGGAAGCCGTTGTCGTTCAACTCCTCGGCAACCGAGTACGTCGGAGAGGCCAGCGTCTCCGGCTTCTTGCGGCTGAACATCGCCACTAGAACATCCCCACGAGGGTGTCGATGTCAGACGGGCTGAAGCCTCCGGCGCCGGCCCCTGCCTTCGAACCCGCCCCTGCCTTCGAACCCGCCCCAGACCGAGAGATAATCTCACCAGTGGAGACCGGCTGATTGCCTGGCCCGTACTCCTGCTGGTAGCCCGGCACGTTGATCTCGCCCTTGACACCCTCAGTCTTGTAGCGCCAGTACTCGCCAGTGGACGGGAAGGCCGTCTCCATGCCCTGCACGTTCTGGCCCGCCACGCCGCCCTGCGCGCCCGCGCCCTGCGTGAGACCGCCGAACAGGCGCTGCTGGCCCTTGACGGCCGATGACACCGCCGTGGCGCCGCTCTTGCCGAACTTGTCCGTGGGCGCATGGACGCCCATGACGTCGCCCCGCTTGGCCGCCCTGCCCATGTCTCGAATGCCGTCGCCGAAGAACTCGCGGTGACCGCGCACCGCGTTCTCACCGAAGCGGTTGCCAGCACCGTAGCCCTGATACGCGCCGAGGGGGCCGCCGTACATGCCGCCCCAGACCCCGCCGATGCCGCCACCGATGTAGCCGCCGATGTCATCGGCCTTCTCGCCCTTGCTCTTGCCCTTGGGCGCCATCATCCCCTGTGCCGCTCGCTGCCGGGCGCCAAGGATGTACGAGTCATACGGACCGGCCATGGCTACCCTCCGAGGTAGGCGGTTGGAGAGATGTCCGTGCGCGGGATGAGCGCCCGCCGCCTCTCAGCGGCGAGCACCCAGATGTACCACGCGACCATGACGAGGACGCCGCACGACCCGACCTTCAGCAGAGCGTTCAGGATGGAGTGTACGACGTCCAAGTCAGTCCCCTACTGGAGGGTGAGGCCGGTCAGGATCCCGTTGCAGTTGGGGCGGGTACAGATGACGTTGTAGTACCACTTGTAGAAGCCCTCCCACGCATCGGCGTTCGACACGCGGCTGAGCACCTCGCCGTCCAGGTCGGCGAAGCCGCCCGGCTCGAGTTCGGCGTACTTCCACGACTTGAGCGTCATGAAGATGATCTGGCCGTTGTCGAAGTGGCGCGACGTCTTGAACGGGATGTTCCCATACGAGAGGCTCGAGAACCCGCCGTCGCCCTTCTCCGCCTTGTTCGTCCAGGTCTGGAGCGTGGCGGTGAGCAGGTTGGTGTAGCGGTTCCGCTGGAGCGGCGAGGTGAGCAGGCAATCCGGCTCCATCCCGCTGTACTGGAGGAGCTGGTCGAACATCACCTGGATGCGCGGGATCGAGAGCGCGACACCGGTGATGTTCGCGCCCGTCGCGACAGCCTGCGTCAGCACCGTCGACTGAAGGATGGGCGCGGGCGTGGCGCCCGCCGCGTTCCGCGCGACCCCGAACAGCGTCTGGGAAGCGAGGTTCCCGTAGATGCCGATGGGCTCGGTGTCGAGGTAGTTGAGGCTCGCATGGCCGTCGCTGATGTTGATGGCGTGCGCCCACCCCAGGTCGCCACCGCTCGTGGTCGTCGCCGAGATAGTGATCTGACCCAATGCCGCGTCCGTCGCCGACACCGTCTGTGTGGACACAGTGTTGTACGCCGTCGCAGCCGAGAGCCGGTCGAGCCGGATGACCTGCACCGTCACCGCGGAGCCCTTCGCGTCGATGGCCGCCTGGAGCTTGTTGATGTCACCGCGGAACGCCAGGGTGGTGCCGCCGGTCTCATGGCCCGTGACGAAGCCGACGAGGCGTCCGCCCGAGACCATCGCCCGGTTGACCGAGTCCCGGACATCGTCCTTGAGGCGGGTCATCTCCGCCTCCATCCAGCCGATGAAGGCGCCCGCGCCCGAGGACTTCGCCGAGGCGATGGCCGGGCCCGAGACCTCGAAGCGTCCGTAGACGAAGGCCGCGTTGAGCGTGAAGTTCCGGTAGGTCTGGTTGCCCGCCGTCGGCAGCGTCGCGTTCTCGGCCCGGAACCCGACACCCGAGTTGCGAGCAGCGTGGAACGGGAAGTACGCGAGGCGTCCGTTCCAGGACACGCGAGCCTTGGTCATCAACTGGACGACCATGATCTCGTTGTTCAGTTCTTCATTGACCGGGCCAATGTAGAACTCCTTGAGGAGCGAAGTGAGGGTCGTAATCGTAGCGCCCATGAGGTATTCCTATCTGAAGGGGTTGCGAGTCTTGAACCAGGACTCTGCCCGGTTCGAAGCCTCCTCGATGGTCCTGGGCCTGTCTGCGTTCGCCACCTGGCCGGCCTTCGCCCCCGACTTCCGTGGGCGCTTCGGCGCCTTCGGCTTCGCCTTCACGGCGGGGGCTCGCTCCGTTTCGTCCGCCGCTGGCTCGATCCCCTGCTCCGCGAGGTACCGCGCGATCGCAGCCTCCTCCACGACAGTCCGTCGGGCCATGTATGCGTCCGCCACCTGGCTCGCAGTCACTTCTGGGTTCCGCACGACAGCATCGACGATGACCGCTCGCAGTTCCTCGGGTCCGTCGGGGTGGGCCTCGAGAGCTTTGCCGATCTCCAGATCGAGCTTCAGCCTCTCCACGCTCACCATGGCCTGCTCCGCCATGTCCGGCGCCTCAGCCTCCGTCGACCACTCCGGGTCTACATAGTCATCTGGCTCGGGAGTTCGAGAGACGCCCTTCACGGCCTCCAACGCAGCCTCCAGCCCGGCGGCTCTCGCCTCCGCAGCCTTCATCCGGTCGTTGACCTGCTTGAAGCGACTGTACGTGACCCTGTGGCCACGGCGCGCAGGCTTCTTCTCCGGCTCACTGTCATCCGCCGGGAGTTCCGCCTCCGCAGACTCGTCCTCCGCTGCCTCTACCGCCTCACCCTCGGTAGCGTCGGGTCCCTCCAGCTCGACCTCATCGTCATCCGCGGCCCCGGCTTCAGCCTCGACCTCGACTTCGACTTCGCCCTCTGGCTCGGCGTGGGCCACCTCCACGTCCGCATCCACTGCATCCTCGAACTTCTCCGCAAACGCTTCCGCCTGCTCTTCGGTGAGGATGCCCATGGATTACCTCCGCCCGATGTCGCTCGGGTCAGCGCGGTCTATGCACCTCCCGGATGGGAGATCTCTCGACCGTTTGTAGCATGGCCCTGTGTGAAGATCCTACTCCGTGCGTGTATATTTTGCCCATTGCAAGCTCAAACTCCAACATTTCCCGTATGTTAGTTGGTCGCTGAGCTTCGACCTCCGAGACCAGCACGTCGATCTGGTCCATCCCCGCAAGGGCCAGCGCCGTGGCGATGATCATGTCATCGTGGTGACCCGTGTCAGCCACCGGCTTGCTCTTGAGGTCGTACACGAAGCTGTTGATCTCCCCCTGCAAGGTCTCGTCGATGACCGTGAGCTTGTTCTCGACGATGGCCTCATACAGACGCCGGATGAGGATAGGCCGAGTCTTCACGTTCGTCTGGAACCCAACGATGGACAGCCAGCGGTCCTCGATCTTGTCGTGCTTCACGCGCCGGTACAGGTGCGCGTAGCCCTGCTGCACGAAGTGCTCCGCCACCGCAGCGCCGTAGCTGTTGTCCTCGATGACCGCCAACGCCCCCCAGTGCTTCGCCTCCGCCAAGGCAGCCACAGAGAAGTCGTAGGGCTTCGACCTCGAGTAGTAGGCCGACACCGTCCGAGGCAAGTCCTTGTTCGTCACGTCCAAGACGTGGAAGGCGCTGTAGTCGCCATCCACTGCGCCCGAAGCCGTGTCGCACCCGATCGTGTAGATGTGGTACGCGACAGGCTTCTCGACATAGCGATGAAGCCCCGGACGCGCCTGCGCACCCGAGAAGTAGATGCGGTCCGGGAACACCCGGTCCCCCGAGCTGACGAAGGCCTCCTCCGCCGTGTTCGGGTACTGCTCCTTGAACGTGCGCCACTTCTTGAAGCACTTGCCGTTGAGCGTCTTCTGCGCCCAGAACATCTGGCCCCGCGTGAGCCCGTGCTCCTTCGCGTATGCCTTGATTTCCTTGGTGATTCGCAGACCCTTCGGCTTCACCCGGAGGCTGTACTGCTTGTGCGCCGTCCAAGGGACGAAGTGCTTCTCGAACCCGTCATCCTCCTGGTCCCAGAGCTTCTTCGCCTCGTTGTGCCCGTTAGCCGTCGTCTCCAGGACGATGCTGGCGTTCGGCCCCGCCGTCTGAAACACCGCCTTGACGAACTTCTCCACGTCCCGATACCGACTGAACTCGGTGGCGTGGATGTCGTGGTACGTGCTCCCGTGCCACTTGTTCGAGTCGGCCGTAGCCGCCCGAATGTAGCCCCCATGGAAGAAGGCCATCTCCGTCGTGGTCTTCGTCGTGAGCGGGAACTTCAGGAAGTCCGGGAGGTGGTCGTAGAAGGTCGAGTACTTCTCGAAAATGGCCCTCGCCGCCTCCTCATCCTGAGCCGTCACCGCCACCCGGTGGTTCGGGTTGAACAGGCAGCGATGAAAGAGGCGGGCCGCCATGATCGTCGTGTAGCCGATCTGACGCGCCTTCAGGATGTACAGCCACGGGTTCAACTCGAGACGCTCGATGACGTCAAGCTGCTCCGGCCGTGGGTGCAGGGCGATCAACTTCGCCGTCTTGCTGACGATCTTCAGGTACCTCCGACAGAAGTACAGGAAGTCGTGCTTGCAGCGAGTGATCTCTTTGGCGGCGTCGAAGGCCACCGGCTCAGTTCACCGTCGGCGCGTCCTTAGACGCTCCCGCCGTCAAGAGAGCCGCCAAGGCCCGCTGGTCGAGCTTGCCGCCCTTGAAGGCCTCCGTGCGAGCCCGCATCCACGCCACCTCGGCCTGCGCCTTCTCGACGGTGGCCTTGTCGACCTGCGCCTGAGCATCCGCCGACAGCCGCGCACGGTCCCGGTACTCCGGGAACTCCGCCATCAGCACCTTCACGATGGCCTGATAGCTCTTCTTGCCGTGAACATGGACAAGTTGGTCCACCAGCCAGTCCTTCCGAATCTGGCACGCCGTCAGGTAGTCCTCGTAGAAGTCCGCCGCCGCCGTGCGGACCTCCCGCTGTCCCATCTTCAGCCAACGACGCACCTTGTACGGGTCCAGCTTCGCACTCTTCGCCGCGTGGCTGATGCTCCACCCCTGCTCGAACTTGTCGAGCATCTTCCGCCAAGAGACGGCGTTGAAGCCGGTCATGTCATCGCGCATTGATGAACCTCCGCACGATCTTGGGCCGGTCCGCCTTCTTGGTCTTGTCGTGAAGCAAGAAGTGGCAGGTCTCCATGAACATCTTCATGTTCTGGCCGAACTCCACCATCCGAGGATCTGAGTCCAGAAGAACCTGCCCATCGTAGAGCAGGTTGTTCAGGTCGTGCCCCGGCCTCGCCAGCCGAAGCCCCATCTCCCCAACGACCTGAGCGATCTGGATGTGCTTGCGGGGCATCCCGTGACGGCCAGCGCTCTGGTAGAACATCGCCAGCTTCGTGACCTCGTCCCGAACCGTCACATACGTCGCCGCCGCACTCGCGAAGAGCTTCGCCGGGTCCAGCGTCAGAGAGTCCGTCGCCAAGACCAGGCCAGCTTCCTTGATCTGCTGCAACGCCCCTACGACACACACCTCCGCAGCCTCTGCCGGCGTGACCGGCGGCCCAGAGATGTCGTCCGCAGGCATCGCCTCGGGCAGGTTCAAGGCAACCACCGAGCAAGCCGCGCAGCCGCCCCCGTTGCCCCGTACACCCGAGCAGCCTCCGCTGCCTGGTCGATGATGGCAGCGACAAGGACGGCGTTCACCTGCCCCGTCTCAGCCCTCAGTTCATCCAGAAAGCGGTCGCCCGCCTTGCTCACCTGATGACGCTTGATCAGCGCCTTGAGGTGGTGGTTCTCACGCTTCTTGACCAATGACATGCCCAGAACCCTAGCCCCAACCTACCGCTCGGTCAATACTCCAGACCCTCGCCGGGTCCCGCTCGACCCAGGTATGGAAGGTGGCGCAGTCGTGCGCGCCAGCGACGATGTTCTCCTCCGGGACAACGATCCCGCAGGTGTTGCATCGCCACTTCCACCCGCCACCGGCGGGCGAATAACCCCGGAACATCCAGTCGATGTGACTCATCCCCGCTCCTTGAAGCAGACCCTCGCCGGATCCCACCCCACCCGGTCCTCCTTGAACGTCACCCCACACTCCCCATGCCTGAACTTGTCCAGCGTCAACTGAGCATCGTACTGACTCGCCGTCTCATCCGCACGCCGGGGCAGCCAAGGCACCAGCACCACGTCCGCAGCGTCATCCGCCTCCCCCGAACCCTTCGTGTCCGTCCCCTTCGGCGCTACCCCCTTCCGCTTCGCCGAAGACGTGGGCTGAGAGACCAGCACCACCACACACCCCTGGTCCACCGCCAACTGCTTGAGTTCCCGAGCGCTCTGAGACAGCACCTCCTCCCGCGTGGCGTCCTTCCCACCACCACTCATGAGCTGGAGATAGTCCACCACCACCATCCCACCCTCGACGCCCACCTTCTTGGCCCGCCGAGTAATCGCAGCCACCGAACGGTCCCGGGCGATGGTGATGGGCATCAGCGAGAGCTTGTCCGCTGCATCCATCAACCCCGTCAGGTCGTCCGAAGACATCCCCGGACGGTCATGCACATGCGGGGGGACACTGCTCAGGGCCCCCAGTTGGCGCCCCACAAGCTCCTGGGAGGGCATCTCGAGGCTCTCCAAGAGCACCGACCGCCCCGCCTTGGCGCACTCCAAGGCCAGGTTGTTCACCGCCAAGGCCGTCTTCCCGTGCCCGTTGACGCTCAGCACCATCACCAGCCACCCCGGCTTGAAGCCACCCCCCAGAGGCTCGTCGATGGGCAGGTTCGTCTGGATGCGGTCCGGCTCCTTGCGGCCCTCCTGGATGGCGATGACCCCCTCCATGTAGGAGGCCACCCCCGCCGCCATCTCCACCGCGTCATCAGAGACCGGGGCTGCACCCAACTCTGCCGTCGCCAAGTCGTGGTAGTCCGTGACGCTGAGGTTCTCCGCAGCCTCCGTGATGCGACGCCCCGCCTCCGCCATCCGACGCCGCTCCGCAAGAGCCCCCAGATGCACCAGCATCGTGTCCAGCGACCGAGGAGAACACACCGTCGTCATCAGCCCAGAGACGCTCGCCATGCCCCCGATGGCCTTCATCTGACCCGCTGCCCGGATCCGAGCCACGAGGGCCACCTCGTCCCACTCCAGCCCCTCCTTGGCCATCTGAGCCATGAAGGTCGAGAGCACCCGGTGCTTCTGACAGGACCAGACCTCCGAAGGCAACTCGATGAGGCGGTCGGCCTCCGAGGGCCAGCAGAGGATGGCGCCGAGGATGGTCGCCTCGAGCTTCTCGTCACGAAGGCTGCTCGCCCCCTGACCCAGGACGTGGATAGTCGCCGTCACGTATGCGCTCCTTGACAGCCTCGTCGAGCTGCCTGCGAGTCCAGCCTACACCAGCGGCTAGACGATCCAAGGTAGAGTCGGGCGGACTCCGGTCCGCCGCCGAGTTCCCGCTCCACCCACACTCAATCAGAGCGATGTAACTGCGATTGCAGTCCAACCACTCCGCAAGTTGCCCCTGAGTGATGTTCAGCTGCCTCCGTCTCGACCGTAGAACATCACCCAGGGGCGTAGCTTGCCGGCGCTCAGGCAGCGGCTTCCTCCGCCATGAGCAACTCCGGCTCCGGCTCCAACTCCGGCTCCGGCTCCGACGTCTCGACGCCCCCGAACGACACGCGCACCCGCCTCTTCACGTCGAAGTCCGCAGAGCCGCAGTCGAAGATGAGGTGCCAGACCTCCTTTCCCGGCTCGTGCCCGTGGTCCTCGACGTGGGCCACCGCCTCCGGCTTCGTGGCCCAGCCAAGCCCGCCGAAGATGGGCCAGTAGGCCAACCCCCCGAGAGTCAGCGACTCCTCCTTCATCCACCGCCACTCACCCTTCTGCTTTGCCACGCTTGCGCCCCCTGGCCGCCTTCTTGGCAGCCTCCTGTAGAGTCCTCCGAACCACCAGAGACCGAGTCGCCTTCGACACCTCTCCAGATGCCTCCAGACGCACGACCTCTTCATCCAGCCACTCGAGCAACGCCCGCGGTAGCCGCACGTTGACACTCACCACACACCTCCCCGCATCTCCGCCAAGGCATACGCAACCGTCGGCTCCCACATCCTCGCCTCATCCGGCCGCTTCATGCCCGAACCCCCTCGCGCGTTAACCACTCTCTCACTTGTCCTTCCCTCCTTGTGAAGCAAACACTACACACACCCTCCACACTAAGCAACCCCTATCTTTACCCTCTCTTTTGGCATGTTTCTTGCAATATTACATACTCCTAGACAAGGGAGTACAAGTCTGCTAGGCTTTGCCCTGCCTAGGCAGCGCTAGCGGACGCCCTAAGCGGGAGCCCGCGCGCCAACCAGGCTCAGGCTAAAGCCTAGCTAGACTTGCTCCCCCTGTGTCAGAGAGTATAAGCCTGAACATAAGTCAAGTAGCTCCTCTTCTCTGTAAAGAGTTTGCTTGACAAAGTGTTCACGGATACCTACTCTACCTTCAGACAGAGAGGATGGAAACGCGGCGCCCCTTGGGGGGGCGCCGCTATTCCTCTCCGACTGTGGGGGCTCGAGTGGAGAATCTGTTGTGGGTCCTGGCCAGTGACGTGAAGGTCCTGAAGGGGGAAGGGTGACTCGGGAAGAGGTGATGGTCGTCCTCGAGGAGGCAGTGAGGGACCACCTCGCCGCAGCTCTCGAGACCGAGAGAGCCCTATCGGCCCTCTACAGGGTCCTCGCAGGAGAAGAACCGGCCCTCATCGCCATCGAGGGGGCGAATCCAACCGAGGACGAAGGGGTAACCTGAAAATAGAGCCGGCCCGATTGTGCCCCTCACCCCCGCCCACACGATTCGACAATCGAGGTACCCCCCCCCACCCCGGGTACCGAACGAGCGCTCGGTTTGGGTACAGAGCAACCGCTCGGTAGATAACAGAGCGACCGCTCGGTCAGGGTATCCCCAGCCAACAGAGCGAGCGCTCGGTATCCAACCAACCGAACGAGCGCTCGGTATCCAACCGTCCGCGATGGTCGACCCATATATGGTAGACGCGCGCGTTACTATATAAGTATCAACGGACTCCGTCTACTAGGACACTGTGCGAAATGCCACACTGTGTGAAATGCCACACCCCACCC
>Ga0208156_1000236_pt1 | contig 25733 bp, 38 predicted proteins | sample 1_EtaG_FD_184073 | JGI IMG/M metagenome (GOLD analysis project Ga0208156, IMG submission 184073) | Marine viral communities from the Subarctic Pacific Ocean - 1_ETSP_OMZ_AT15124 metaG (SPAdes) (version 2) | ecosystem: Environmental > Aquatic > Marine > Oceanic | place: Pacific Ocean | collected...
TATATTGTTTCAGACTCAAATGATTACCAAGCGCTGGCTTAAAGGCTAATATGCTTTGGTAATAGACAAATTCTTTAAATCATTTACACCGGGGCAATAAGACAAGGTATATATTAAGGTTGTGCAACAAAGCCAGTTTTTCTTTTATCATTTGAAAAAGCTGTACCAGCCCGAGGGGCTTAGCACAAAATAACTAGTAATGTCAAGCGTATTAAATCCACAAGGTGTAGAAGAATTACCCGCCAGTCAACCAGAATACCCCTATGAAATCGGACAGTTATGGCTCTACGATCATGCCCTCATTGGTAAATTTGCAGTGTTGATAATCTCTACAGACTGTAAAATAACTCCACTAACGTATAAGTTTTATATATATACCAATAAACATAATAAACTTCAAACACTACCGGCCAGCAATTGGCACCAAATGATTCAGAGAGGTCCGTTCTATTTGCTTGACAATAAGGCCCGAACGTGAGATAATAGTGATGAGAGGTAAAAGTTTTATACTTCGATAGGGGAAAACCTTATAAATGTTAGAGCTAGGCATGTGGTACAAACACTCAATAACACATTGTGTTATATTAACGCTTGAGATGCCCGATATCTCTAATAATTACAAGTACTTAATCTATTTTCCACGCCGTCGCGGCACCGTACGGTGGTCGGCGCCCTCGCTCGCGCTGTTCGGATACGACGGCGAATGGCTCAAATACTAAAAACAAGAATGTAATGATATCAAGCACTTATATACACTTCTCTCCTATCGGACCTAAAAAATGAAAGTTGGTACAGTAGTAAAATTTGTGTGGGGCCCGGATCCGCTGCGATTCCGTGCGTATGGTGTAATTCTTGGCGAAGGCGTCATTGATCAATGGTGGTTGGTTTACTCTTTTAAGGACAATAAACAAACTTATTGGGCAAAGCAATGCACGGTTAGACTATAAGATATGCGAGAACAAGGTAAATTTAAAATAGGCCAATTGGTGGTGTCAGCGCACCAATATGATACTTACTCGGTACCCCGTGGCTCCGTGGGCCTTGTAATATCCGAATCGATTCCATCATGGTCAACTCAGTATGTTACGTATACTGTATACTGGTTTTCATCCCGCTCCCCGAGCCGCGCAGGCGTATACGATCTTAAACCTTACAACGTATAAGCCTTGACATTTGCTCCAACTTGTGAGATAATGTATATAGACAGTGGCAAAAGGAGCCAAAATGTTTAGTTGTTTGGAAGAAGTAAGGCGCGCATCACGACAAGAGTTGGTTGCATATCTCGAAAATTGGGGCACAGCGTGCTACGACGACGAGCCAACAAGCCTTCTCCGTGAAGCTGCCGTTGAAACTTTTGAAACTGAAAGCCTGTCGTGGCAGCGCTGGTTTTACCAAGTCAATAAAAAAAGCTAAGCCCGCGAGGAGGGGGTACCCCCCACCCCCGGTACCCCGGGATCTATGTCCCATTATGGGCCGCCTTTGAAGCCTGCGCTAAGTCCTCTTTCAATATACGCGGGAAAATTTTTAGCCTAAAGCCTTTTAATAATGCTAATTATAATACGCACATTAGGGATACATATGAAGCTAAACATTAAAACAATCAAGCGAATAGTCAAGGAAGAGATAGAAAAGGGATCAGCCCATGCAGCCTTTTTGCAGCTTATAAAAAAATTGCAGCAAGTAATGCGAAAGCATGATGTCAGCGGCCATGGCACATACGACCCAATGGGCGCATTCGAAGGTGAAGATGCATGGGGTCATTATGGAGAGCAACGCGATGGACTCTTGGCAGATCCACAAATCGATCAAATTGAACATCAGATGAAGCAGTTTGCAGTTAGAGCAGCGCACACTCTTGGTACAAAATGGCTACGCGTTGAACGCCTAGACTACCCCGAAGGCGAATATGAAGCCAACACGGATTTCTATATCATGCTTACCGGCAAATCCAGCATCATGGTGTCGGACGATTATGTCTATATACCAGAAGATTTCGAAGTTCGATATATTTAACCCCTTCCAAAAAACTGCCCCAAAAATTTTAGGAATAACATGAACACCATATTCAAACCCGGCGATAAGGTTAGACTAGTCTCATATTCCGAAGAAGGCCAACCAGACAATACACCAGAATACGGAATTATTGTCCACACATGGTTAAACTCTAGCGGGGATGAAGATTGCTATATAGCATTTGTGGGTTGCAAGGCTCCACGTGCAGAAAAACCCATGAAGCCCTATGTATTGCGATATTATGCTGCGAGCTTACAAAAAGGCTGGTAAATAATTAAGTACTTTAAACCCGGGCAAATGGTAGCTAGTATATATGTTCGACCAGTATGCTGTTATTTAATATTATCCGATGCATATAAGGCCAACATGAAAATTACTTATACCACGTTTATAGCTATAAAGATGCTAAAATAATATATATATGGGAGTGTGACATTATGTTTATACCTTAAGCTTTGAACAATACTATTTATTATGCAACCAAATTAAGGAGCGCAATATGACCCCATCCAAAGCCGATCTAGTTAAACAAAAGGTTTTTCAACGCCTTCCTAAAAGCCTTCGTAAATCCGATAAACTCGTATCAATTATTGCTAATATTGTAGCTGAATTTACCGATGTAGATTGGGATAAAGCTTATAACGATGCTGTTGATGTTGTTGGTGATCCAAATATTGGCCCAATGGGACCAGAAGCTGATGGTCGTTATGAATGGCAACGCGAAAACAAGGCCACAGTTGGTTTAAATTTAGAAATAATTGAACGTTTGGTCCGCGAAGCCTTAAATAATTTAGAAGAAGAAGATTATGAAGATGCTGCCGAAGAAGATCGTGTTAAAAACATTCAAAAGCAAGATAAAGCCTTCCGTGGTGGTAAATCTGCCGCCAAACGTAAACGCAACCAGCCTAAATTCCGCAAAGATTAATCTTTAGCCCGTAAATTAAAAATTATTTGACTTTTTATAACCATTATGTTATTATAAGGCATGGCAAAAACCGATAATTTTGATAAACCCGGTAAAAATTATATAAAAGACTTGTTAAACATGTATAATTATCATGAAGACCAACTCAAGCCAGCCTTTGCGGCCAATAAAAACCTAAAATTTTTTCCCGGAAATATCGTTTATGCTCATATGGGTTCTACCAATGATGACAAACCTTTAACATATACGGTGTTGGGCCTATGGATTGAAAAAATTCCGCATCATCGAAATCCAAAATTAAACCATTATTTAGTTTTTTCCCATAATAATGGTGATCGGATCCGCATGCGCGAAGATGATATTTCCTTATGGGAAAAAGGTTTTCCATTGGAAAACCTTTTAAAACTTTAGTGGCCAAGAAGATGATGACAAATAACAGTAAATTCGATTTAATATCTCAATTAGAAGAAAAAATAGCCCAACGAGATTTTGCTATTAAGGCTATTAAGGAAAGATTCCAACCGGGAACATTAATCCAAGCCAGTTCACATCAGGCCCGCCGTGTAATTTATGAGCGCAGGCTTGGATATAATACGGATACTATAGCTTGGCCGTACGCGCGACATGTCGGAATAGTCATCGACGTGGCTATAATGAATAATCATGATGAATTTAATCCCAAAGCCTATCTACAAGACTCCGAATTATACGTGCAATGGTTTTATCCTACCGAACCCGGGCTAACATTACGTAGTAGCCTAAGCGTTTCTCTTTTTACGCCGTATACCAAAGCTAGCAAGGACGTAGCAGCCTCACCACCGCATGATAACGAGCAATTCGTATCTCACACGCCAGAGAAGGCTACACGCCTTTTAAACCGTTTCTAGAAGCTGTTTTTAAAAAATGTCTTCTACCAATATATCCACACCTACCTACAATTCATATACTTACAGTTATTTAGCTAAGTTTAAGCCCGGTAATATTGTAAGATATAACAAACATAGCAATAAAACACAATATTATGGTATATGTTTATCTAAACCATATCAATTGAATCATAGATCTGATATTGTAATGGTTGATGTATGGTGGTTTTCTACCAAGCCTTTTGTAACTAACAAAAAACGTGGCAGTATTGGAATATCCCAATTAACTCCATGGCCTTTCTCTTCCAAGCCTTCCTAAATCTTCTTCTTAATTTAAATTTTCTAGCTGAATGTACTCGTTGTTACATACTATTTATATGTATAAAACGGAGTAATTATGAATCTAGCTGAATTAAAACAAATTATTCTAGAAGAAACCGAGGCCGTTCTGGCACCTTCTCCTTCTAAACCTCAAGAACAAAACAATCAAATCGATATCACTTCGCACGCTGCGCATAATTTTAAACAATTAAAATATATGTATGGCGAAGACGGAGCTAGCAAGATGATACATCATATATCTTCATTGCAGCACAATAAAATATTAAGAAAATTGGGATCTGGCGCGTTTGGTGTTGTTTATGCTCTTGATAACGACCATGTAATCAAATTTTTTACCGGTGGTGTTACCGCAGCGGACGGCGGTGATGGTTTTGGTGATTACGACGAAGCCAGTAAAGAAGAGATTAACAAATATAAACTTTTACAAAGTAAAGCATTTAGTGGTAAAGCTAGTAAAAATGACTTACCGGTATATGATTATGGTGTTTATGCAAAAGATTCGGATGGTACTCCTACCGGCTATTATGCAGAAATCGGTAAAGTAATACCATTAGAAGACTGGTTTAGATTTACCGGCAGAAAAGAGAAAGTTGAAGATAACAGTTTGTGGGTATTTGTTAATTTTAAAGAAAGTTTGACGAGTATTACCCGGGGCGCAAAGAAAATGGATGATAAGACAAGAAAAGCTATCAAGGACCTCTTTGTTGTATACGCACCAAAATTTCGTGCTGCTGGCTGTACTCAAGAAGAGGTATTGGGGTATTTCCGTGCGGTACTTAATTTGATTAAAAAGTTTGGCGTGCCATACCGGTATGATGTACATCATCAAAACGTTGGTGTCAATATGTTTGATCCATCTATCATGACAATTTACGATTTTTAGGACTTAAAATGAAATTAAATGAACTTACTAACCTAATTTTTGAAGAAACAACTTTTTATTTAATTGAAACAGAACAACGATTTCCCGAAAAGGTTGAACCAAAATTTCATCCGGTTAAGGGGCTAGCCTTAAATAAATACGCCAGTAATATTACCCGTGCTGTCATGAATGTATTAAAATCTAGTTTTCCAAGATTGCAACGAATGTGGATTAACCAGATTTTAGATCAGAAAAACCCGGAACCAATTGGAATTGATACCAAAAGATTCCAAGAAGACTTTAAAGCAGGCTTTCCAGAAATTGCTAAAAATTTTGCATCCAATCAAATTAATAGTGTTTCTATAGAATTTCAACCTAAACTGCCACAGCAGCCTGAACCGGGTGTATCTTCGACAGTCCAATTAGATGATTTTTATAACGTTGAAATGTCTGGTGGTGTTTTTGGTACTAGTTGGGATAATAAAACTTCTGGCAAAATGAAACAAGCTTTCGATGACGAAGCACCTTATATTACTGATGATTATGGCAATGTTGATCATGGGGCAGAAGAACAATTACAACAAGATATTAGAGATAGTTATTTTGATGAACGTACTGGCGATTTGACTGTAATAATTTTAGTACCAGTATTATTTTTCCCAGAAATGCAGTCACAAGAAATAGCCAATCGAGTTTTGAGATCTTTTAATTATTTTTCTACCCAACTTAATAGTGTTATCCTCCATGAATTAGAACATTCTTCACACGAATCTTCGGTTATTAACGTACCGGATGTAGCCACCGAAGGTGTAGAAGAAATCCGCGCGATGCTGCGAGGTTTACACCCACGTAAAATAGATGATATTGAAGGCTTTATTCGTTTGTTTTTATCTGAAACAGAAATTAAAGCATATGCGGCCGGTTATATGAGAATCGCAAAACACAATAAGGTACCAATCGATCATATTGTAGATGAACGCGTTGAGTTTATGAGCAAACGATTAACCGATGGATTGTTACAAGGTTCAGATCCTAAATTTATGAATCCACTAATGTCTGCTTTAATCGCACTTGAAGGTAGGGATTGGCGATGGACAGAAGAATCTGCGCAGAAGTTTGGTAGAGCGATATTCGAACGCCATGGAGAATTAGTTAAATATTATATTCGTTCTCGCTGGCCCCGCGCTGAATGGCAGGAAGATATAGATGATACATCGGAGGATATTTAAAGTAGGTGAATTAGTTTTACCTAAATATCATGGCGCAACGGTACGTACATTTGGTATTATTTTAGATGAAAACATAACCGGTCGGCCGGAATATTATATTTATTGGTTTGGTAATAATATTTATAATTGGCAATATGCAAGAGATATTATAACAATTTACAGATGGAGAAAAAACACAAATGAAAATTAATTTACAACAATTACAACAATTAATTTTAGAAGAAACAATAAACGTTCTTCACCTTCACGAAGAAACTTCTTCAGCATTGGATTATAATATATCTTTATTGTTAAAACCGGTTATTGACGATTTTAAAACAAATATTGTTGCAGTAATTTATACAAATTATCCCACAAATACTACTGTTTCTGTTTTTTTACATAAAATGAGGCTGGGATCTCCTGGGCGGGCGGGCCCCCCTCAGTTGCGCCGTTTTAGTCATGTTGCAATGAAGGCGGCGCTTTTAGTATTATTTCAAAAAAGAAAAAAAATAGAATTAATCTCCCAATTAAATAAAGGCCTCGATCGACTTAATTGGGACACAATTATTACTACTGTATGTACGGTAGATTCGGGAAACGAGTTTGAACAATCCGATACTGAAGATCAAGAAATAAATAAATTAGTACCACCAAAAAGTAAACCTCCATCAGCTTCAGATAGTATATTCGAAAATAACGATCATACATCTTGTATACAAGAAACGATAGATATATTGGTTTCTGTCTTTACAAAGAGTCTCATTAACGAATATAAACAACTTTTATCAAAAATTCCGTCATTAGTTCAAACAAAAATTAAACATGTTATTGGCCAGCCCGGGGCGTTTGGATGGATCGCTGAATTAGAGAATGGTCATATATTGAAGCTCTTTTCTGGTGGTACAGTATCGTGGGTCGCTGGTACAGGCAGTGAAGAGGTAGAATGGTATAAAAATTTGCAGAGACGAGCTTTTGATTCTTCAGATGATCATTTACGATCTGATTTAATGATTTATGATATTGGTATAATAGAAAACGGTACGGGTTCGGGAAAACCATTAAATTATGTTGAAATGAATAAAGTGTTGCCTTGGAGTGATTATACTCGTTATTTAGATTCTGTAGCTTTAAAGCTGCGAAACACGCGAGATCCTGCAGCGCGGAAGATATTAGATTTTATTAACGCGTTAGATGATATTGAATATGAATTAACTCAGGTTAACACTGAAGTATTATATTTGCTCGATTGGTTTAGTAATACCGGTATAGAGTTAACACAAAGAGAATTTAAACAGATTGCAATTGGATTAACACACAAAAAATTAATTGCGGCGCGAGATTTAGTGACGTTTAATATCATGATTGAATTACCTTTTATGTCTGATCATATTTATGATGCGTTTGCTAATTATGTTGTAAGCTCGTACGACGGCTCGTCCGTCGCGCATCGTTTAAAGAATTTTAAGAATTTTCGAACCCTCCGCGAGAAGTTTGGAGTATTTCATGATAAATTATATATACGATATATGATGGGTCTTTATGGCCTTCACGCTTCTGGCGCGGAGGGAAGAGATTTACATGCCGGGAATTTTGGAGTAACTTTCGAAAACCCAATGGACCCACATTTTGTGTTTTTTGATCCCTAATGGCCGACAATAAAGACATCATAACCGTCGCATGTCCGAATTGTAAAGAAGAATATCGTGATATAGATTTTACAGTAAAGCGTTCTGCGGATATATGTAAATGCGATAACTTATTTTTTACTTTAGTTGACAATTCACTCAGAGTATATTATACTAGTACTAGGCCTAATATTGGTGGGATATATACTGATTATTCCACGCCTGAAGATTTTAGTAAAAAAGTGTGATTCTATAATACAACATACTATTTAATATATTATAGGAGAAACAATATGCAGCTAACCATTGAAACTTTGACAAGGATTATCAAAGAAGAAATATCATCCCTTTTAAAAGAAAATGAAAATATCAGTTTCCCATTAGATAGAAAAGAATGGCTTAAAGTTAAACGAATGGCAAAACGTACCGGCGAAGAAGAACAAAAGTTGTTAACAATGTCGCTACCAAATTACCATATTATTAATCCGACTGATGGGTCTGCCATTCAAAAAATGACCAAGACGCGTAATCCACAAACTGTTGTACTTTTGGGTAGAACACAAGATTATCTTTGGTTTAAAACAGGCGATGATAAATATGGTTCAGCTTATATTGGTTAATTAGATAATACGGGCCGCTACTGGTTTCGACAAAGAATAAAATAAATAATGTGCAAGTCTGTATGAGCATACAGTAAAAAGCTCAAAACTTATAATTGGCGACATTTTTGCTGATGACCTAGCCATTGCGGCTTAGTCTGTAGTCTTTAGATACTATATTAACAGATTCTAAACATTTCCAGTTTTAGGAAAAACTGGTGGTACGCGTAGGCGGGATTCAAATGAAGTTACCCTACATGTAGTAGGTGGAAATGCTGGCGGTTGGTTGCCAGCTAAACTTGTGAACGACGTTATTTAAATTGTTTTTTGGACGCGAGTTCGATTCTCGCGCGGTCCACCAACTCCTTTTATAAATGGAGTTGTATATAATATGGCTATTACAAGACGACAACTACGGCAGATTATTCAAGAAGAACTAGAAAAGCCGATATTGTATGAACTACGCATCTATGAAAACGACGACTTTTTAATGTTAATCCATGGAGGTAAGGCTATGGAAGAATGTCAACAGATATCGAAACAACACATAGTTAAAAGAATTCAAGATGCATATGTGAACAATCCCCCATGGCCCCAGCTTAATTGGCGAATACTATCAGTTTATTGGAATCCTAAAAAGAAACAAATATATAGAAAAATCAAAGACACTGGCTCGATAGCCGAGTGGCAATCATAATTATTGTATGATAGTTTCAGTCCACAAACAACCCGATTACAACAAAACCTTCGAAAGTAATTGGGAAACCATTCAAAACAAAACCCCCGAAACATATGAAAGGCTTTTTAACCAAGCTACTGAAGTTTGGGACGAATTGGCCAGCGAGGAAGAATCTCACATTGAATTCAAAATTGCAATTTGGAATGCCATACCTTTATTAGCTCGATACAAAATTAAAGAGGTTGTCGGGGATTCTGACGCGACCACCGGTTATATTCTCAGTAACAATCATCTTTTACGTTTCTATTACAATCAACATCTTTTTTATAGAGAGTTGCATTGGTATAAAAATGCCGATTTAGATATATTTTCTGATGATAAAACTGCCAATACACCGGAAGTTTATGATAGTGGCCAGATTTGGATATCTAATTTGATTTGTTGTGGTTGGATGGAAACATCACAAATTGTTTCCATGGAAAGCTTTCTTCAATTTCTTCATAATGAGCCGCTTTCAAATCGTGATTTAATGACGTTTAATATCATGATTGAATTTCTTTATAATCTTGTAAATCAAGTTAAAGAAAAACATCAACAGGGTAATATTCATTTAGTTTCTGCGGTACAAATAGTACTTCGTGGATTATATAAATATTTAAAAACCGGTGGAGCACCACTTGACCATGGTTCACGTACAGCTATATACCATCGTTTTCCTAGACAACTTCTTACACCACTAGTAATTCTTCTTCTTAAAACCGCGACTCTACGAAATACACCGGCTATCACAAATATTGGTATCCATATAAATAATCCTCAAAAGCTGTTCTTATTCGTTTAATAAAAACTAATTAGAATATGCGTATTAAAGACCTAGCCCTTGAAGGCTTAAAAAAAACACTTAAAGAATATGATGGTTTAGAACCGGGTTATGGTGCCTTTCCCGGTATGTCTGCGGTAAATCAAAGAAACCCGGGTATACCAGAAGCTCAAAAACAACGTGCAATTGAAGCTGCAGCGTTGGCTTTTGCAAACATTATTGGTATTGCTGGTGAAGGTAAAGGTTATCAAGATCTAGTCAGAAAAATTCAAAATGCTTTAGATGGTATTGATATATTTTCTAGCATGGATTATGATCACCCAAATGGTGATTGGGTTGATAAAGACGACGCGCGGGAGCCTAAACCATATGGAATTGGTTCGGAAATTACCGATATGTATCGGGAATCAAAGGAATAAAAATGGAAACACATAAGTTATTTGAAATTATTAAAGAAGAAGTTTATAAATATCTTTATGAAGCTTCAGTTACAGCGTTGCCCGGTAAATCAGATATTTCTGTGTTGCCTCATAAAGGCGCGCAAGTCTGGCAATCGTTTGTTCGGGACGTTTTAGATCACGATCAACGATTAAGTTCGAATTATACTGACCCTAGACATATGAATATTATTAAGGCAGCGGGATATAAATATGTTAAAATTGTTTTATATCGTAATGATGGGTTTAGTCAAGCTGTACCCAAATATTATGTTTATTATGAAAGTCCAAATCGTACCGGCACAAAGATTTTTGAATATATGTCTAGTGGCAACCACTGGCGTGAATTATCAGTTTCAAACCCATCTGAGGAGTTTTTTGTTGATCTTCCGGATTCTGCAGATCGCGCAGCACAAACTCCTAATACTAAGGTTCGTGATGCACAAGATGATAGCGAATTTACTCGATACGACGAGGCTATTGAAGAGGCTGCGGCACAAACTGTCGATGATTTAGTTAATCAACATGGTTTAAATATCAACGAGGCCGAATTAGATCATGAAATAGAAGATTTAATTGAAGCTTTTAAAATGCATAAACAAGGTCATAATACAAGAGACATTGTTGATAAATTTAAAACAGATCCGTCTAAAGGTCATTCACCTAATGCACCGGCTGCAACAGATCAAGAAGTTGACGCGTTAGAAAGTCAATTCGATGCTATTAAAGCTAAATTAAACGAAGAATTTGGCGACGAAGAAGAAGATGACATTGATTGGTAGGATGTTTATGAGTTTTTTAAAAAAGGGTGATAAAGTCTGGACAGTGAAACAATTGCAGCGAAATCTGGAAATATTAGGATTTCCTTTAGTTCGCTGGGGTGCTGATGGTATCATGGGCGAAGAAACTTTAGAAGCTGTTGATGAGTGGGGTAAAGATAACAATATTAACGGTGATGTAACTCCATGTGATTCGATTTCTGATGTTATATGGACTAAAATTAATGAAGAAGCTAAGGCTAGTGCTGTTATTAATGATGGCGATGTTGTTGATGTACGCCATGAAGCTTGGAAGGGCCGCAGAAAAAGAAAGAATAAGATTAGTAAAGTCGATACAATTGTCCTCCATCAAATGGCTGTTAAAGACTCGGACGACGAAGGGTGGATTCGCTGGCGAAAATTAGCAATTCATTATGTTGTAACATGTGAAGACGAAGCTAAAGGTTATTGGCTTCACGATGTTGATTATAGAATGGGCCATGCGCAGAATTTTAATGGACGTTCAATTGGTATTGAAACAGAAGGTTATTTTGCAGGAATTCAGGGCGACCTAAAAACCTTTTGGAAACCTCGTTCACGTCCAAACCGTAAACCAATGACACCTAGCGATGAACAAATTGAAGCTTTAAAAGCTGTGATTCGTCATGCATACCATGAAGCAACCAAAAAAGGTATGGAAATCAAATATATTGGTGCGCACCGACAATCATATGGTATGAAACTTAGCGATCCCGGTGAATATATTTGGAGACATGCGGCAATTCCTATGATGGAAGAATTAGGCCTAAAAACCGCGCCAGTAATTTGGCATCACAAACACCCCGGCAAAGCAATTCCAGAAGCGTGGGGTGGAAAACCCGGCGTTCCATATCGATAATAACTAATATATTGGGTGAAAGATACCTTTTTAGTTGGCCACTTAGTAAAAATTCGAAGCTTTGTGGGTTTATTCACGTGTAAATTTGTTTTTGCTCCCACCAATTATGATAAATCAGCCTTTTTCAGTACAAGTTCATGTGGAATTATTACACACATGGGGTTACGAACCATCCAAAAACAAAAACCATGGGATTCATTATTAACTTCCAGTAAATATTATCTTAAAACCATTCAACATGAAGCCCAACATTTTTATGTTGTAGATGATATAGTAATTTATTGGTTTAAAAAAGACTTTACAACCTCGTCAATATCTGATATAACTATACTAGAGCAGTTAACACTCATACAAAAGGACAAATAAATGCCAACAAAGCCAACAAACGTACAATTAGCCCAACAAGTAGAAGAACTTCAAGGTCGCCTTGGTCGGGTTCACGCTTCTAACTCTAGATTGAAAGATGAGCTTTATGAAGCCAGAGAAAACACAACAAAATTAGAAAATCGTGTGCAGCGGCTAGAACAACGCGTACGCGAAGTAGCTGCAACACGATAAAATGCAACCACAAGTAAATATCGATTTAACACAATGCGATGATATCCGTTGTGTACATGAAATCACGCCGGGTGAAAATTGTGGATCCGCACTTTTTACTGTCGAATATGTAGTAAAGCGCATTTCGGCATTAGTTTCACCCAACGGAAAAGAACTTTTATACCCAATTCAGGTATATGTTTGCAGTGCATGCAGAAATATTAACACAGAAATGCTACAGGGAATTTATGGATCGTAAACAACAAATATATTGTGACATGGATGGAGTCTTGTGTAATTTACATTGGGCTGCGGGAAGACGATTATACCAATATTTCAGTTTAACCAGCGAAATCATATCCGAACAAGATTTTTGTTCGTTTTTTGAAGACTTAACTACGGTTTATGGTCGGTCCACTACAAGCGAATTCAATTCTAATCTAGCCAAACATTATGGTATTGCCGATCGGAACCTTCTTTTGTTTGCAAAAGTTATTCCAAATGCAATTAGGAGTGTTTTGGGCGATGATGAAGAGTTTTGGGCTTCGTTACCATGGATGGCTGGTGGGCCTTCATTATGGCAAACTATCAAAGACTATGATCCCGTCGTACTTTCTAGTCCGATATACGACGGTTCCAAACGAGGAAAGCTTCGTTGGGTCAAAGATAACTTGGGACCGGATGTTAAGGTGATTTTAATTTCACAAAAACATAAATATGCACAAGAAGGCGACATTTTAATCGATGATTTCAAAAAATATATGAAAAAATGGACTGCAGCCGGTGGAATTGGAATATTACACAAAGATTCGCGAAGTACAATAGCCCATTTAAATTCTCTCCTTAACCTTTCTTAACTAACTATTTATATGTAAATAGGAATAGTTAGCATGCCTCAAAAACCATCAGATTTATTACCAACTACTCGTCTTAATCGAAAGATTTGGAAGGGTTCTTCCACGTCAGACTCCGTGCGCCGACGTTTATTGGCTATAGCACGGGATTTTGTTGAAGAAGTAGAGTTTCTACAGACAGATATTCTTGATATTGTTCTTACCGGCTCAATGGCTAGCTACAATTGGACAAAAAAATCTGATTTGGACCTTCATATCCTTGTTGATTTTTCCACAATCGATAGAAATACTGAATTAGTAAAGAAATATGTTAACGCTAAGAAGACAGTATGGAATAATAAACACGAAATACGTATTTTCGGCTTTGAAGTTGAAGTTTATATACAAGATATTAACGAACCACACCATGCAGAGGGTATTTATTCTTTACAATCTAAAAATTGGGTTCAAAAACCAAAAAGAATGAAGGTTGAAATTGATAATAAAGCAGTAAATGCGAAAGTTAATTATTTTACACACGCCGTTGACTATGCATACGACCTTAATATACAAAATCAACATAACGACGCCCACGAATTAGCTAATAAACTTAAAGAAAAAATATCAAAAATGCGCGAAACAGGTTTAGAACGCGAGGGCGCATGGTCAACAGAAAATCTTGCCTTTAAATTACTAAGAAATAACGGCGTTATCGATAAATTACATAATTTAGCTACACATTCTTACGACGATACATATTCTTATCCTCAAAAAAATTATAATGGCAAAATTATAATGCAAATCCTTTCAGAAATGTCTAACAATGTTGCATTAGATGTTACAAAATGTGTAAATGCTATGCCAGAAAATTGGAAAATTCATATTGACCATAATAATGAATCAAATATGTATATTTTACGACTTTTAAACGAAAACGGCCAAGTTGTTCCTGTAATAAACGAACAAAATCCACAAATTGTATTAAAACCAGTTTCAGATCCTGATTTATCAGCGTTTACAATCATTAATTTCGAAACATTAGCGCCATATGGCACATTAATGTATGATATTGCGCTAGAATTAGCTGAAAATAAAGGGATTGTCCCTGATTATGAGTATTTATCGCCCACTTCATATAAAATTTGGGAATATTATCGTTCTCAGCGAAAAGATGTTATTTTAAAAGAAAATTCATGGAATAATATATATTATAAGGAAAATACTGACATTTTGGCTGTTTTGAGAGCTAAAGACCGTTTAGTTTTGACAAATAATAAGCTTGAATTACGTGAATCACTAGAAGAAGACGAAGATGAAGCAGATTTGCTTGAAATAGAACCATTTCAAGCGTCGGTTAGGGCAAAACACTCCAAAAACAAGAGTGCTCTTATAAATCGAGGAAATAACAAGAAAAAAGAAAAATGCCATACAAAAGCCTCTATGAAACGTGCAAAATCGGCCCCACCCGGGGCAGGAGGGGTATAAATGTCATCACAGAAGCCGGTATACGAGCAGCTAGGCCTATCTTTACCGCCATTGGAATATCTTGCATGGTTAGAACAGGAAGAACGCCAAAAAAAGGCTAAAAAAGAAACTAAAAGCACTGTAATAGAGGTAGAATTATAATGTCACAAAAATTAATATTTGAAGCATTTCGAAAGGGTAATCTTAATGAAGATAGGCCAGCCATCGCCCGGGATCACTTCGAAAATATTGCAAAAGTCGTTTTTGACAAGTCATATTCACTCTATAATGAACTTTTTAATAAAATTAGAGCAATTGATGGTGTTACTATCGTATCTGTACACAAATCTGCTAAAGATTTTGGGCCTGATCGAAAAACCGTCATGCTTAGTATCAAATATATTCCTGCTAAAAATAATATTCGCGCATATGAAACGTTTGTAGCTAACGAAGTGCGCCGGGTGGATGGTATTCATTCCTGTAATTTTATTGGTCGAGCAAAACGAACACAAACAGATTATCAGAAAAAAGCTGGCATCAATTTAGATGCTATGCCTAATTTAAAAGGAGAAGATGATGCTTAAAAACCTTAAACCTATAGTGATTGAAAACAGTCGCGTTCCAGCGTTTTTATCAAAATTTGCGCCTATTCAAATTGGTGCTATTAGTATTTTGTTTTTTGTTTTTGTTCGCGATGAAATTAACGACATAACAAGACGACATGAAACAATTCATTTTCAACAACAATTAGAATTATTATTTATCGGTCAATGGTTATTATATGTATATTATTTGATTAGAAACTATATCAAACTCAAAGATAGTAAGATGGCTTATTATTTAAACCCATTTGAATTAGAAGCATATATTGGTGCCGACGCCGCCGCCGAACCCGGGTATTTGAAAACGAGAAAGCGATATTCTTCTTGGTGGAGCTTTCGTAATCAATATAAAACCGGTGGTCATTCAAAAAAATAACCAAGCATTTTATATTATTTAGAACAATTGTTTTTTTCTGGTATAGTTATATAGAGAGGAACATTTGCGACGATTTTTATTAATATTACTACTTCTTATCGCTTCCTGCGGAAATGAAGAACCCACACAATCAATTGACAGTGACATTCCATATATACCTCAAATAATTAATATTGATGGTATTGCACCAATAATTGATTATTTATCATCTGAACAATATAAAGAAGATTGTTATATTGAAGAATATTATTATTGTCCTCCGCTAGACGAAACGTGGCGTGCGATTGTAACTACAGATACATGTAAAGATACAATTATAAGTATTGGTGAATGTTATCAAGTACTTGAATGTGATCCACAACCCGGTGTTATCGATATACAAACATGCATAACAAATGAAGGCGTGACCGGCCAACAAAATGTATATTGTAGCAAAGGATATTGGGAGTATGGTCCGTGTGAAGGTTGCGAAGATGAAATCTGTGATGGTAAAGACAATGATTGTGATGGAACTACCGATGAAGGTTTATATCCATGTGAAAATGAGTGTGGAAAAGGTGATGCCGTTTGTATTGATGGTACCTTAACAGATTGTGATGCTCCAGAGCCTGCTGAAGAGGTATGTGACGAATTAGACAATAATTGCGATGGTCAAACCGATGAAGGCCAATTAAATGATTGTGGATATTGTGGTTCAACGCCCGAAGAAATCTGCGATGGTAAAGATAACGATTGCAATGGTTTAATAGACGATTTAGATGACAAATTTTGTACAACCGCATGCGAAACTAATAAAGAATTATGTATTAGTGGTAAATGGCAGTGTACAGCACTGCAACCACAAGAAGAAGTGTGTGATGGTGAAGATAATGACTGTGATGGTTTGATTGACGAGGATTTACAGTGTAATTGTCCCACATTTATGATTGGAGTATTAGCACAATGTCAAGAGCCGCCATTAGAATGTGGCGAAGGCCGGAAAACCTGTGAATGTGTTGACCCGGCGTGTACAGAAACAAAATGGACAGAGTGTTTGGCTGATTGTTATTGGCTAAACTCGGCTGATCCAACCTGTGATAAATACAAAGGAAAAGTAATTGATGAACTCTGTAATAACCACGATGATAATTGTAATACTCTTATTGATGAAGGCTTGGTGGAAGTATGTTATAACGGCCCAGCAGGATCCGAAAACGTGGGCGAGTGCAAACCGGGCGAAATCATGTGCAAAAATGGCCAATGGGGCAATTATTTAGATACTGGACAATTTATACCAGATTTATGTTTAGGCGAGGTGCTACCAACAATTATTGATAATTGTAATGGTGTAGATGATAACTGCGACGGTATAATTGACGATGATAAAGATTTAGAAGAAACAGATATTCTCTTTATTGTTGATACGTCTGGTTCTATGAGTACTGAAATTCAAGCAGTTGTAACAGCTTTAGCTCAATTCTCAATTTATTTTGCTAACCAAGATAAGGTTAAATGGGGATTAGTATTGGCTCCTAAAACAGTTAATAATTGGTATGATTATGGTTATTTGGCTATTGATTTAACCTCTTTTAATAGTTTCCAAAGCCAATTGGCTGCAGAAGGCCAACTTATTAATATGTATGGTGGTGCAGAAATGCTTGTGGATTTATTATATTTAAGTTTACGACATATTGCAACATGGATTCCCGGTGATCCTTTCGATTATGATTGGAATGCTTCAATTGAAGATTCAAATCCGCCAAAAGAACATTGGAAGATCGACTGGCGACCAGAAGCTAATAGAGTTGTTATTATTTTCTCAGATGAAGATCCACAAAGTTGGTTAATTCCTAAAATTTCATCAGCCAACATTAGTAAGATGGTTCAAACAATTGATGATATTAATATATATGTGTTTGCCCAGCCAACGTATAAATTTGTATGGGAACAATTTATTAAAGCTACTCCATTAGGAAAGTGGTTTAAATTAAAAGATAACGCTCAAGATATGTATAACGATTTATTAACAATTCTTGATGAAAATCTTTGCCCCGAAGAATAAAAAGATACTAATTATAATATGCACACTCCGAAGTATATCGACGAAGGCCTTAAAGACTTTTGGAAATCTCGCGAAAAACGTTTCAACGCGTTAATAAAACAATTTAGAACATCAAGTGGTCATGAAACATATATGTTGTTTTATCTGCGTCAAGCTGCTGCAGGTTATGTCGATATATCCGGAAAACAAAAAGAAATTGAAAGTAATATACAACAAATCAAAAAAGAATTAGCTTCCCACCGTCAAACTAAAAATGCTGGTCCTGAAAATCAAGGATACAATGGCTCTGAACAAGCCACAAAAGATAACAAATGGTATAAAAAACGTATACGTGATTTAGATAGACAACTTAGTCGGTTAAAATCTGAGTATGATGATTGGAGTTCGACTGGAGGTAGAGGTAAAGACTGGAGGAAAGTTATTAAGAACATTAAAGCCTTAGAAAAACTTAAAATGGTAAAAATCAAAACAAATAAAACAAACAATCCGCTCGACGCCGATGCAGTGTCTTCGGCGTTTGCCAGTTTTGATGGTTATAGTATTACAAAAAAAGGCAAACAATTTTTAGAATATTTACAAGGTGGCCGAGTTAGCATAACCGATCCAATCCAACACGGCGCATTATCAATTACAAATTCTGGTGGGCTAAGTTTAACAGAATTCCAATTAAATCAAATAATTAAAGAAGAAATTATTAAATACTTGCTTTAATGTACTATCCGTGATATAATTTTAGAATGCTTTGCTTTTAAAATTATATGGGAGATTCTCGATGTCAAATAGTATTGTTGCCGATGTAGTGTTGGGTTTACAGCATGGTGATGAAGGAAAAGGGAAGGTTACTCACCACCTTCTAAAATCTGGTGAGTATAATTATTGTCTTCGTTTTAACGGTGGTGGCAACGCTGGCCATACAATTTATCATAACGGTAGGAAATTTGTAACACATTATATTCCTAGTGGTGTATTTCACGGAATTAAATCAATTATTGGACCAGGTTGTGTGGTAAATTTAAAAAAACTTAGACAAGAATGTCAAGAACTTATTGATAATGGTATCGATATTAAAGGAAATTTGTTTGTTGATAAACGAGTACATATTACTACAGATCAACATTTAATTGAAGATAGTAAAGATTCAGAATCTGATTGGAGTAATTCAAAAATTGGAACAACTAAATCTGGTAATGGCCCTACATATCGCGATAAATATGAACGAAGTGGCAGGACGTTTGGTAATATTATTGAACATTTAGAATCGATAACCGGTGTTGATAATACTGGTCATCTTTATAATTTTATGAAAACCATGGTGATCGACGTATATGAAGAATTCCATAATGGTAATTTAAATACTATTCTATGTGAGGGCGCTCAAGGCTTCGAACTCGATATCGATTGGGGTGACTATCCTTTCGTAACTTCCAGCCACTGTGGTATCGGTAGCGTCTGTCTAAACGGTATACCTCCGCAGTCTATTCGTAACGTGTATGGTGTAGTCAAGGCCTATGAGACATATGTGGGAGCAAAGGCCTTCCAAGATTACGATGACGTGTTGTTAGAACAACTCCAACGAGAAGGTGACGAGCGAGGGGCAACGACCGGCCGGGATCGACAAACAAATTATCTTCATTTACCACGTCTGATGCGCGCAATTAAAATGAACGGTATAACTCATTTAATTGTAAATAAGTGTGACATTTTTGAAAAAGTTTCTCAAGAACATGATTCGTTTTGTTGGAAAAACAAAATGGACCAAAGTGTCGGGTTTACTAAATTTGAGGATTGGAAAACTCTTATTCGAAATGCCGTGATGCCTTTAGGCGTCAACAAAATCTCCTTTTCTTTCTCCCCTCACGAAATTTAGCTCTAATTTATACTAATTATTTGAAGAACTGGAGGTAATTTAATATGAATATCACAATTAGTCAAATCAAAAAAATAATAATAGAAGAGCTAGGTGCTGAAGACGTTAAACAAAAAAACGCTGCGGCGGCATTATTGGCTAAAAAATTAATACAAAGCAAACCGGTACAATTGGCAATTAACAAATTGCGAGAGTCTAATAATGAATATGCCAAGGCTTATTTTATGGCCTTTTTCTCTCAAGCAATCGGTTTCGATCCTATCCAAGACTATAACAAAATTAAACAAGCCCACATTGCCCTACAAAAGCTTAATAGCCAAGAGGCCGGGGCTCAACCGGAAGCGGGTGAAGTGGATAATAACGAGCCGCAATTCTAATGGGGTCTAAATTATTAGTAGAACAATGGCGGTATTTCAACGAGCCCGAAAACTCAGAAGCGGATCTTAAAGAATGGTTAATAGAAAACGAATTATTTCTTTTATTTCCTCAAAACCGTCTGATCAGTGAATCAATTGCTAGCCAAATTTGGGGCGGAATTAGGCAAAAATTTGCTAATGCCAAAGAGTGGACATATAAACAATATATTACATTAGTTAAACCATTACTAACTAGATTGCTAACATATGTCAATAATTTAAAAGAAAAAGGGTTCCTAAAAAAGTATAACACAAGAAAAATTGTGCATGGTATAAAACTTTTTAGTACTAAAAAATATATTAAAGTTGGCGCAATTTTTCTTGTTGCCATGGCCAATTTGTTAGTTGGTCAGTTGTTAAACCTTCCTAAAAAAATTGAAATGTTGATTACCGTGATATCTGCAGTAGTTGAGGGCAAGCTTGATGTAGCGGCTGCGGCAACGGGCCTACCTTTAAAAGAAATTATTATATTAGTCGGTAGTCTTAAGGATTTCAAACAAGATTACAATAAAACTGCATTGCCGGGAACAGACAATATTGGTTCCGGTGACTTCGAATTAGCTGAACAATAAAGACAATTTCATTTCATTTCATACTAATTACTAGTATCGAGGGGTTAGTATATGTCCGACGTTAAAGCCACAAAAACTCAACTAGATAAACTTAGCAGAGATCCAGAAGTAAAACAATTTATAGCTATTAAGCAGAAGTCTGATATTAAAGATACCCATGCAGATCGAAAGCTTAAAATGGAAATTGGGGAGCTAATAACAAAAGCTAGAGAAATCGCCAAACGTAAAGGTATGGATGATACTTTGGCCAGAATGACTGAATTAGAAACTAAATTAAACATCGGTCATATTAAACCTAGAGAAATGCGTCACTTAAAACAGAGACTCCAAAAAGCCGTAGCTACACAAAACGTTGTTGACGCAGGAAAAGGTCCGGAAGAAATGGAGCCTATGACCGAAGGTTTAAACGTTACCGATGGTGTTGGGTTTCTTTCAACTGATGTAAAACCTCTTTTTGATTCTTTTGTACAATTTTCACAAAAGAATATTGGGTTTAACAGACCTCCAACAATTAATTTTATGCACGACGAACAAAATGCTGGAAATGTATTAGGTAAAACAGCTTGTTACCAGCCAGACAAGGAAGCGATTACAATATTTACGACCGGTCGCCACCCGAAGGACGTACTTCGTTCTCTTTCTCATGAAATGGTACATCATTTTCAAAATTGTGAAGGACGATTACAAAATATAACCACCGGTGAGGGTTATACACAAAAAGACAGCAATATGCGCGAGCTTGAACGCGAAGCATACGAAAGTGGTAATATGAATTTCCGCGATTGGGAAGATAATTATAAACAAGGATTAAAACAAATGAATGAAAACGACAAAGAGTTGATAGACGAAGGTTTGAAAGATTTTGTCGATAAACTACGCGGAAAGGCTAGAGGTCGCGATCTCGATTGGGAAGAAGAAGACTTGGCTGATAAATCTGGTGATGCACTAGATTGGCATGATGTTCTTGGGGCTGCAGCAAAAAATATGCGTATTATTATTAGCAGTGGATTGGGATATAAACCTGAAATTAAACAATTAGTCGCGGCATTTAAACAGGCCAAGGCTTCCCATGATGAGGAAGCTTTATCAGCAGTCGCGCAGAAATCACAACAAATCGTTACACAGCTAAACGAAGGAGAAACTAAAATGTCTTTAAATGAGTGGATGAACCAAGAGCGAAACGTTCTGCTTCGCGAAAAATTTGGTATACCTTTAAAAGAGGAAGTCGATAATAAGGTCGATTTTAAAGAAAAAGCAACAGCCGAGTCTGATGGAACCGATATGGTTGCAGAAGATGAAGAACTAGATAAAACTTGTGCATTGCCACAAGAGCCGGAAGAGACAGAAGACGAGGATGACGAACATGATGTTGTATATGAAGAAAAAACTCGTACTTTGGTCGCAGAACTAGTCGAAAAAGCCCTACAAAAAATTCAAAGCGAGTAATTAAACCATGGCGACCATCACTGTCGGGACTGGTAAAGATTACGCATCAATTCATACGGCCCTTTCTAATGCTAGAACCGGGTCAGATAATGATTTTGATATTATTGAAGTGTATAACGGCACCTATGTCGAAAGTGTAACTTCAAGTGTGGTGGAATATATCCGGATTACTGCCGCGCCCGGTAATTCACCAGTATTAGATGGCGAATCTGCACAAACTTCCGCTTTTTCAATGGCCGGGACCGATGGCGAATGGACAATCGATGGTTTTGAAATTAAAAACTATGATGTAGTAGACGCCAACGCAGCTATTCAAGGCGCTTCGCCCAATGGTTCACATATAAACGTACGTGATTGTGTTATTCAGCAAAACGGTAAAGAAGAATATAAACGTAGAGCAGAATCAAGCACCGCACAAGAAGTAGACCAAGTACCGGTTGTATTATTTTCTAGAGGTGTTTGGAAATATCGTGCCAAAAAAGAAGCATATTTAGCCACGCGTGGAAGAAAACAAGAACCAACGGATATTACGGGAAGTTAATTAATGCCAACATATGTAAAACAAGATGGAACTGCTGATTCGAAAACAATTAATAACGCAATGCTCTTAGCTGCAGCAGATGACAACATCATCATTATTCAAGATAGTGCAACTTATGGCACCAGTTCGGGTGGTGAATCAGATTTTTCTACCGGGATTGGCTGGGCGTTAACCGGTACAGTTAACCATGGTTTTGAACTACGAGCGGAAGCAGGCCAAACACCTCGCCTTAATGGTATTGGTTGTTATGGCACTTTAGTTGACTGTTCAAATAAAGATGACATAATTTTTAAAAATCTTATTATAGAAGAATTTGGAAATTCAAATGGTGGTTTAATCGGAGCTTCCCAAGCTGAAGGGTTATTGGTAGAAAATTGTACGATTTATGCCAAAAATAGTACTACAAAACTTTTTCATAATACAGATTCTGATAATTCAGCCAAACCAATTATAATACGATATTGTACTTTTTATAACGCTGGGACAAATTACCGTCAAATTTCTCCCGCTCATACAATCGCTCAAGATTGTTTATTTATATCTTCAGGTTCAAGTTATTCCGCGCCACAAATTCGTTTAGACGGCGTTGGCAGCGCTGCATATAACTGTACAGTTATAGCTACTAATCAAAGTCATAATATTATGCAAGTAACTAAAATGTATAATTGTGTGGCAGTCACAACTAGAGAGTTCGGCTCAAATTTCGGCGTAGCTTTTAAAGGAACCGACGCGTACAATTGTGTAGCATTTCATGCTAATGCAGAATTTCTTCTTACTGGAGATCAAGTCGATTGTATAAAAGCCTTCGCTAGCGGTTCAACATGGGGAGATATGTTTACAGATTTTAGTGGTAGTAATTTAACCCCCGCAGATGGTGGATATTTACACGAAACTGGATTAACCACTGGTTCTGGCACAGATTTATCCGGCTCGGCCCGAACCGCGCCGTACGATATTGGTGCTTATAAGGTTTGTTCATTTTGGACTGGTTTTACTGACGACACACAAGAAAAATTTGCAGAGGATTTTATAATTAATAAAGCAAACAATGGGCGACAAGAACTTTCTAGACGAGCAGGTTGTGACGACTCTATTATCAACAGACCACCGGCTGGCGCTACCATACGCGGTAGTTGGAGTCTTAGAAACAGAAAAAAACCTTATTTAGCAACTCAAGGCAGTCAAACGCCCGATGACATAACTAATTAATGATATAATATACTAAGGAGAAATAATTATGGCTAGTGTATCAAAAAGAAAAGCGCGCAGAGCAGCACATTTCGCAGCTTTAGCAGCTAAGGCCGCAGCACCTGTGGTAGAAGCTAAGGTGGTTGTACCAGAACCCGCGCCCGTGGTTGTACCAGAACCAGAGCCTGAAGTAGAAGTTAAACCTGCAGAAATTCTAACCGAAGATGCTGTACCGACTCGTACCGCTCGTACTCGCAGACGCCGAACACCTTCGACTGATAGTGAGTAATAATGTCCTTTAATTATAAAAAGGCAGCGAAGCAGTGGTTAATTGGAGAGTTGGGAGAAGAAACTTCTGATGACAGACGATTGGTGAGATTGGCCGAATTGGTTAAAGGCATGCCGATTGTCCGTGAAATCGACAAAGCTAAAAAGAAGAAAGCTTTAGACATATTGGAAGAAATCCGATGTGAGTATAACAAGCTAACAGAACAAAAGGCAATGTTAGAAGAACAAATTGAGATTTTAGAAGAGAGGTAGTAATATGGGCGGGTTATATGGCCACTTGAGCCATTTATATGATTTTAATATTGATGTACCGGCGTTATCTTTTAGAGATTTGTCTGATATTTTCAATCAAGCTGCTGCTGGTAAAATTACCGGTGGTGAAAAGCTAGACGGTCAATCAATTTACATTACTTATGTTGTTAACGACGTTGATGACTCTTTTAGCGGGCTAGTATTGGGCCGTAATAAAACCGATGTACGTACCGCTGCGCGAATGTTGGACGATCCGAGCAAGGCCAGCGGCAGTATGATTAATACTAAGTTGAAATTTGAACTTCGGAACCCCGAGCTTAAGGCTGCGTTTTTAGATTCTTTAGATGCGTTGGAAAGAGCAATCAATAGCTTGGACCGTCGAGCACAGAAAGACATGTTCGGCCCGGATGCGGAGGGAAACTACAATTGGTATTCTTTCGAAATTCTAGATCCAAATAACCCAAATGTAATTAATTATGATAAGTATGGTTCAGTTGTGGCGATGCATGTTGAAGGCCACGGCACCTATGATGCTTTGACCGGTACTCGCGTACGATCTCTAACTCCAGCCAAAAATACCAGTGGATTAAGCGTCCCGATTGACTTAGGGCCGGTTCAGAAGTTTAAAGAATTAGTTGAACGAATGAATGATAAGTTACAGCAATCTAATGCTAGATTTAGAATCATTCAAAATGAACTACGTAATCTAATAAGCCCGTTTAAGCCAGCACCGTTTATTAATCGACTCCGTGCTGAAATGGAATCTGTAAATCTCACAGATGAGGATACAACTGAAGATTATGTTACAATGCGTATTCTCCACAACAACGCAGATGATATTCTGACAGCTTTTACAGCAGAAGAGGAAGAAGAAGCTTTAAACGAGAATCAAATCGAAGACCGGACTGAAGATTTCTTTGAAACACGCAATCGCGATATGTACCTGAAGTATTCTGAGAATATTCGCATGCTTGTCAAAACGCTAGTTGATACCAAGCCTCGCAAGCGTCTAATCACAAAAGGTTTAAATCCTTCACAAATCGCGGCAGTTGGCGATATTCTCAATAATGCCCGTGAGGTCCGGGCTGCGGCGTTAAGACCTATAGAACTAATCGTTCATGATTTTGCAGTCAGACTATTAGAGAAATTCGAAAGTGCGTATATTGTCAATAATGATAGTACCACACAAGATTTTCGACAAACTGTATTGAAAAAAGTAGCTAGCTTAGGTGGTCGTTTTGAACAAGGGGATGGTGAATATTTTGCCAGCGCTGG
>Ga0208156_1000241_pt1 | contig 25356 bp, 34 predicted proteins | sample 1_EtaG_FD_184073 | JGI IMG/M metagenome (GOLD analysis project Ga0208156, IMG submission 184073) | Marine viral communities from the Subarctic Pacific Ocean - 1_ETSP_OMZ_AT15124 metaG (SPAdes) (version 2) | ecosystem: Environmental > Aquatic > Marine > Oceanic | place: Pacific Ocean | collected...
CGATCTTCGGAGATCGCTGGTATGGAGAGCTACAGTGGAACAACATTAAAGAGCAGCACGAACTTAACCAGCTCATCATTCAAATTTCTGAAGAGTTTAATATGAAGCTGATTTCCACAGCCGACAGTCACTACCCGAACCCTACCGCATGGAAGGATAGGGAGCTATACAAGCGCCTAGGCTGGCTTGGAAAAGGAACTCCATCCTGGGGTGAGGGCGCGGAATTCCCCGAGGGTGTAGAGGAGATTGGATATGAATTGTATCCCAAGAATGGCGAGCAAATGTGGGAGAGCTATCAGAGCTATTCCAAGAGCCAAGGCTTTGAATATGATGATGCCTTGGTAATGGACAGCATTACCGAGACGTACCATATTGCCCACGAACGCATCGAGAGCTTCTTTCCAGACGCGACGGTGCGCCTCCCAGATTTTGTGGTTCCCGCCGGCACCACTGCCACACATGCACTGGTTAACTATGCTCTAGAAGGATTGCGCGAGAAAGGATTAAACGAAGATCCAGAATACTTAGCGCGCCTCAAGCAAGAGCTAGATGTAATTGATGACCGAGGTTTCTCCAAGTATTTCTTGACTATGAAAGCGATTGCAGACGAAGCCACGAAGCAGATGCTTGCTGGTCCAGGCCGCGGCTCAGCCGCCGGTTCCCTCGTCGCATACTGTCTTGGCATTACCCAGGTCGACCCTATTAGACACGGACTCCTATTCTCCCGCTTCTTGCGTTCAGATGCAACCGACTATCCCGATATTGATTATGATGTATCAGATAGCATGGTCCTGAAAGAGAAGTTGGTTGAGATGTGGGGTGAAGATTGCGTAGCTCCTATTTCAAACTGGAACACCTTACAGTTGAGATCTCTAATCAAAGACATCTCAAAGCTTTATGGCATCCCCTTTACCGAAGTCAATAACGTAACGAGCGTTATGATCCGAGAGGCTACGCCAGAGGCTAAGAGAAAGCATGGCATTAAAGCCGGCGTCTATGCGCCGACCTGGGAAGAGGTGATGGAATATTCTGTCACGCTCCAAAGTTTCTTGCACAGGTACCCAGAGGTAAAGGCTCGCGTAGAGGGGCTTGTGGGGCAGGTACGCTCCTGCTCTCGTCATGCTGGCGGTGTTGTCATCGCCGAGGATCTGGACCGGTCCATGCCCCTGATTAATTCAGGTGGTGTGCGACAAGCGCCGTGGGCCGAAGGACAGAACGTCCGACACTTAGAGCCGATGGGGTTCATTAAGTTCGACTTGCTCGGACTCTCGACATTAAAGATGATGGAGGGTTGCATCGAGCATATCTTGCGGCGCCATCATGGAGTTGAAGACCCCACGTTTGAAGACGTATTGGACTACTATAATAAGACCATCCATCCCGATGTGATCAATTTCGATGACCAAGAAGTTTATGAGAATGTCTTCCACCAAGGCAAATGGGCCGGCGTCTTTCAATTTACAGAGCAGGGCGCCCAAGGTTTTTGTACGAGAGCAAAGCCGACAAGTATCATTGACATTTCAGCGGTGACTTCTATCTTTCGTCCAGGCCCATTATCGGCAGGGGTGGATGCAGACTATGTAGAGGCCAAGAACCATCCTCAATATGTCTCTTACCTCTCATCAGAGTCTCAAGAGATTACCGAGGAAACTTTTGGGTTCCTGATCTTTCAGGAGCAGATCGCATTGTTAGCTCATAAGCTCGGAGGCCTTACGCTTGACGAAGGCAACATGCTGCGCAAGGTTCTCACAAAAAAGGGAACAGGCAAGAACAGTGTTAAAGGACGACTGCACACTAAGTTTATTAGCGGATGCGTCGATAAAGGAATCAACCGTGACAAGGCTCAAGACCTGTGGAACAAGTTTGAGTATTTCTCCGGGTATGGTTTCAACAAGTCGCACGCCGTCAGCTATAGCATTATCTCTTATCAGTGTGCGTGGTTGTGGAATTATTATCCTTCTGAATGGATGGCCGCCTTCTTGGACAAAGAGCCCGAGACGAGAAAAGAAAAGGCGATCAACATCGCCAAGCGGTATGGCTTTAAGATTGCGCCCCTTGACATCAACAAGTCGGGAACAGTCTGGGAGATTAGCGAAGATGGCAAGACTTTGATTCAGCCCCTGACTTCGATTAAGGGCCTAGGCATGGCAGCGATTGAGCAGATCCTAGATCATCGCCCGTTTACTAATGCGGAGGATTTGCTTTTCCGCGAGGAAGTTTCCTATAGCAAGTTTAACAAGAAAGCACTTGATGCCTTATGTCGCGGAGGTGCGTTAGACAATCTGATGGATGACCGCTTCACAGGACGCAAGCATTTCTGGTCGACTTGCGTAGTCGAGCGTCCAAAGAGTCTCAAGAAGTTTGGAGAGAATCTAGAACTCTACCGACCCGAAGGCGACTTTACCGAAGAAGAGATCATTCAATTTAAGACAGATCTTACAGGTGTCTTTCCGATTAACCTTGTCATTAAGGCGGAAACCGTGGAGAAGCTCCAAGAAAAGTTTATCCCCCCTATCTCTGAATTTGACACCGACTTAGAGGTGTGCTGGTTTATCCCGCGTAAGATTGTTCCCAAGAAGACAAAAAACGGAAAACTTTATTGGATTGTTGAGACCATCGATTCAAACAATGAATTGACAAAGATCCGCTGTTGGGGTGTCAAACCCGAGAAAGATACGATCTTCTTGAACCGACCTTACATGGCAAGATTAAAGTATGATGAGCAATGGGGGTTCTCTACCTATGCAATTGGTAGAACTTTCAGACTATTGGGCTAATTAATAATATGAACGTCATCAAGAACTTTAGTCCTCTTCTTAAAGATAAAGAGTTTATTGAGGATCTCCCTGTTGTTATTCGGGTGAGGAAGTTCGATGAGTCTGCAGCCAAAGAATTTTCGGATGCCGTTTCCAAAGCACAGAACACGGGCCAGCCTATTTTGCCGGTTATAATTGATAGCTATGGAGGCCAAGTTTATAGCTTGATGTCAATGATCGCTGACATTCGTTCCTCCCGCATCACTGTGGCTACCATCGTACAAGGCAAAGCAATGTCTTGCGGTGCGCTACTTTTTAGCTTTGGCGCAGAAGGTCATCGCTATATGGACCCGGACGCTACCTTAATGATTCACGATGTGAGTTCGATGAATTGGGGCAAAGTGGAAGAAGTGAAGGCATCCGCAGAAGAGACCGAGAGACTCAATCAAAAAGTTTATAAGATGATGGCAAAGAACTGTGGCCACCACGAAGATTATTTTCTGGATATCATCCACGAGAAAGGACATGCCGATTGGTTTCTGGAAGCTGACGAGTGTTTAAAGCACAACCTCGCCAACCACATGCATATTCCAGAATTGAAAATTGAAGCCAAAGTAAAGTTTGATTTTAAGTAAAATTTTGCTTGACATCCACCATAGAATTTGTTATATTATATAAGTAACAAAGGAGGCAAGTGTGGCCAATTCACACGAAGAGAAGAAGAGATATGTCAAGGAGTATATTCGCTCCCTGGCAGCAATTGAAGAGGCGATGGAACCCTATAAGGACCAGCGTCGAGATCTGCGGTCAGAGTACCGGGAGAATAGCTGGCTCAATACAGATGAGATTAGAGCAGCAGTGAAGGCGTATCGCCTTTACAAAGGAAAGTTTAACATCGATGAAGTGGTGGAGAACTTTGAAATGATTAGTGGGGGAAGTTCGCAGAAATGAATAAAGCAACCCAAGTAGTAATGTTTTCAAGCAAGAGTGGCGAGTGGTCGACCCCGGATGATTTTTTTAAGAAGCTTGATTGGCGCTTTGGTCCCTTTGATTTGGATCCCTGCGCCACCGCGTACAATACAAAGTGCGCCAACTTCTATACGCCCATGGAGGATGGCTTGAAGAAAAGCTGGCAGGGACATACGGTATTTGTTAATCCGCCCTATGGCCGCGGCATCGATGCGTGGATTAAAAAGGCGTATGAAGAAGCTCAAGACCTCGATACCAAGGTGGTGATGTTGATCCCGGCACGAACCGATACAAAATATTGGCATGATTATGTAATGAAGGCCGAGATGGTTTTCTTTATCAAAGGACGATTAAAGTTTGGCGATAGTGAAAACTGCGCTCCCTTTCCATCTGCCGTAGTCGTATTTAGGAAGAAGCCAGCGGGATGGCCCACGACGCCCTCGATGGGCGCCCTCGCACGATGAATAGAAAACAGCGCAGGAAAGCGGAGAAAATAAAGAAAGATCAAACTCCCAGTGAGCGAAATCTTTCCGAAAAAATTTTCATGTTTGATCAGATACCAGACGCATGCACAACTTGCGCAGAGCCATTTGATAAGGCAGATAAAGGAATGGCGTTCTCTTGGCGAGTAGTCGTACACGAATCTAAGCAGAGAGTGAGGCTCTTTTGCCCAGAGTGCATCAACAAAACAAAGGAAGCGTTGACCCATGTTAGTCAAGAGAATAGATGAGAAAAATTTAAATAAAATGTTGAATGGCGCAACCACCATTCCCGGCACCTGCGTTGTGAAGTTTTATTCCAACAACTGTCATCTGTGCCACAACTTAAAAGATTATTATGATGAATTGGCTAATTCATATGATGAAGAAGGTTTATATTTTTATGCCTTTAATCTTGATGACAACCCCAAGGTCGAAGGCCGTTTAGGATTTAAGGGAGTGCCTACTATTATTCTCATTAAGATAAGTGAAATCAATACAACACCCACTATTAAACAAGTAGCAGATCCCCATACGCCCAATGAGCATACATGGTACTCTGTTAAAGACATTAAAGACTTTATCGAAAAGGAGAAATGATGATTAGCCAAGCTTTAACATATGATGATGTGCTGTTGAAGCCACAATATTCAGATGTTGAATCCCGAGCCGAAATAGACATTAGCACCAATCTTCATGATGGTTTGGTATTGAAGACGCCCCTACTCGCCTCTCCCATGGATACAGTATCGCAGGCTGCGATGGGCACCGCTTTAGGACGCGAAGGAGCCGCCGCAGTTATTCACCGCTATAATACTATTGAAGAGCAAGCGCGCTACCTACGCACTGCAAAGGATATCGGAGGAGACATTAACTTAGGCGCCGCCGTAGGAGTGGCCGGGGATTATATTGAGCGCGTTAGTGCTGCCTTAGAATCAGGCGCCACTTTCATTTGTCTCGACGTGGCCCATGGCCATCATATTCTCATGAAAAAGGCGTTGATTAAACTGCGTCATCAATTTGGCGATCACATTCATTTAATGGCAGGAAATATTGCCACTCTCGAAGGGATTAATGATTTGTCCGATTGGGGTGCTAGCTCCGTAAGGTGCAATATTGGAGGGGGATCTATTTGCTCCACCCGCATTCAAACTGGCCATGGACTTCCCGGTCTGCAAACGATTTTGGATTGCGCGCGCACCGATAGAGACGTTAGTATTGTTGCTGATGGAGGAATCCGCAACTCAGGCGATATCGTAAAAGCCCTAGCCGCAGGCGCCGACGCGGTGATGTGCGGCTCATTATTCGCCGGCACTGCCGAAGCGCCAGGAGAAGTCTATCGAGATACGGCAGATGGTACCGTTTGGAAAACCTATAGAGGAATGGCCAGCAAAGAGGCCCAGACAGAATGGAGAGGAAAGTATTCTTCCTTGGAGGGGGTTGCTAGCCGAGTACCCTATCAAGGAAAGGTGGGCGTCATTATAAATGACTTAGTGCGTGGTATTCGTTCTGGCCTTTCATATAGTGGAGCGCGCTCGATTGAAGAACTACAAGCAAAGGCAGAGTTTATTGTACAAACCACATCCGGCCTATCTGAAAGTCATACCCATATTCTAACCAGGAATTGGTAATGAGCAACACTATTGATTATGGAAACTTAACTAAAAGAGTCGTATTTACCGAAAATGATCATCGGCATGCAAAATTAATATTACGCCTGCAGCACGATGGACTAACGCAAGCGGCTTTCTTTCGGCATATAATTACAGCTTATATCGAAAGTGACGAGCGCATTGTGAATTATATTGACGAGGTTAAAGACCAATCTAAGCTGCGCAAAGCTAAAACAAAAAGATTACGAGATGAAGGAAAACAAAGCGTACATGACTTGGGGCTTTCCGATCAACAAAGACACGACTTGTTCGATCTTATTGCTCAAGAGCACCCAGACCTATAAAAACTCCTTTTTTTGGACTTTATCCAAAGACGTAACTATTTATTTTTGAGTTAGCATATATATGCTCAAGGAGAAAACTACATGGCTCGTAAGAAACTGTTAACAGAAGGCGAGGTTAGGCAATTCATGAAGCTTGCCAATCTCGGCCCGTTGAGCGAAAATTATTTTACCAACAATCCTCTTGATGAACAAGAAGAGGAAGAGTTCGGCGCTGAGGAAATAGGTCCCGAAGGGGGCGAAGAATTAGAGTTAGGAGCCGCGGAAGACGAAGTTCCTCTGGACGATGCTGGCTTAGAAGGCGACGAAGGCGCCGAAGGCGGCGAAGCCGAAGACCTAGTAATGGGTTTGCTTCAAGTAATTCAGCCATGGGCTGAAGAGCATGGAGTTGACATGGAACTCGACGGCGACGAAGAAGGGGGTGAAGAAGAAGTAGAAGACGTCGAAGCTGTAGAGTTAGAAGAGCCCGGCGGCGAAGAAGAGCTTGAGCTTGGCGCCGAAGAGGAAGAAGTGCCTGTCCCTGGAAACATGGATCTCTACGAAGGAGAAGGTAGCAAGAAGGACGATACTGATGACGAGGAGATCGACGAAGGCAATCGACGCCCCCGCGGAGTCGGCGGCCTTGATGACATCACCGGAGAGAAGACAAGCTTCGCGACCGGTCGCAAGCAGCCTGGGAAGGCCCGCGGCCCCGGCAAGCGTAGCGGCTACGAAGCTTCCCCCGAGGCGGACGAAGAGGACTGGTTTCAGGATCTCGACGATGAAGAGCGTGAGGCATTGAAGGAAGCATATTTCGCAAAGCGAGATGCGTCCCACCGTGAAGAAATTGTTGCTGAAGTGGCGCGCCGAGTAGCCCAACGCTTAAGCGCCGATAAGCAGAAAGAAACTGTGGCCGAACAATTGGCTGAAAGAATTTTTGAACGCTTAACTTCAAAATAAAACTTGACAAACGCTTTACGAGCGGTTATATTGACCACTGAGGCCGCACTGGTTTTAGTGGTCGATTTACATGGGAGTAGCGAGTGGAATGGGGCCTTTTTACATTAACGTTTATATTTGGCTACATAACTTGTAAGCTTTTATACTTTCTGAAAGCAACACGTACAAGTTTTCACATTATAAGAGCATCCCAATTAGTTGCGGTAGGATTGCTTGTTCAATCCATGGAAGACTTCTATTATGCTAAAGTCTATCGTATGGAAAAAATGATAGAATCTGGAGAGACTGATCACAATATCACCGCTTTTTCATACCGGATGGAAGAAGAAGTAAGCTATTTTAAAAAGCGGTCCATTCAGACTTTGATTGATCTCCACCCAGACGTCTTTAAACAGTTGCTCGAATTTGAAGACTGGCCCGCAGCCATGAAATTTTTAGAAGCCAACAAAGAAATAGTTGCTAGTTTTCTTGCGAGGAGAAAAGATGATTAAACGCATTAAAGAGGCCATTGATTCCTTTGTCACCAACGAGAAAGTAGAAGAAGAGGGTCCAAAGCTCGTCATCATAGATCCCGCCGCCTTGCAAAGCGCAGTACAAGAAGAAGAACCCGATTCTCATTTGATGGGATTATTCGCTGAAGTAGTGGAAGAGAAAATAGCAGAGCTAATTCATGCTTTGCTAGTTGTAAGTGAGGAGAACAAAAAGAAAGAAGAAGAAGACAAAAAACCTATTGACTTTTATCTTTCTACCTATGGCGGCTCGGCTGACGACATGTTTGCTTTATATGATGTAATGCGCATTGTGAGAAAAGAACAAGTAATTCGTACTTATGGATTAGGCAAAGTTATGTCGGCCGGGGTGTTGCTCTTAGCAGCGGGCACCAAAGGCGAAAGAAGAATTGCTAAAAACTGCCGCATTATGATTCATTCGGTGGTGGGCGGCAACCAAGGAGACCTTCACAACATGCTAAATGAGATGGAAGCTATCGAGCAATTGCAACAAATGTTTGTAAATTGTTTGGTGAGTGAAACAAAAATGACAAAAGCTCGGTTGAAAAAAATACTAGATCGCAAAGTTAATGTCTATTTATCAGCAGAAGAAGCTGTCGAGCTTGGCATTGCAGACATTATAATATGAGGACACACAGCATGGCAACATTGGAAGAGATCTTAAAAGAAGAATATGAAAAGAACATAGCAGAGTTAATGGATCCTCGCAGCCTCTTGGCACTAATTGAAGAAACCATGGAAAACGTAAGTATCCTTAAGGAAGCCACCCAACAAGTTCCTTTTGAGTTTGGAGAGAAGTTTAAAGCCAACACAATCGAGTTTACTTATAGCGCCATCCCCATGATCCCGATTTCTGAATTAGGGTGGGCCTCACTAAACAGTAATGATAAAGGTGCACAAGCAAAACGCGCACAATTAGAACAATTCTTAGGGCGAATCCGCGGGGGCTCCACCGATTTGCGTACAAAGCTTATAGATTTAAATAAATTCTTGAACGATCCTGTGCATGCATCGCAATTATCCTCTAAAGGAGAAACCGAGGGAGAAAGAATTGCAAGTGCACTTTCCTATCTGGTATTCTTCAAAACTCTCACAGAAATTATTACTAACTTTAACGCTGCTTCGGCAGGCTTTAACTTTGAATCATTCTTGGGTGTGTTGTTAGGTGGTGGCCAGATTGCGACAGGCAACAAAACCATTGCAGACTTGACAGACGGAGATGGCCACGTTATTAGTCTTAAGTTGTATGCTGAAAAATCAGCCGCCGCTGGTGGTAGTTGGACAGATCTGGTGAACGACCTTATTAAATCTCCTTTAAAATATACTACTTCTGGCGCAGGTAAGGGATCCTATATGCAATACGTGGTAGCCATGAAGACATTAGAAGGCGAAGATCTGCAACGAAAGGGAACCATTGACTTTTATCGCTATGTTCTTAGCCTGGATAATATTGTGCAGATTATGTATAATAGTGCGGACGTTGATCTTAACGGCACCAACATTCGATTTCCCCAAGCCATTGTTGATAATCCTGACATTTTATCTACGATGGACAGGCCAAAACAACCTTCCCAACAAGACGTTGAAGAGCTATTTGTAAAAATAGTGCAGCAAGAATTAGCGACCGCAACTTTCGATGTAGAAGAACTGCTACGGGCGATTGATTACTCCAAAGATCCAAAGTTGTTTATCGCGGGAAAAGTGGGACTCAACGCATTCGCGCGCGGACCACGCGGGTCTGCTTTAGGGTGGGATGGTGGAGTGCGCCCAACGGCCCCTATCGTTTTGAAGCTTCAGGCTGCCTCCGAAGCAGGTTTATTTCCAGAAGAAGACACGCGAGCTATCCATAGCGCAGTGCACAAGGCGAACGAAATTGCGCGCGAGGAAGCTCAAAAAGCCGCGGCCCTTTTTGTCAAATACCGAGAAGGCATGGAGGGAGGCTACGCTTCTTCTGAAGATTCAGTAACGTTTTATAATCGATTGGCCGCGGACGGCAAAACTCCTCTAATGCAGCGCGCTCTCTTGTTCTCTCTCGGATATCAAAATCGCAAGCAATATGATTTGCGCAAAGCTGACATTAAAGGAATTCAATACTTAGCGGATCCTTTCCCAGCGTTTGGAAGCCGGGTTACGGGAACCCGCAACCAAAAAACTGCGTTTATTGGGCGCTTAGAAATTGGGCGTGAAAAAGTACAAGAAATGTTAAACTCGCTCGTTACAGACTTAAATCAAAACATGTTTAAACTTTTTGAGAATTTGAAAATATTAAACGATAGTCTTCAGTCTTATTTTGCTGGTGCACTGCAAAACAACGAACTAGCCGACACCGCCATTGAAGCCTCTACTGAGATTTCAACAGGAACTGAAGAAATTAAATCAAATTAGTTGACAACTGAATGTTGATAGGTTATAATAATAATAACAGTAGAGGTGCAAATTGAGCAGAGCTTACAATAGCCAGAGAGAACTGCAACAGAAAATTATGAATGGAGTTAACACTCTCGCTGATAATGTAGCATCTACATTGGGCCCACGCGGCCGCAATGTTCTCTTACAGCAAAAGGACCAGACTCCTTTTATTACCAAGGACGGCGTAACCGTCGCACACTTTGTGGCCCTTGAAGATCCCTTTGAGAATGCGGCTGCCCAGATTATTAAACAGGCAGCCATTCAAACAAACACCGACGCAGGCGATGGCACCACCACAGCCACTGTCTTGGCACGCGCCATACTAAGAGAAGCCCAGCGCTATATTGCGACTGGCGTTTCGCCCATTGAATTACAGAGAGGAATTGAAATTGGCGTTCGAAAAATTACAGAGAGCCTGGAAAAAATGGCCACACCAGTTACAAGTACAGACGACATTGCACATGTCGCGACAATTTCGGCCAATAATGATACTACAATTGGAGAGCTTATCGCTCTTGCTGTGGATAGGGTGGGGCAAGATGGATCTATTACTATAGAAGAATCGCGCTCCTTAGAAACTTCCCTTGACATCACCGAAGGATTTAGAATGTCTGCTGGTTATTGTGCTAGCCCGTTTGTGACCGATGAGCGCCGCGCCATCATGCGTTATGACGACCCACTAATCTTTGTGACAGATCATAAAGTCTCTGCGGTAGAGCCCATCCTTCCGCTCTTGGAATTGATTGCACGAGAAAACCGACCCCTTGTTATTGTAGCAGAAGAAATAGAAGGGCAGGCATTAGCTGCCATGATTATGAATGCGATGCGCGGCACTCTCAAGGTCGCCGCTATTAAAGCACCCTTTTATGGAGAAGAGCGCCGCGTAACTCTAGAAGACTTAGCTTTGTCGGTTGGCGCCACTTTTGTCAGCCGTGAAAGCGGCATGAAATTGGAAGAAGTACGGCTCCCCCATTTAGGAAGCGCACATTCTATCGAGAGCACTAAATATACTACCACCGTTATCGGAGGCAGCGCTGATCACGACCAGATAGAAACCAAAATCAGCAGTCTAAAAGAAATGATTAAAACTACTACTTCTATTGCTGAAGGCGAAGCGATCCAAAAAAGGATTGTCCGGCTGGCCTCCGGTGTGGGTGTTATTAGAGTCGGTGGAGCAACAGAAGTAGAAATGACCGAGAAGAAACACCGCGTCGAAGATGCGCTAGAAGCCGTTACTTCCGCCCAGCAAGAAGGAATTATTGCAGGCGGCGGGACCGCTTTGTTGAGAGCATCGACAGATATTAACTTTGCCGAGCTTGACAACAGCGATCAAGCATTAGGAATTTCTATTGTGAGAGAAGCCTGTAAAGAACCCATCAGACAGATGGCACTCAACTCAGGCGCCTCACCCGATTTGATTCTACAACAAGTTATGAACGCAAACAAGAACGAAGGCTGGGATTTCCGCCGCGGCAAGTTAACAGATTTATATGAAAATGGAATAATTGATCCCGTCAAAGTAACGCGCATAGCATTACAGAATGCTGCTAGCTGCGCTGGTACTTTGATTACCACAAACTTTGGGATTATACAAACGGAGTAAAAAATGAAAGAAGGCGATTTATGTTATATACCACAGGCAGTGAACCTATTTAATAAAGAAGAACACCCTTGTGTGATAATTACGCAAAAGCCCATGTCGGCTATCTATTTGCGAGAATACGGGAAAGATCATACCTGCGCTATGCTGTGGGTCGGCGGCCGCCAAATGGTGGCCAATAAGCGACATGTCTATCCTATGGAGGAACAATGCTAATTAAACTTACTGAGGTATGCTCCCAGGGAACCACCACTACCAATCAACAATATATGTTGCGTGAAATACTGGTTAATCCCGAACATGTTATTATGATTCGAGAGGAGGCGCGCATGCGCAACCTTAACGAACAGAATTTACTGGCAGCGGGATTGAATCCCGATCATGGTTTTTCTAAATTAACCATTAACAAGGGGCACAGTGGAACGGATATCGTTGTAGTGGGTGCCCCAGAAATTGTTGAGCAACAACTACAACGCACACCCAAACTATTGAGAGGTTAAAATGGGACAACGAGTAAACATACAATATTCTATTGATATTGAAAAATTACCCACCGAGGTAACGCGCCTTTTAGAAAGCGCCTATGAAAATTTGGGCGATGCCCACGCCCAGTGGGTACTGGATGACGTCCCTATTTCATTAGAAACTCTAGAGCAAATCGACAAAATTCGTGTTCGGCTGGCCGATATTGATTATCTGCTTAATGACGTGAACCAAATTATCAACGGCTACATGACTTATAAGTCTCAAGAGTCGGTGGCGCCCCCACCGGACACTTTATCAGCGCCCGAAGTAGAAGGTCAATTATTACAAGAACAAATTGAAAAGTTTAAAAATCAATTAAATCACGTAGAGGATACTTCTGATGAGATCGCCGCTAAAGGAAGCTAATGGGGGCTCCAAAGCTCTGCACACAGTTAAGTCCTTAATTCCGGCTGGCTCTATCGTTAACTCTTTTGGGCTTTTTGATGGAAACATAGAGGTAGATTTAGCTTTTAATCAACGCTTTGTAATAGCGCGCACTAGCAAATACGTAATATATGAATTTTGGCACACGCTATTACATGATCCCATGACAGTCGCTCAAATCGCCCAAAGTCTCTTCCCTGTGAAACAAGAAGCTATATTTAATATTCTCCAAGAGAATTGGCCTAAATATAAAGATCCGCACTTAAGATCGGCTATCTTTTTTCTTTTAAATAGGTGTTCAGACACAGGGTTGCTCTCTGCCGGCCAAATGACGAATGAAAGCTTTAATGCTCTGGCTTTAACCATGCTTAAAAACTTTAAAATTGACAACTTTTATTTACTTTTTGATCAGGACGAGGATTTGAGTCATTTACTCTCCGAGATTCCTGTCGAAGAATATATTATCTTCCCGGGTTTAAATTTTAGCTTTAATTTGTTGGATCACGGCAAAATTAGATCCTTCGAAACAACTCCAGTAAACCACGCCGAATTAAAAAAAGCTATAGACACCTTGGAGCATAAAATACTCCTAATATATCGTTACCACCCGCGCCTCTTTTCACTATACAAAGACTATGAGACTATGATGATTGATAAATATGGCCAAGAAACTACTAATAAGGACAAGTGTTACGAGGTGATTGTTGCCAACTTCTAATTTTATATGGGGATTCATGTGCTTCCTAGTAGCCCACACTTTGGCATGGTTTCAACTTAACTCCCAGTTTGTATGGGAATGGTGGCAAAATAAACCTTTAGTCTCCGTGTGTATTTTTTCCATTCCCATGGGCCTCTGTTTTTGGCATGGAACAAAGTTTTTGGTGGCCGACACCGGCGAACTGTGGAGTTCGAGACTGGTAGCGTTTGCGGCCTCCTATTTGATATTTCCTTTCTTAACGTGGTGGCTTGCAAGTGAGAGTCCGTTTACGACCAAAACATTAATATGCATTTTCCTCTCATGTCTAATTGTGGCAGTCCAACTCTTTTGGAAGTAATGTAAAATAAGCAACTATTTACAGTGTTGAGGTAAAAATTAATGAATTACGCAACCGATAAATGGTTCCGCTACCTACGCGAAGACGTATTAACAGAGGGCATTCGAGACATCGGACTCCCAGAAGTGGTCATCGACCGCATCGAAGCCACGCTTCCAAATGCAACCGAAAAAGCAAAGACCTGGATGGGCCACCAATGGAAGGACACGCGCCTTCATAGCATTCCTGTGCGCGGTCAAGAACGCGGAGAAACTGCCACGCAATTTGGTCTGAAGTTGCTTAATATCCTCTCGGATTATACCGATGAGCAGGCCTGGGAAGGCTCCCCCGAACCGGGTGAAGAGGAGAGAGGATCCGAACTTAGTCCCGAAGCCAAGCGCAAGAGAGTTCTATATATCATTCAAGATATGGCTTATGCCGAGGGTGTGGTACCCAACAAGCCGATGGGTCAATGGCCGCGCGCTTTCAAGAAGGCTCTCAAAAACTTAAGCAAGCTTGGCGTCCCCAGCGAAGTGGTCGAAAAGACCAGAGAGCAATTCCACTTCTTGTTTGTGATGACCTTTGAACAATTCGCTCGCAGATATGGCGATGTCTTTACGTTATTAAACATGGACCCTACCAACTTTGAGTACATTAAGAGCGACAACATCGATGAAGCAGATCGAACAGCCGAAGAATACATCCAAAACCAAGAGAACCCCGAGCAAATCATTCACACATTTGACGACGGCTCTTACTGGTATGACCTTCAAACTACTAACTGCCCTATCGAAGCTGAACGTATGGGACACTGCGGTGACGCAGGCTATGGCAATTCGACGTTGCTTTCTTTGCGCAAGAAAGATTCCAAGAAGAAAGAGTCTAAGTCTTATGTGACTGTAGAGTATAATGAAGACGAAAGTACAATCTATCAGATTAAGGGCCGCGGCAACAGCGCGCCCCCCGAGGAAACATGGCCTCACATCGCATGGCTGGTGGACAACTCGGGCACCGCCACCGTAGAAGAAAACGGTGAGCACTCTAACGACGACTTTAGTGGGCTGCAACAATATCTGGGCAGCGAAACGAATGCCAATGTCCGTGACAGTTTTGAAGAACGCCGCGAAAAGATGCAAGAAGAATTAGACACGATTATTCGAGGACACGAGGGCGACGAGGAAGGCGCATCATATAATCTGTGGGCCGAAGTCTACGACGAAGAGGTGGGACAAGGCGAAGTTTATTATAGCGGCGGCGGGACCATCACATTGCAGATTAATCTCGGCTGGCCAGCGATGGAAATTGGTCGCGACAAGCCCGGCGCAGCAGGTCACGGTATGGCCCGCGCCAGCGAATACATTCCAATGGATCTGGAAGGCAACGAACTCGACGATGTGAAGCGAATTCCGACCGAGAATAATTGGAGTGCCTCTAATGACTTTCTTGCGCAAGCCGGCATTAAAGACTGGGGCTATGATTTGCCCGGAGAAGAAGAAGCATTTGAATACAAGGTGGAGATGTTAGTGAGCCATGATCCGTCGTGGGAGATTGGTGACGACGAGCCCCCTCGCACTGCACACATTACTATTGAGGCACAGAGCCGCCAGGAAACGTCTGATGACCCCGAGGCGTTCGACTATTTTGCTAGCGAGCTACAAGAGAAAGCCCACGAACATAAAACGGCACAGCAGCAGATCCGCAGCACAATGGTGAAAGAAGGCTTTGCAGCCAAGAACGCTTTTGATACTGGCCGGACGGAGATTGAAGATCTCAAAACCCAATTAAAGAACTGGCAAATTTATGATGAAGGCGCCGAGATTGAATTCTGGTTTAACCCAAAGGTTAATGATGAGGGCGGTCGGCTTACTGTCATTCCTTCGGGCGTAGAGTTTCCTGTTGAAGTGTTTTACTACACCGATCCGAGCTTCCGCGAACCCAGAAAGACTTTCCAGTATGCTTGGCCGAGTGCGCGCGTGACCGGTGGCCGCGGCGGCGCGCAAGTAAATGTTAGCGGCGAGTCGATGAACCGGCTCATGGCACGACAGCTTTCCGCACAATATAGAATGAGCCAGCAAAGCCCTGGACAAGGCGAATTGGACTTTGGAGCAGACTACAAGCGGGTGGTCACTCCACTAGAATTAGCGCGAGACCTAGAGTTTATAGTACAACCGCAGGTCCACTATTTCAGGGACAGCCAGGGCATTAGCGACGTAAGTATTTCCTATCGCCTCACCATTCGTATCGATCCTCAAGACAACGCAGAAGAGATCCGCAAAACTATAGCCATGGTCCAATACTTAAACAAGAATCCCCAAGAAGTTATAGAAGCCGCACGCGAGCTTATCCAACTAGGCATCGAGCCTACCATTGAGCAGTCCGAGACGTTGAAGAAAGATATGTTGGATGGGAGTCATGCCAAGACTCTGATTAACGCGATTGACCGCCGCTATGGAGAGCGCGCGCACAATGGCGATAACGAAGCAGAGAAAGCTACTATTCTTGCTCGCTGGGCAGAAGCTAACTTCGATGACATGACACCAGTCGAGAAAACCGCGTTACTTAACACATATCTTTATCCTATGAGCCAAGGAGCTTTGGGTCTTTATAACCTTGAGCTTGAAACCGGACCCCCCCTCGACCAAATAGGACAACCCGTAGGCTGGGAAAACGATGTGCGCGAAGAAATGCGTTACCGAGGCGCGGCCCAAACGATCCGCAATAACTATAAGTGGAAGGGACAAGGCGCCAATATCGCACAAGACCCAGAGACCAATGACGAACCAGAAGTTGCAGCACTGCGCGGCACCATTGGAGAGCCAGTAGATCTGTCGGAAGGATTGCCGCCATGGATTAAAACCCCCGAGCAGTATGAAGAAGAACAATTGGAGAGAATCGAAAAGCTATTAGAGAAGAAGCGGGATCCCGACCATGACTTGCGCATCTATCGCGTCCGCGTAGGATGTACCCTCGTAGATAGAGTGGGAGGCACCGATGCTGAAATTGGGGCAGAGATTCGGGGCATTCATGGCGTGACAACTGTGCGCCCTATCGCGGATAGTAAACGCCCTGTCACCCCCACCCAAAATTATATTGTATTCGAGATTAAGTTTGAGCTTTTGGGAGCCCAAAGCCGCATTGACTATCGAGATCAGGTTTTGCTTCCACGCATGAGGAGAATCAACGGATTGAAAATTGTTGATTGGACAGCTATTCACAAAACTAATGTACAAGGAACTATTCGCACGGTACGCGAACAAGTGAAACGACTTGAAGAATCTGGGTTTGGTTCTGCCTTCGGAATGAGCGTCGGTGGAAGCGCGGGGGCACTTAGCAGCATCCGTTTTCCCGGCTCTCCCGCGCGCCCCACGCCAACTCCTACATTAGACTCAATTGTGCAAGACTGGGTAGAAGGCGGCGTACAAGTATATGATTTTCCTACGGATGCCAATAACATGCAATATCATACGATGCTCCCAGTGTCGGAACTGTGGCACTATGCAAGCCGAGTGCAGCGGCAGCCCAAAGATATCTTTGACATAAAACATCAGCGTTTTAATGCGAGTTATGAGAGATTAAAAGATACCCTACAAGATCCAGTGGCTTATACTGATTTTATTAAGAACAGCGCTCAAGGTCCAGTCTATGTAGCAATCGGAAAAAACGGGAGAATAAGGATAACAGGAAACGAGGATCTCGTATGGTTTGCCAAAAAGTCGGGCCTTGAAGAAGTGCCGGTTTTCTTAAGTTATCAGCGACAAGTATAGGAGCACCCTTTGATGCTAAAAAAAGCACTACGATATTTTGCACCGCTGCTTTTTATAGCAGCCATGAGTAGCGCCGCCATTATAGGAGCATATGAAAGCACCCAGAAATCTCTTATATTCCCCCCGGAAGCGTCGATCAATAAACTCACCAATGTGGGGAACAGTCTGAGTACCACCGAAGCCCGAACGGTAATAAAATCTCGTCAAAGTGCTGTACAAGTTATGTCTCTGGACGTAAATGATGGAGGCATTTCCGTTTCCAGTGGCACTTATATACTTTATGAAGATAAGCATTTAGTATTAACCACCTCTCACGGCATAGGCACTCTCTGTGCCTTTACTCAAATTATTGTAGATGAGAATTTACACAATTGTATAAACTATGTTTTACGAGATCCTCAAACAGACTATATCGTTATTCAAATAGAACCCCTTATCACTCGACAACCTGTGCGCATCCCACAAGATGTTCCCCGCCGTCAACAATGGCGCCGGGAATTGGGGACTCAAAATATGGTGTTTTACACTGGCTTCCCCAATCAAGGGGGACCGTATACTTTTGATGGAAAAATTGTAGGTTATACGGAAGAAGAGGCTCTTTTTATAGACTCGTATGGATGGAGCGGATCGTCAGGATCCGGAGTTTTCTCCACTAGCGGCAACTTATTGGGATACATCATGGCGTTGGAAGTAGGAGAAACTTATTTCGGAAGAGAAGTTTTAGAGAACTTTATATGGGTCATTCCACTATTTAAAGTAAATTGGACAGCGGTAGGAGCCTTCGCGGATTAAGACAATGAACAACAAACGAAAAGAATGTTATACAGGTATCTTTAACAAGATTGATTGTATTGAAGATAGGATTAGTGAGATTAAAGAACAACTAGTCAATTTAAAGAAAGGATTTTTAGAAGGGCCCGCTGAAAATAACGGCGCGACTGAAGTGGATGCCGAAAAAGCACTATTAGAGATTATAAGTGAAACTACAATTGGGACCCTTCTAGAGTCCGATTCACAGGGAGATGGTTAATGCAGGAAAGCGACAATAATGATATTGTTGAACTAGCCACAGAACCAGAAGATCTAAAGCCGAAAAAGCCGAGCAATCGAGCCCCCGAAGGGATTAGAACTTTTACTGTGTGCCGCCAACATGACGAAACGGGAGTATCAGGCGATGGAGTGGTGATCGAAGGCGCAACCTTCGCCACAGGTCACACTGTTATTCATTGGTTAACCCCCGCACCACGAGGCTCTATTGCGTTCTTTGACGCTTTCGATGACTTTGTAAAGATTCACGTTACCTCCCATCCAGGAAATGGAACTATTATTACATTTGAAGATGGCGAACAAATTATTTACGATGGGGAAAAGCACGAATGAGCTATAAGTTTACTACAGGCAGTGTACGCCGGGGAGATATTTATTTTGAAGATGACACTCAAGGCGCTGCGACTTACATTGATTTTGGGTATGATACAATAACGTTGCGCCCCAGCGGCGCCGCAATTCTTTTTGCTGAAAGCGATAAAGTTGGAATAGGAACAACATCGCCCACATATACATTAGATGTGGCTGGTGATATTGGAATCGACTCATTATTACGGCATAATGATGATAGTAACACATATCTAAGATTTTTAAATGATGGGTTCGATGTCGTTGTCGGCGGCGTAAAGTCCATTAATTGTGACCCCAACGCAACCCGAATCAACGCGCAAAACGCGGATCACGACTTCGTGGTGCAGACTTCTGGATCCCCTGGCCTGGAGGACGCGTTTTTCGTCGAGGGCTCTTCCGGGAAGGTGGGCATCGGCACTGATACTCCAACAGCGGTATTACATGTCTCTGGTAGTGACGCCGCGACTTTATTCTCGGTACGCTCAGACAGTAACATTGATCTTTTTACTGTAACTGGCTCTGGACAAGTTGGGATCGGAACACCAGATCCTCAAACTACCCTGCATATCAAAAGCGACGTGGCGCAATTCCGTATAGAAGATACAACGACGGATTATACCTATAACATCGACTGTGAAGGCGCCAAAGTCGTCACCCACTTTGGTGGCGTTGCCGATGAAGCTGCTTTTATGAGCTTTGGAGCATACGGCGGCATTAACCGATTGGATACAAGCGTTCGCGATTTCCATCTCTATGGGTCCAACACCACCACTGGATTCTACTTTGACGAGAGCGCAGGAATGTTTGGGTTTGGCACTGATACTCCGGGTTCCACATTAGACATCAGCGGGTCTGTATCGTTTAATGTTACCGTTTTTACATCCAGCGACACTTTAGATGGAACTCACCACGTTGCAGTAGCCGATTGCAATGCGGCGTCCGTCACTTTAACTCTTCCATCGGCCACCGCAGCTATCACGGGGCGCCAATATATTATCAAAAGAGCAGATTCGGGCGGCAGCGGCGGCGGTAATAGTTTAACAATTGGGCGAAATAGTGCCAACATTGACGGTGCAGGTTCCGATATTGACAGTATTGAAAATGGGACATCTCACACTTTAATATGTATTGGGACTGATGGTTGGATTATCGTCGATAAGTATGTTGGCATCTAGTTAAGTAATCGGTACCCTTCTTTTGTAGGGTGGAACCGCGCAGGTAGGATGGGATCTGCGCCAAATTTGGCTTATTCTCTTGGAGAAAACTAGTTATTGATGAGGACAAAGTAAATGCCTTATACAGATGAATGGAAAGATTTTTTGGATGTTCTGCATGAAGGACAGAATCCCAACTATCGTGCCCGCGTAAAGCCCGCCCGCCTTAAAAGTGATATGGCGGCCTATGGAATTGGAGGCAGCAAAGGCTCCAAGAAGGCTCAAGAAGGGAGCCCCTACAAAAAGGCGAAAGTCAGCTTTAAAGGAAAAGGATTCAATGACATTTCTGGTCCACTTGAAGAGGAAGTAGAGCCTGAAACGTTTGACGTTCATGATCACTTGCAGCCTGAAATTTGGCGCGATAAGAAAATGTGGCCCGATGTGCGGGAGCGCCTACTTGAAATTGCAGAGGACTTTATTGAAGGCCTCGATGTAGATATTGATATTGAGGATATTCGTTTGACTGGATCTCTTGCCAATTTCAATTGGTCCCTCTATTCTGATGTAGATTTACACATCGTCGTAGACTTCAATAAAATTGACGAGGATACCCAACTAGTCAAATCATTTTTTGACGCGTCCAGAGCCCGCTGGAACAGCCTCCACGCTATAGATATCCATGGGTTCGAGGTCGAAATTTATGTAGAGAACACCGGAGACGTGCATCATTCGTCAGGTGTTTATTCAATCATGGATGATAAGTGGCTCGCGGAACCGTTTCCTCAAGATATAGATGTAGACTTTCTAACTGCTCGCAAAAAAAGTGATGATATTGAAACTATCATTAATCTTATTGGTCGGATGATTGAAGCTGGCCACTTAGCCAGTAGTTTAAAGTCCATCGAGCGCGTCAAACAAAAAATTGCTCGCATGCGTCAAGCAGGCTTAAGCAGTCCCCAACGCGAATATTCCCCAGAAAATATTGCTTTTAAAATTTTAAGACGTAATGATGCTCTGGCTAATTTAAGCCAAATGCGGCGCGATGCATATGATAGGCATATGTCTTTACGAGAAGCTAAAAATGAAATTTAAAGAAATAGAAGAAAACAGTAAAGTGTTTCCTGGAGAATATCTTTTACACACCCCTTCACGTCAAATTGTGCTGTGCGGTGCGTTTAAGAAACAGGAAGGAAAGATTAAAGCTTTAATTAATGGGCGATTATTAGAAGATGAAATTAGCAACTTTCAAAAAATTTATTTAAACAAAGACGAGAGCCAGCGTCGGACACCCAGGCGCGGGTGTGGAGGATGCAAAAAGTAATGAAAAATCCAATTGAATCCATCCAACAGTTTTGTTTGATTCGATTGGAGATATTAAAAACTCGCGAATTAAGATTGCACAAAGAAATAGAGGATTGTAAAATTCAAAAAGAATTTCTTTTGCAACTTTTGAAAGACATTGGAGAATTAAGGACAGATCCAAACGAAAACCTTATCTCCAACTTTATTAAAACAGTTAGGAGAAATCACAAATGAAGAAAATAAAACTTGCCTTTCCGCCGCGGCGTAATCGTGGACCCTTGACCGATGTGGAAAAAAGATTAGAAGACTTTTCATTTAATTTATATTTTTCCTATATTTTTGATGAATCAATAAAAACACATGAGAAATTAAAAGATGAATATATTGAAGCTTTTTTGGATCAAGATCATGAACAGATGGAAAAATTAAATTTAGAATTAGCTCTAGTTGAAAGCGCCTTCGAAGCGACCGCGTGCATGTTGGATGCGTCGAAGGAAGAATATTCTTGACGAAAATTTATTGTTATTGTTTGTTTGACGGGGGTGGTAATTTTCATGGGGTTTATAGCTCCGCTACTGCGGTTCATCGCGATGCGCTTAAATTATGCAACAAAGGTCGTGGAAACGTCGTTATGGAAGCAAATGGTGTTCATGTCCCGCCATCCGTTACCACATTACGCAACACCCTTAAGGGCGTAGTTGATGTGCAGGTAGTCTATCGCGACAGCCAGGGGCATCGAGCACGTATTATTAAAACTAAGCTAAAGGAGTAAAATGACTTATTTTGTATATGGAATTACTGATTGTCCTGCATGCCTTCGAGCGTGCGCGGCATTAATGGAGGCTAGTTTAGAATATGTCTTTGTAGAAACTGATTTCGCCAAGAGTTATCGTGCCCAACTTAAAAAACAATATAAACATTCTACGTTTCCCATCATTGTGCGCCGCACTCTCGAAGAAGACGGGCCCGAAACCTTAATAATTGGTGGCTATGATGAGCTACTGCGCCACCTAAGCTCGAAACGGTAATACATCGCCTACTTACCATATGGCCCTTAAACGCGGAGACTTGGTAAGATGGGTAACAGATTGGGGAATATATGCAGCATCAGCCGATGGGCATGTAGAACGAGAGTTTCCGCAATATGCATATGGGATTATTATGGAAGTCTCTTCCAAAGATCCTGCGGCTGTTGTAGTTTATTGTTACGATTCTAAGCACGAATTTGCCGAACAAGATACTTGGGTCATTTTGCACCTGATTCACGACGAGTTTGAACTTGTGAGTGCGGGGTAACATGAGTGTGCCCTTCAAAACGAAATTATCAGATTGGCGATTTAGTCAAATGCATCTATGATCTTTTTGATCATTATGAATATTTTTGGGATCAAGTGCCTATCGGCGGATACCCCTTTTACGGAATAATTGTGGATATTCATGATAGTGTCATTAACGAAGAAAAGTATGGATATGATAAACTTTATATCGTGCGCTGTTTTGATGGGCACGAGAGATTTTTTGCTTATTGGGAAATGCGCTTAGTCTCCACATCTTCTTGACAACTTTCTGATTGACAGTGGCACGAGAAGGTGCTATATTAGATACATGGCCGAGTGGTGGAATAGGTAGACACATCGGACTTAAAATCCGCTGATCGTATGATCGTGGGGGTTCAAGTCCCCCCTCGGCTACCATTTACAACTTTTTAACAACTTTTTACTTGATAATGCATGCTGGTTATGTTATATTATAAGAAAGAAAGGAGAACAGAATGAGCAATTATCAAGCAGTCGGTATTGCCGAAGGCTTCGTTGAATGTCCCGATGAAGATACATTCATCGCAGCATGGCAACATCTTATTAACACAGGGCTGGCATGGCGTCTACAAGGATGGTTTGGACGACACGCCCGCGATCTAATCGAAGCTGGCATTTGTCAGCAAAAGGAAGAAAACTAAGAATGGGAACACGCTCGCATATTTATATTGAAATCGAAGGCGGAGGCTTTCTTGGCACTTATTGTCAGTTTGACGGCTATCCCTCTCATATGTTTCCGCAACTCACGGATCGCTCGCACGACGAGGTATATAGTATTATCGTCAAGGGGCAAACTCGCGGAGGTCTAAGCTCCATTCATCCTACGAAGGGCGTAGACTACCAGGGCGGAATGTTCGATTCTTTTCTTTTTAATCCTATGGATTATATGGAAAGCAGTCCTGTTAGCTATGTTTATGTAAAACGATTGGACGGGTCAGTCTTGTGGCGCGAGACTCGCACCGCAGTTTCGGGAGAGCCGATGCCGTGGTTTAATGAAATGCCCGAGGAAGAATAAATGAGTTTTGAAGCAGGCGATACAGTTGTTGTGATTGATTTTCCGATGCACGCCCCATATTATTTGGGAGGCGAAGCCGGAATGATTGTAGAAGTATCGGGGTCGTCCGATCATGTTCCCGATCATTATACTATTCAGTTTGAAAATGGCTCCCATATTCTTTATGGGTCCGAACTACGGGGAGAAGAAAGTGAACAAGACGTGACGTATGAACTAAAATAATAAGTGTTGGCCCCTGGAGTAACCTTATAAGGCTCGGGTTCAGTGTCTACCATGAACCTTGTACCCATCTGGTGCGGTGAAACCTGCGAGGTATGCAGGAGTGAAAAGTAGGCTAGCGAGAGGAAGACGCGGTGAAGACAGCGATTCACTCCAGGGGCCTTTACACTCTTTTGACTTGACAAACGAGCAAAAATAGGTTATATTATATATATGAAAACAGGTGATGTAGTTAAGTTTGTTTCTCCACCCGGCATGATGCCGTACCCCAAGACTGGCTGGAAGCAGCAAAGTCCTGGTCTTATTGTGGGGACCAAACCATCCCGCATGGGATTGAAAAAGCCATCTTACATGGTCCTGTGGAAGAACGGCGAGAGAACATTTGAATGGCATTCATACTTAGAGGTTATTAGTAAAGCATGATTTATACAGTTATTTATTTAGATTACAAAAACGATTTGAAGTCCGAGGTAACGGATGGTTCAATGAACCGACCCGAAGCCTGGAAGGAAATAAAACAAGAATACGGCACAGTGCTGGCGCTTGTACCGGGAAACCATCCGGTTTACACCAGCGGCTCATTCGCTCCGATAGCTCAGACGGATAGAGCGACAGCCTTCTAAGCTGTAGGTCGTAGGTTCGACTCCTACTCGGAGTACCCCTTTTGTGCGCCAGTAGCTCAGGGGTTAGAGCATCCGTCTTATAAGCGGAAGGTCGGTGGTTCAATCCCACCCTGGCGTACCATTTTTTTATGAAAAGGATATATACTAATATGAGCCATCACTATGGAGAGTATTGGTCAAGCTGGAACACCCAGCCTGTCACACCTAAAGAGCCAGAACTGCTTGAAGAGATTAAAACATTTCTTTTGACTCTCCATGATAGCGATAAAGCTACCGAGTTGCTCCAAAAAATAGAGGCGGAAGCCGCCAAAGCGAATAAGCCTCAAACTGATTTTTAATGTTACCAGAGATTGACTGGCTTGAACACCAAATAGAGCAACTGCGGGAGCGGTGCGATCAGCTTGAGAAAGAAAACTTTGAGCTTAAGCGATGCATTGGCCGAGCCATCACAAACCTGGAACGAGATAATCAACAGACCCGAGAATACATTGAGAAAGAAGAAACGAAAATCGTAGCGTTTACCCCCAACTTCAAGAAACCGAAGTGGGAAAGCGAAGATTAACCTTTCAATTCGGGTCTATAGCTCAATAGGTAGAGCATCGGACTTTTAATCCGCAGGTCGTGGGTTCGATTCCCACTGGACCCACCATTTAAATATAAGGACAGAAAATGAAAGAAGAATTAGATAAGAAACTCGTTAAGGCATTTCCCCTCCTCTATGGAGACAGGAACGCATCGATGCAATCAACACTCATGTGCTGGGGATTCCCCGGTGATGGTTGGTTTGATATCATCTGGGATCTGTCCTCAAAACTTGAACCTCTCATTCAGAAGTTTATTGACGACAATCCTAATATGTCCTGCTACGGATGTGGTTGTGCCAAGGAGCGTCACTACGGATGGAAGAGTCGGAATCCTGGCAAGTGCCTGTCAATACACGTCAATCCCGAATCAAAAGAAGATCCTCCCAATAACTACTTTGCCTGTTTTTGTGATGGGTACAGATC
>Ga0208156_1000242_pt1 | contig 25346 bp, 33 predicted proteins | sample 1_EtaG_FD_184073 | JGI IMG/M metagenome (GOLD analysis project Ga0208156, IMG submission 184073) | Marine viral communities from the Subarctic Pacific Ocean - 1_ETSP_OMZ_AT15124 metaG (SPAdes) (version 2) | ecosystem: Environmental > Aquatic > Marine > Oceanic | place: Pacific Ocean | collected...
TAGATAGAGAGCCATTACGATAATGACGAGTCCTAATATTTCGTCATTGAATCTCTTTGTCAGCGTGTGCGCTGCTAAAGCAAGGAACACACCAAGCGCTACTGCGAGTATAAAGGTGGTCATAGGATTATATGGTTAAGGCTAAATAGGTGATAAAGATTCCGTACAGGAACATTCCTACTGCGACCAGGAATATTATCATGAGATGTTTAGGTTCCATAGGTTTGAGGGTTAGAGGTTATTTAGGCCTGAATAAATGTCGTCATAGTAGTTCCTCCATTTTTCTTCTTCACAGTCTTGAGAGAACCGTTGGTTTTGAAAGTATTCGTTTTCTAAACGACGAACACTTTTTCTGGTGTCACTAAAAGCACAGCCGAAAGAACAATAGAAGTCTGTTCCATCCAGTGGCTTTTTGCATACTAGGCATTTTAGGCGTTTCATAGGGGTGTTGGTTAAAGATTATATATTTTTATCCCTAAGGACTTTATCATGCTTTTCAAGGATTAAACTCCTCACCAATCCGCTTCTTGTCATATTGAAGTAAAGAGTTAAATCATCAAGCTTTTGTAAGAGACCTGGATTAAGGTCCGCGACCACTCTGGTACCTTTTGTCATAATGTTTTGGTTAATGTCAGGTAAATTGTATCAAACTGTGCACTTTTTGTCAATACTTTGTGCCCAAAGCATTTAAATGATCTGGGTCATCAAAGTCCGTATGCCCATCATCTAGCCATTTTTGGAAGGATTTCAATTGTTGTCTTTTTTCTTCTTTTGTTGCACCGTTATATTTTTCTACGAATTCTTTATCTGTGAGTTTATTAATATTATCGAAAAGGGAAGGCTGCTTGGCCGCTCGTCGAGTAGCGGCCAGTGCCTTCCTTCTATCTTTGATTCCCTGTTTAGATTCAAAGTTTAGCTCCATTATAGGGGAGAATATTTAAATACTTTATTAATCTTCGTCCCATCTTTCTTTGTTTTGATCTCAAGCATGGCTTTACATCCTTTCTCGAGGAGTTCCCCTGTCTTGACACCTTTGAACTCTTCTTCTAGATCTTTATTTAGAAGAGAGTAGATACACATTCTTGTTCTGCTAGGTTTGCCCGAACCTGCGAACCCTGTAGCTGTGGTAGAGAGCCATTCCCAGATTTTACGTGTCCCTGGCCCTTGGACGGTTCCTTCAACGTCTTTGATATCCTTACCGTCTGTTCTACCTTCTACGATGAACTGGACCATGATAACCTTTTCCATTTCTGTAGGGTTATCATAGACTGGACGTTCTCTCACCTCTGCTTTCTCGACAGAGAATTCGTAGAAAACGTCTTCTTCTAAAGGTAGGAACTCTGTGCCCCCAGAGTCGGCCTTTGAGGAGAAATCGAGTGTTACTGAATTGTCTAGGTTTTCTTGTGCTTCCACCTGCTCAGGAGTATTAATCGGAGCAACATCGGGGAGGTCTTCTAGTGTTTTTTGTTTAGACATAGTGATTGTGTTAGTGATTAGGTTAGTTATATTAAAGCCCGTCTCGACACGGGATGTTAAGTTCTTTTAAGAAGCTTTGAGCCTATCTGTATCTTGCCCCCCAATGGTACCTTGCCCTTGTAGACAGTTCCAGCCTCGGCCCACATGGTTTTTTTAGGATATATAGTAAGGTAAGGAGTATCGGCTATTGAGAATCTAATGTCTTTATGTTTAGGATTTACCGTTATGTCTCCCACTGAAAAACGGCCAGCTATTCTTTCAAGAGCATAAGCCACCCCTTCAGATCTATGTTCACTCAAGTCTCGACCAAAAGCCAGATCGGCATAGTATTTCATAGAGGGGTACATGAATACAGCCTCCAGGTATACGCTTTTCCCTTTTATTCTGAACGCTGTTTCAGCATAACTAATAGCTTGTGCTACTAATTCTATAGATTGTTTTTTGCATCCACTTTTTAGCCCTCCAGTCTTCACTTCTACGCCGTAATATTTTTCTGGCACTCCAGCCTTTATCAGTTTAGGCTTAGGGTATATGATGAAATCAGGCCTTACCCAATTGCCAGTCCAGTGCTTTCCATAAACCTCGTCATGCTTAAGGTAAAAGTACGGACTAATCAATGTTTCAAGCTTTTCATGATATACACTTTCTGGTTCTGTTTTTTCTATTGTCATTATTTAGAATTAAAGTTTAAATACATATTACCCCTGTCGTCTACGGTTGGCTCAGCCGGGGGTAGGAACTGATCTTTGAATTCACCTTTGTCAAAAAACATGGTAGCCGTTGACCTTTCACCCTTGGCTCGATTCTTAAAGGCCGTTATTACCGACCTAGCCTTGTCATAGGGTGTTTTAGCTTCAAAGTCCCTGTCTATGTCTAAGACCGTATAGGCATCATGCCCTATCTTCGTTGACCCCCTTAGACTCTCTAGTCCCCTCTTAGCCTTTCCCGCCTTCTGATTATAATGATGGACCAGAAGTATCGGGATACGCCTATCCTGGGTGAATTTCAATATCTGAGCACTTACATGTTCTGCTCTTTCAAAAGAGGAGTCTTTTTTATGGGTCCTTTCTATCTTGTCCAAATTGTCAATTATCACCATGCTTATGCCGTCCCGTTTGGCCTTAGCGTCAACGACTGCCAGTATCGTTTCTATGTCCCTTTTCGCATCATAGGGGAACCCGTGTAGAAATAGATGAGGAGTCGCGTTAAGATCTCTCAGCGTTTCGTCGTACACCTCTTGTTTTGACAACGGGTACTCTTCAAGTCTGTACTCATCTATTGTGATACAAGCTCTTTCCCTGGCAAGCCTTTCTTTTATTTCCTCGGTGTTCATCTCCAGCGTTAGGAATAGCACGTTGTGGCCCATTTGCGCATTCTTAGCGGCCATGAAGAACGCATACGCTGTTTTCCCACCCGATGATTCCCCCGCCAGTACCGTATAATGGTCGGGCTTCATTGGCCATATTTTTCTGTCCAAGCCCTTGGTTCCCCAAGTGTACGGAATGAACTTTTTTGGCTTCTTGTGAACGGGAGCCTTATAAGTGAGAATCCTTTCAACCTCGGCAGCTCTATCCTCTTGGATCTTTTTCATTTCTCTTTCTAGGTTGAAGGCTTTGACTATCCATGCTCTAGCCTCCTTGTTGGAGCAGGTAAGTATACCACCCACTGCGGTCAGGGCGTTCCCAATAAAAGGTTCATGGCTATTGCTGGCAAGGAATCTTCCTCCATCTATTTTACCTTGATGAGTCCCCGTTAATCGACCGTCAAGGATTAGCCTTTTCTGTTTGTCGAAAGAAGCCGCCCTGCCTACAGACTCAAAGGCTGCGACTATGATTGACTGGAAATCGAGAGCTTCGATAGCTAGAGATATAGGATCTGTGAACCCTTTCTTCTCAAAGTCTATGGTGAGTTTTTTTTCGAGAGCCTTAACTTTCTTCTCTTCTTGGAAAAAGAAATTTTTAAGCTCTTTTAGTGAGTGCTTTTTGTCAGTATATTTTTTTACTTTACACATGAATGGTTGACCTTTCATATGGTAGTACCCAGGAATCCTCAACACTCTAGCAATGTCTTTCACCTTATCTCCTTTACAGCTATATTTCAGGCTCCATTGTATGATTCCGTTTATTACGCCCTTGGCTAATAACTGGGTATCTTCATCAGTCTTAGACTCGTCAACAAGCCAGATAGGTTGGACACCATTCCTTGTCTCTATTACAAATGTTGGGCAACAGTATTCCTTAAGCCCTTCCACTACTTTCTTTTTTTCATCCGTCAATGAGTGAAGACAGGCATTGTCCCCGTCTTTAGCCAAGTCAAGGTCGGCATATACGGCATTTATACTGACTAGATTCTCAATTTTCCTGCCGCCTTTAAACCCGTTAGGAGTAAAGCATATAGAGCCGCATATCCTGTTCGTATCCCTGAAGAACTTTTCGGAATATTCGAGCACAACTTTAGGGCGCACCCCTTTTTCCTCCTGGTCAGCATAGACTTGGAATACGTGGTTCGGGAAATGCCTTAAGAACTCTTCTGTTGTCATAGCTCTATTCTGTTAATAAATTCGGCCAGCTTCTCTTCTCCGTATAATGTGCAAAACCGTGCAGTGCCTCTCTCTTCCAATTCTTTCATATAGAATTCGTCCGTTTTCTTTGTAGGGTTTAGAGGGGCAAGTTTTTTTGGACGTAGATTCTCGTTTATACTTAGCTTACCCCCTTCTTTTATGAGGACACCGCCAGCCACTAGGCTTGAGATCATTTTGTAGCAGTAGTCTTGTCTCATATCCGTCATTTTCTTTATCTGAGAACCAGCTATCCAATCTGACTTCTTGTTCCAGCCTTTTGTTTTCCTTAAGACTACTAATAATATTCGAAACTGTGAGCCAGTTAAGTTCATCCTGATGATCCTTTCCAGAAACTCATTAGGGATTGGAGTGAACTGTTCAGACATTTAAATGGATTACAAATAGGCAGCCGCCTTCAATGAAGTAGACACCCTCGGTCGAAGGCGGCCGTCTATTTATAATCTGTACACTATAATTGAATCCATGAGGGTGTCATTAGTTTTTAAAACGCCACTATTATATCATTTCAAACCTAAAGGTCAAACACCTTGGGATGACAAATCCCTGGTATGTTTTCTACAAAAAAGTAGTGATATATCACCACTACAATATATATATTGTACTAGTCATATATCACTATAGTGATTCTGTGCATACGGATATGCACTTCTGTGCAGAATATAGTAGTGATATATCACCACTACAATAGATACCTACAATAGAAACTAAAACAAAAGAAAGAGAGAGCGATTTGACAAAAAAGCTTAAGGATGTCGGGGTCATGAATGAGCGACCTTACTTGAAAAATAATTAGATATGTGATATACAAATAGTGTCTCTCAGTAAAAATCTTCAATGCATGTATCGATGCCTGATAAGCTAAGAGGCGGTTTCATAGGAATGGAGGAGTAGGAAGGAGTCGTCAGGGCATGGGGGCTTCTTCCCTTTACTAATTTCATAAAGTGTGCTAGGGTAAGTCTACCTTAACCGCAAAGACATAATCGTATATATCGATACACGAAAGAAGATTACAAGGTTACGAAGTGATAGAAATGAAACACTAGAAGATTTTGATTATTTAGAGGACTCCTTCGATAATGTCATAGATGATGCATTGAAAATGCTTCAACCTAAATCCCTTAAACCCATTCCTCATGACGCGTGAAGAAGCTGATCAAAAGCTGTTAGATTGTATTAACGAAATTAAAGATGCAGGGTTCATGGCGACCATGCATATTAAACTTATCCCTATCAAACAGGAAGGAGAGAAGAATGACTGATCATAAAGATCAATACAAAGATGATTATGAAACTCCTATGCCTAAGCAGGAATATATTAAACTACTTAAAGAGACTCAAGGCAAGACAGGTGATCGACATATGCAACGGGAAATTGAGCGTGAGATACGCCATGTTAAGGAGCATGGTTCCAATGATGGACTTAAAAGATAACTAAATATATATGTTCAAAAAGAAAAAGATATCAAAGACACATCCATGTCCAGATTGTGACTTTGAAGCTAAGTCTAAGGCTGGCCTTGTTTCTCATTCAAAGAAACATGCTGTAAAGGAAGAAGTGATTGAAGGAGAAGCAGTGAAAGTGTTAGGTACTTTAAGTGATATAGAGGAAAAACCTGAAGTCCCTGCTTTTAAGGAGGAGTTCTGGACTGATTTATGGCAAATTGTAACTGATGCTCATGCTCGTAGAGCTATTTTACGCGCTAAAAATGAATATGAAGGTGGGTTCTTTACTCTTAAAGAAGCACTTGAACGTGCTTTACAGGATCCTGCTATTAAAAAAAACGGCTTATGGGGTAAACCACTTAACGACAAATTAAAAGATTTGTAAGAATGGATGAGCTTAACAAAGAACATCTAATAGATTGCTATCGAATGTGGTACTCACTAGCTGATGCCAGTAACCTGCATCAAGGAGTAGGATGGACTAAGAGGGAAATACAAGAACAACGGTTCGCTAGAGCTTCTGAAATGTTTAAAGGGGAAGAACTCACACCTCATATACTCGATATAGGTTGTGGGATCGGACATTATCCCCTCTGGCTACAACGCAACGGATACTTAACAACTCATTATACTGGAATAGATCTTGTACCTGAATTTGTACAAAGATGTAGAGAACAAGGATTTAAAGCTTTTGAGAAGGATGCTAAAAGTATTAATAGAGATTACGATTACTCTGTCGCTATAGGTACATTCCATTATCTCATCTATGACTGTACTGACCCCCTGCCAATAATAGAACAAAGACTTAAAAGAATATATAAACATACCAGAAAAGAATTCTTCTTCACTCTCCTAAGAACCGCACTAGACGAATATCACACTTTCTCTCCTATAGATGTTAAAGAACTATTACAAAATTATAATAACGTAGATATAAAAGAAGATGGTAAAGAATATTTCATCAAAATCCAAAAAGGTGGACACATGTCAAATAAAGTAGTTTAATATAGTTTTATGGCAAATACAACTGGTAAAAAATTTGGTGGTAGAAAGAAGGGTGTCCCTAATGCTGTGACTCAGGATACGAGGATAGCTTATAGGAATTTTGTTGAGGGGAGGCTGGATAGTTTGAATGAGTGGATGGACAGGGTGGCCAAGAAGGACCCTGACAAAGCTTTAGATTTTATGTTGAAGTTCTCTGAGTATTTCATTCCAAAGCTTGCAAGGACTGAGATAGCTAACGAGGACGGGAAGGAGTTTGTAATCAATATCGTAAATTATGCAAATACCAAAAAACTTTGTGCCGAGGCAGTATCAGTTACCGTTGATGAAGGCGATTGACGGTGGGTGCAGAAAAGCATTCGCATTGTGGCATCGGCGAGCTGGTAAGGATATCGTGTTGTGGAACATGATAATCAAGAAGGCTATAGAATCGCCAGGGCTCTATTTCTATTTCCTGCCCACATATACTCAGGGCAAGAAGATAATTTGGGATGGAATTAACAATGATGGTTTCAAGTTTCTTGATTATTTACCTGACGAGCTTGTGATTGGTAAGAATGGTCAGGAGATGAAGATAACATTCTGGAATGGCTCTATAGTGCAGATAATTGGGACTGACCACTACGATAGTATTCGTGGGACTAATCCGAGAGGCTGTGTGTTCTCGGAATATGCATTTCAACATCCTCTAGCGTGGGAGGTTGTTAAGCCGATTCTGAAGGTGAACAAGGGATGGGCTGTGTTTAATACTACGCCTAATGGTAAGAATCATGCTTACGACTTGTACGAGGTGGCTCAGGGTGACCCTAAATGGTTCTCAGAGACCTTAACGATAAATGATACAAAGGTGTTAGATGAGACGGATATGGATGAGGAGAGGTACGAAGGGATGACTGAAGAGATGATTCAACAGGAGTATTATTGCAGTTTCGATATTGGGACGCTGGGGGCCTATTTTGCTAGTAATGTTCGAGAGGCGAATAGGGAGAATAGGATCTGCAGTGTGCCTATCGAGAAGCATGTACCAATCGATTTGTATCTTGATCTAGGGAAGAACGACTTAACTGCTATTATATTTGTACAAACTGTTGGTAGGGAGATTCGGGTGGTTGACTATTTTGAACACAATGGTGAGGATGTGGCGTATTATGCTAAGGTGTTAGATGACAAAGGTTATCGTTATGGAACAATGTATTTACCACATGATGCTACTCATAATCGCATGGAAAGCCGCAAAACTATTCAAAAGCAATTTGAAGAAGCTGGTTTCAAGACTAGTATCGTGAGGAAGGCCGAGATTAAGAATGGCATAAATGAGGTACGTAAGATCTTCCCACGTATTTGGTTTGATACTGAGAGGACTAAGTATCTTGTTAAAGCGCTTGAGAATTATCATAAAGAGTATGATGAGTTGGCGAAAGTGTTCAAGCCTCAGCCTAAGCATGATTGGAGTTCACATGCTTGTGACGCGATGAGGTATTTGGCTATCGGAATAAAGGACAATGTGGATTCAATACAGAGTAAACCTATAGGGACCAAATACGGTAGTGCTTACAGCAAATCTAATCCTTGGACTGGTAGTAAACCAGTTAAAACTAAATATTCTAACAAAGTAGAATGGAAAATCTAAAACTACCTGAGAAACTAGAGGGGGCAGAGTTATCAATCACGTTCAGTCGTAAAGTGTGGGACATCAGCTACATGAATAACAACGGTGTATGGCTGAGAGAAGTAGCTCCATGTAAAGAATGTGGGCATCCTAAACCACCAGTTCGTATGACTATAACTGGTAAAACACTAGAAGGCACTACTAAACGAATGTTCGAACTTATTAACCATGAGCAATTTGGAAAGTGAATGGACCGATTTAATAAAATTCTGCAAGGCCAACCCTTTTTGCATGTTTGAAAAGCTAGAGGTAAGGGGCGGTAAGCCTGTGTTTTGGTCAACACGTCAACAGGTAAGCGATACTGCGTTTGTGATAATCAAGCATCATGTGCGTAAATAGGTTGCTTTTTGGGCTGAAATGTGCTTCAATTGAGTTGAGGCGATCTAGGGCCATAAGAGAAGAACTCAACACTAGGATTTTTATTCTATGAGTTCTTCTTATTATGCCTTTTATAACAGATGCGCACGTAGGGAAGCAGTCAGCCAAGAAGCTTCAGGCTGTTACTCCTGTGCAAATACAAGAACGATGGAACTTATCATGGGAAGCGTGGCAGTTTGAGATAGACAAGTTTACTTTAACAGAGAAGTGGTATCGAGCTTACGAGAAGCATATTAGAGTTGGTGAGGATTGGAGAGATAGTTTCAGATTCCCTGAGCTGTTTGGTGCTATTAGACGTAAATATGATAACTTGATTGAGTTTTTACCTGAGGTTAAGATCAAGGGTGATGGTGATGGGGTGATCGCTTTACAGTCAGCTTATGAACATCAAGCAAGAGTTTCTAATTTACAGCGTGAAAAACAGAGAGCGATGCTTGATGCGGTTAAGACTGGGACAGGATGTTTGTTCTGTGCACCAACTAGGAACGAGAGAACCGTTAAGGGGGATAAGGGTAAACCTGAACAGCGATTGTTGTATGATGGACTAGCTGCTGAAAGGATTGATCCACGTGATTTAATTCCAGCTTATTCATCATTGATCATGCATGACCATACTGGTCAGCAAGCTTGTCCTTATGTATTCCGTAGAAGAATCTATTATTATGACACTTTCAATCACAAGTATTCTGGTGCAGAGTATAAGAATCTGGACAAGGTCGTTGGTATGTCTTCATATGAAGGGGCATTTACTGGTGACAGAACACTTACTGATAGAGAAGGGATTGAGAAAGAATCAGGAAGATATGTCACAGTGTTAGAATACTGGGATCAAGAGAATGATATCCTGAGAGTGTATGCTAATAATTTCAACACGATCATTTACGAAAGTCCTAACGGGATACCTTACCAGCATAAACAACTTCCATTCCATTTCTATTACAATTACAGAAGAGAAGATTCTATAGCAGGAGTAGGAGAGATCGAGTTACGCCAATCTTATAACCTGTTCAGGGAGGCTGTGCTTAACCTGATGATAGATAATCTTAAACTTGAACTACAACCAGCTTATATAATCGATGGTGATATCAATTTCAATACTGAAGAGACAGAGCTTGAACCAGGAGCAATATTCACAGTAAGAGGTATAGACGGTGGTAAACTCCAGGATTCTATCATGCCATTCAGGGCAGGTGGAATCACTAGTGATGTACCGACAATCATAAACACAATCGAAGATTCGATGATCTCAAGTACAGGAGATGATACTCGTGCTCTTTATGCTAGTCCTGATCAATTGGCTACTCAAACATTAGCTAAACGTGAAGCACTGCAGAAGAGGATAAGAGCTAATATCCAAGAGAATACTGTTGATACAGAGTTCTATCTGGCTAATCAAATAGCGAGCTACTTACAATATGAACTTGCTAAACCATATAAAGAGAAAGGTGGCAAGACCACACATCGGAGAATACAGATCCAAGGATATGAAGCTATACAGGATAAGAAAGAATCAGGAGTTGAGTTCGAGAAGCTGTACGGATCTAAGAGTGACTTCTATTTGAACAAGGAAGTTGTTAAAGATTTTGATCAGTACGAGATAGAGATCATACCAGCTAAGCTTGATGAGGAGATCAAACGTGATCAGACTGAGAAGCTAATACTATTCATGCAACAAGTAATGAACACAGCACAACTTGATCCAACATTATTGGAAGGATTAGATATACCTGAATTCTTAAAGGAGATGAGTAAGAATCTTGGACTAGATGTAGGTAAGATCTTCCCACCAGTTGATAAAGATATGGATGAATTAGACGTAATAAACACAGAACACGATCAGATAGCTATGGGTGTTGTACCAGATATCAAACCTGAAGAAGATAGCATGGATCATTATATGAAACATGTCGAGTTTGAGCAGAGTTCGGTCTTCAAGAAGTTAAATAAGAAAGCTAGAGACGCTATGAAGAAACATAAATTATTAACTTTACAAAATGTTCAAATTCAAAAAGCAAGTGCAGGTCAACCTCAGCAAGGAGGATTGGCAGGCGCTCCGCAAGCTGTGCAGCCGCAACCAGTTCAAGGCGTGGCTGGCCCTCCTGGAGGACAAGCTCCGCCAGGTAGAGCGGGAATATCTCCACAAACCGTTAGGGAAGGACTTCGAGCGGGGCAGAGTGTCAGGCCAGCTTAAGCTCATTGAATCACTTATTAGCGATTGCAAGGCGGCAGGGGAAGCAGAGGCATCTGATAGTGATATGAAGAAACTGAAAGAGATAGAGGAGGATCAGCTGAAAGAATTCTTCCAAAAAACAACATTAAATCGTATATCTTAACATAACAATATGACAGTAAATAACAGAGTAAGTTACAAAGACCGAATGACAGGTAATCGTCGTTCACAGAACGCAGTAGGTTATGCTGGAGGTAAACTATTACCTTCTACTAGAACTGCTGAGAAATCAAGCAAGATAAAGATTGAGGATAGATGTAATCACCAAGTTGGCAAGGTTCTTAGATACGGGTAATTAATTAATATGAAGACTTGTACAAAATGTAAGGAGGGGAAGTCCCTAGGGTCGTTCTCTAGGGATGCACAGAAAAAGGACGGTCTTGCGTCCCACTGTAGGGTGTGCAGGAAGCGTCATTATGATCAGTCGGTTGATGTGATCCTTGAAAAGAAGATGAGAGAATACTGGGGTGACCCAGAGTCAGCACGTCAGCGTGCTAAAAAGGTTTACGAGAAGCTGAGCGAGAAGAAGAGGGCTAAGCAGCGCAAATACTATCGAGACAATCCAAAGAAGGTGTTGGCACACAACAAGGCTAGGGCTGTGCGAAAAACTGGAGTCTGCGCGATATGCAATGCAGAGGGTACAGACAGGCATCATATGGATTACAGTAAGCCATTGGAGATTGTAGAGTTATGTAGAAGCTGCCACAGGAGTTTACATCAATCTCTGTCTAAGGTTAGTGCTTAGGTAGAGATTGGGGTAATCCCCAAAAATGTCCTTTAATAACACATTATGGATCAAGAGGAGAATGTGACGTCCTCTGGAAGCGAAACTGTTTCAATGCAAGACTCGATGTTTGCAAAGAAACCAGCTACAGCTCCAGGTACGACGTTAGGCCAAGAGCCGCCGCAAGGCGAGACTACGGCCCCAGTGGAAGATACCACTTTAAAAACGCCTGTAGAGGCTTCTGATACACCAGTTGAGACCGTACAACCTCAACCAGTGGAGGCGGAAGGTGACACCAAACATTCTAGCAAAGTTATCTCAGAGCTTGGCGAAGACCGAAAAGCGGTTCTCGGAAAGTTCTTCGAACGTGCTAAGAAAGATGGTGCTACCGCAGAAGAACTCAAGGAACTTATAGCTAGCAATCCTAGGATAGAGAAGCTGGCTAAAACAAAATTCGGTACAGATTACGATGCATTAATGGAAGCGAAGGCCACAGAGCCGCAGGCTGAAGTTGATGTTGAGGAAATCAAAAGAAAAGCTAAGTTGGAAGCTCAGCTTGAGGCTATGCAGGAAGAAGATGCACGGCTAAGAGCTAGGCAGTTTGATATCTTTGCTCAATCGCAAGGGTTAAACAGCGACGAAGCTGAACAGGTAAGGGAACATGCAGAACTCTTAGAAGAGAAATTCGGTTATGAAGGAGCGCTGGAGAAGTCTCTCTTACTTGTTAATAAGGATAAGGCTACAGCTGGCAGTGGTTATCAATCACCTGCTGGGGGACAATTGTCCAAGGAACCTGATCCTACTAAGGTTGAAGTCACTGATGATCTCAAAGCTTTTGTTAATAAAGGCTATGGGACAGGAAGGAAACCCGAAGCGGTTGCTGAAGGATTGCAACGTGTTGCTAAAGGGCTAAACCCTGATGGAAGTTATACGCTTTCGTTAGGAGATTAGTTCTTAACACATAAACCATGGCAGATTTTACTTACCGAGGGACACTCGGTGGTGGAGAACCTGAACAACGAAACTTCGATGTCGCAGCTGGTGGTGCCGCTACAATCGCTATAGGCGATATAGTGCTTATCGCTAACGGATATGCAGCTACTTTAGCTGATGGCGAAGGTACAGCAGGTAACGGATTATATGGTCTTGCTATCGAAGCTTCGGACGAAACAGCTGGAGCTGACGGTACTTGTAACTGCGTATTCAGCACAAGCGGACTTATCGTTGAAGGGACAGCTACTACTGCTGGCAACCTTGTTACTGCTGTCATCTTTGACAAAGTGACAATAGATGTTGCGGCAGGTGTACAGACAGTTGATGAAAACGATGCTGGTGCTCTACTAATTTACGAGATTGACGCTGACTCAGCTACGACGGGTCTTTGTCGAATAGTTCTACCATTCAATTTGGCTTCGTAGGCCCTTATTATTTAACACTTCAAACACATGTCTTCAGTATTTTTAAATGACAGCTCGGCGAATCAGCTCGTGTTAGAGGCTTACGACTCAGGTTGGAGAACATACGAGGTTCAAGGAACCAAATTCTTCAACAAGAGAAGCCCAGAGCGGTTTGACGAGATATTCTCTGTGACAGCAGCTGATGGAGCAATCAACGCAGTAGCGCCAGGCGCAGCGTATCCAGCAGTCAATGTCGAAGAGCTTGGAAGTGTGACAATCACACAACAAGCTTACAAGAAGGAAATCCCAGTGGATTTCTTGATGAAACGTTTTGATAACTATGGAGTAGTAATTAGAGAAGCTACTAAACACGGTTATCGTGCTAAACAAGTAATGGACCAAGTAATGGCTGATGTTCTTAACAACGGTGAAGGAACAACAACAACTTGGGACGCTCTTTCTTTAGCGAATGCGGCTCATTTGATCGGGAATACAGGAACTACACAAAGCAACGTCGTTACAGGTGCTCTTTCTGAGACTACCTTAAACGCAGCTTATGTGGCTCTTGTCAACCAACAAGATCACGGTGGACAAGTTATGCCTACAGTTGGAATGTACTTAGTTGTACCACCAGCTCTACACATAACTTCTCACAAACTACTTAACTCTAATCAAGGACCAGAGACAGCTAACAGAGAGACAGGATTCTTGAACGGTCTCGGAATGCAAACTGTTGTATGGCCTCTACTAGACGATGCGGTAGATTGGTGGTTACTAGCAGACAAGATGTATAACAGACTTGAATATCTTGTTTCTGTTGAACCAACAGTTATATACAGAGAAGACTCAGACACAGGTAACGGTCTATACCAGATCGAATTTGCTTGTGCAGCTGGGGCAACTGACTATCTTGGATCTATCTTTGGTAACCAAGCATAATCATAATTAATCGGTGAGCCGTGTTGACGGCTTCGGAGGAAGCTAGGAGTGCGAAAGCATATATAGCGGCTCACTTTACTCACTAACTAATTTATAATGGCTAATAGATCACTATTTAGGACAAGCGGAGTGGAAGCTCCTAACATCCTATTAACAAACGGAACAGATGATCCCACTGCAAATGGTGAAATCACGTACGTAACTGGTACAGGTTTCAGAGCATTCGCTAATGGTTCAGCTTTCACTGTGGGAAGTGGCGGTGGCGGGGGCGCTGTTGGTGGACTGGACTCAGTCTATTCAGTTGCTGATAATGCTGTCACGCTTGACGAAGGGGCTATCGACTGGACAGATGCAACAACAGGTGCTTTGAACTCAATGAGTTTCACTCAAACAGGTGCTAAATCTGGAAATATCCTTGATTTCTCAGTCGACGCGGCTTTAACAGGACGAGCAATTGCTATCGACATGAACCTTGGTATCGCTGCACAAGCGATCTTCATTGATAATGGAGGAACTGCTCGTACAGGTTCAGATATCCTTATTACGGATGATTCAACTGGCAACCACTCTTGTATTGATATCAATTCAAGTGGTAACAGTGCTTCTGTCGGGTTCGACTGGACAGGGTCATTTACTGGATCGCCAGGAGGTTCAGCAGTATCGGTTACATTCGATAACGCTGACAACCTGGATACAAACGGCCTCTTGATCACTACAGGTACAGGTGTTCGTACAGGGCCTTGTATCAATATTGATTCAGGCGACACTGGTTCAGCTGACTTGATCGACATCGATGTAGGTGGAGTTCTAACAGGTGATGTAATTGACATCGCTTATAGCGCTGCAGCTACAGGAAATGCGATCTTCTTGAACATGGATACAGCAGTTGCTGCTACAGCTCTGCATATGGAAGGTTCAGGAATACGTACTCAACCGTTCATCGAGTTGATTACTGATTCAACATCAAGTGCTTCATTGATCGATATCTCAGTTAACGGTGCTATCACTGGTACTGCAGCTATCGATATTGACATGAACGCTGGATTGGCTGCCAACGCGTTATTCATTGACGCAGGTGCAGGTACAAGAACAGCGAACTTGATTGACATCACACATGACGGAAATGGTAACGTTGACGCGTTGCAAATAACACATTCCAATACTGGTTCAGGAAGTGTCCTTGACATCAATGTAACTAGTACGGGTTCTGGTAATGTTGTAGATATTGCCATGAGTGGTGCTCATACAGGAGATGTTATCTCTATCGATATGGACGGCGCACTAGGATCAAGCGCTTTGGTGCTTGACTACGGTGCTGGTACTAGAACAGACGATATGTGTAAAGTCACCTTTGACGGTGACGGTACAAGTCCGTTCTGGGATATCAACGTCTCTAATACAGGTGCAGGCGGAACAACTGACTACTGGGATATTGACGTTTCAGGAGTCTTCACAGGTTCAGTGCTTGACGTAACTTACGGAGCAGCCGCTACTGGAGACTGTATCTCCTTAAACATGACTTCGGCCGTTGCTGCTAAGGCTATGATCTTTACAGGCGCAGGAGCTAGAACAGACGACTTGATCGAAATTAACGACTCTTCAACTTCAAACGCGAGTTGTTTTGATATCAACTTGACTGGTGCGTTCACGACCAATTACGCATTTGACTTAAATGCTTCTGGTGTGCATACAAGCGGTTTGATGAATTTAACTTCGAACTCATCTAACGTAGGAGCTAGAAACCTATTGAATGTTGTTAATGACAACGCAGCGGCCGTTGGAACGATTCCAATTGCTATCCAGCAGGACGCGGTGACTAACACCAACTTCAAGACTATTATGGTTCTTGATGATTTCACAGTGTTCGTAAGTGACGGTACTACAGCAGAAGGAGCGCTTACTGGAGTAGAGGGAGATATCTGTTTGAATGGTGGAACAGGGGCAGGTCAAATGGCTTTCTGTGACGCGAACGGTACGAATTGGACAGATATGTAATAATAATTATTTCTTAACATAAACACATGCCAGACGATGTAAAGTCAAAACTCGAAGCTAGAGTTAAAGACATTGAGGAAGAATTTACCAAACTGGAAGAGCAAGAAAAAGAGCTCGTCGAGAAGGGTAAAGAACTTAATCAAGGTCTTACTCAGGTTCGACAACGGAAGGTACAGCTTCAAGGTGCGTTTGCTGAGGTGAAAGCTCTTTTAGAAGAGCCTGAGCCAGAAGCAAAGGAAAAGAAGTAGTGCGCGGAGGGCGGGGTCGAAACGTTCCTTTTCAAGGAATGATTCGGCCCTCCCAGCATCATTTCTTTCAGAATTACAAACTAACAATTAACAATATGGCTTTATTAGGAGATAGACATGCGGTAGCGGCTTTCAATCCGATGCCAGTAAATGATCTGACAAATTCAACGGATATAGTAGCGGTGGCTGGAGAGACCATTACGGTGGCAGCAGGCGCAGCAGGTACAGCAGTAGGCGGAGCGTTTGACAAGGCTCCAATATATGATGACACGGGTGCAAGGATAGGTAACGAAACCAACTCTTCAATATCATGGACAACAGGAACTATGTTCACCACAGAGGTTGGAATCAATTATAGAGCGCTAGAAACACTTCATGCTCAAAAAGCGTCGACTGCAGATATAGTGACTGAGATGACGGACGGACTTGCTAACGGAGAATATGTAGTAGATTACGAGAACGGTGTTCTTTATGGGGTCAAAGCTACAGCAGCGACAACAGATATTGCTGGATACAACACAAGAGCGTTTACAGTAGTAGTGGCAGCGCCTGGTGTGACTGCTCACGCAGAAGATACAGCTCATACCAGTGGGGACATAGGTACTCAGCTTTTAACAGTTAGACAAGACTTTGGGTCCCAGGTTGGAACTCCGCTTGCAGGTACAGAGGGAGATTACCAGCCATTGGTAACGGCTAATACTGGTGCATTGCTTGGCGTAGACATAAACGTAAGCACACAGGATGCCGCAATCTCTGCGTTTGGTCCAGCGGTACAGTATGAAGCTGCGACCTTTGGCGGGTCAGCGTTTACTAACGCAGTAACAGCGGAAGGTGACTCTCAGTCACCGAAATGTTCGTTGCAAGGTGTTCAGTTCGTATCACTGGTGACTGCTGATGGTTCAGATTTCGGACAGATCGCTGGATACGATACGGGAACAGATTCAGTGAAAGTGTTCGAGGTTAATCCAGTATCTGATCATCATGTTGAAGAGACACTTGCAGACGTGACTAACGAGACTAGTGCAACCAGTCACTATTACATGGACATGGATGGATATAGGTATTTCAGCCTCCAGCTAGAGACCTCTGGCGGAACACCAGCCGACACATTAACCGTGACTGTTGAGGCGACTAATCAAGATGATGGGACAGCGGCAACTTCATGCACCTATCAAGATGTAACACAAGCATTGTTTGGCGTAGCGAGCTGGGTGGATACTGACGCTTTCGCGATAGTGGATACTCCAGTGCCGTTTAAGTATGTGAGGATAAAGACTGTGACTGCGGGTGGTAATAACGATGCTGATTACACAATATATGCTAAAAAAATGTTTTGAGATTTAACCTATATAATTATGATTACAATTTCAGTGAAAAATTGCACAAAATGTGGCCAAGAGAAAGGGGTGGTAGCCAACAATGGAGGCACGATAACTTAATATTTAACTAAAAACAATATGGCGAAAGATTACGCAAAACTATGTCCTATTCTGGAAAACCATATACCAGAGGCGACATTACAAACAGACTTAGCTCCTAAAGAAGCAGTGGCTAAAGCTAAGCCTAGCTTGACAAAAGCTAAGGTGGAACAAGCTTATGCACTTTTATTAGTTGACCCGCAGTATACAAGCATAGCTCTTGCTACAGGATTACTTGCGAGTCAGGTGAAGAAATTGCATGGAGAGATGACTGCTTATAAAGGCTGGTCAGAAGAAGAATAATTTAATTTAAATATATTATGGCTAAATATTCTAAGGCGGAGTCGCTAAAAGTAGTTTTGAGGGACCTTTACACCAACCTTAGTTACACTAATGATATCGGTGGAGATTTGCAGGGGTCTGCCAGTTTGAGCGGAGGAAATTTGGTTTGTGTAGCAGGTGGGGGTGTGCAGTATATGGCACATCGTTATGATCTGTGGAGCAACGGGTTTACTGTTGTTTTGGGATTGGCTACTACGACTTCGGGAGATTCTACCTTTAGAAGGTTTTTCGCGTATAGAATTGATGCGGAACACACCATTCTCCTGGCGATGAGAAGAACTGATGGTTCTGTCATTGCGCAAGTGGGGAACGGTTCGGGTGCTAGCTATTTGGGAATACTCAACACTTTAGACTTAGATGTGGCCCAGATAATCACTCTCACTTTCGATGGAACAACACTTTCCCTTTATAAAAATGACGGACTTTTAGCTTCGACTTCAACCTTGGGAGGGGCCATTATTGCGGCACCTACAACCGAGTTCATCTTCAGGGTTGGGGAAGGACCTACGGCTAGTTTCGCAGGAAATATCTCTTTTGTGACGGTTTTGGCTGGGTCAGTAATGGATGCCGAAGTCTCTGACTTGGTAGACGCGGTCACATTTTCAGAGGTAGATGATGCACAGACTTTAGTCAGCCTGCCTTTAAGAAGTCATTATGATGATTCTGGTACAGAAGTTACAGAGAATATTGGAAATTTAGGAGGGACAGTAACTTTAGGAGATGGCTCAACAACAGCCACTTTCCCTACACAGCTAACACCGCATGGGATGAGCTTTGATGGGTCTAACGATTATATCAGCTTGTCTACTAGCACGGTGGATATTTCTAGCGATTTCAGCGTATCCGCATTGCTAATTAAAGATATGGCAGGGACAGATAATGATAGAGTCTTCTCTTTTGTAGACGATGCTAATAACGATTTTCAGCTTGTGACAGACGATGGTTCGGGAAAGTGGGCAGCGAGACTTCAGAGGGCTGGCGTTGAGACTATAAATGATTTAACTTATGGTGATGTGGAATCAGGGGTTTTGATTCATATAGTGTATGTAGTAAGCGGATCGGCAGGAGCTTTCTTCAAAAACGGAGAGATTGTTGCGACTGATGGTGCAACAAATGTCGTAAGTGGTGGTACTAATTTTTACGACATAGGTAGAAGAGATGACGGCACTGGTTCAGGGTTTTTTACTGGGACTATGTTTTTCCCAAGGATATTCGATTTCGCGCTTACTGCTACTCAGATAAGAGAACTTAGTCGCAGAGACTATAAACTAATTAACAATTAAAATATGCCAAAAATAAAAGAATTACTAGCAGATAATATAGTCTTGCATCATAATTATAGAACAGGGACGATTACTGATTTTACCGATAATAGTAATGATGGAACATTTGTCAATACTCCTCCGTGGCGAAACACGCAACATGGAAGATCGTTAGAGTTTTTGGGAACAGACGGGATTTCGATTGCTGATTCTGCTGAATTACAACCTACCACTATGAGCGTAGTTGTTTTTGGTGATTTTCAGAGCCAGACCAGTGGGGCTAGACTGTTTTCTAAACGAGATGGCGGGGGCACTCATGTTGAGTTTTTCCATAACTCTGCTACAGAACTGTCTATTTATGATGGGTCTAACACAAGAAATGCCACCATCGACGTAATAGGTGCCAAGATGGTTGCCTTTACATTAGTTAGCGGAGTGGCTGCTGAATTTTACGTTGATGGGGTAAACGCAGGAACCGCCAATTCTACATCCACGATAACAGCTGACGACGCACCTATCATTATTGGAAACAACTTTGCTCCCAATGCGCCGTTAGAAAATAAAGTTAACGAAGTATTATATTTTGACATAGAACTTACGGAGGATCAGATCTCACAGCTTTATGACGAATGGCTGCAAGAAGCTCATATGGGGCTTATGCCTACACAGACACGCGTGCCAGAAATAGACATGAACTTTCCTGACCTAGTCGCTACGTGGGATATGAAGATCGGTTCAGGAGCTTTTACTGACTTGACAGGGAACGGACACGAGGGATCTCCTGAAGGGGCGGTTATTAACACTAAAGGAATCTTTGGCGAAGCGGCGCTCCTTAACGGAACGGATGCATATATTTCTGTAGTAGACCATGCGGACTTAAGCTTTGGTGACAGTAGTTCTGATTCAGCCTTTAGCGTGACGGCATGGATAAGGGTTGAAAACGCTCCTTTCCCTATGATCAGCAAGGGAGTTCTTAATACTGACGCTGAATATAGAATGGAATTAGACAATACGGGAAAAATATTGTTTAGACTGTTTGACGAAAGCGAGGCGGATACTTATATAGGAAGGAAATACGACACAGCTCTAGCTCAGCTAGTGGGGCGGTGGGCTTTTGCTTCATTCACTTACGACGGAAGTAGCACCAGTGCTGGCATGAAGATCTACGTAAACGGAGAACAGGTGGACGATATCGACGATGAGAATGGGGCTTATACAGCGATGGAGGATTTGGGTGGAGAATTTAGGATTGGCAGGCATGACACTGCTTATGCGCCTGGGGCAATTGATGCTGTACGGCTATGGGATACTGAATTGTCAGCCTCAGAAGTCGTCGCAATGTACCAGGAGGCCAGTGAGAAGCTGGACCTATATAAGCCAGGGTTTGATTGGGAGGAAACGGCAGTGAATGTGACTGGAACGGAGGGATTTATTTCTAATACAGGATTCGAAGTTGGCGAGAACAATGCAGGACAATGGGCGGTACAGGCTAGCGATGGGAGTGAGAATAAAGAGATAGCTTCAAAGACAGGGGCGACAACTCTTGCAGGTATTAAGGCGGCGGGTGTATTTGGGACTTGGGAATGGGACATGAAAAAAGCTGAAACTACAGAAGCCAGGGTGTTCATTATAGCTAACGAGCTAGACGCGGTAACGGGTGGATCTCTGGACGCTTACCAACTCCGATTTAACGAGGACGAAAGAGTCGCATTAAGCAGGCTGGATAATGGGGTGGATACGGCTTTAGGCTTTACGGATGCAGCTTATATCGCGGTGGCTACTTGGTATACGGTCAGGGTCACAAGGACCGCGCTTGGTGTTTTTACAATGTATATATTGGGAGGTGCGTTCACTGATTGGACGCGTGTAGACGCTGCTGGAGGTGGGGCTAATCCTTCGGCTGCTGATCTAACCTACACATCATCATCGTATTTAGTAATAGATTTCGATGCAGATGGAGACGCTATCAGGAATTTAAAATACTGGCCAACAATACAAGATCCTACAGCTTAATATAAACTTATGTCCGAATTGAAAATCATAGAAACTAGACTAAAGGACCATGTCGAGAGTGACAAGAAAGTGTTTGCGAATATTGCGAGCACTATCAAGTCTCTTAATACGAAAGTGGATATGCTTAGAGATAATCATTTAGCTCACCTGAGAGAGGATCTCTCTGCGGTGAAGAACGATGTTGTAAAGCTGAAGTCTGATATGGGTTGGATAAAGGGCATAGGGGGCGTGATAATCTTAGAAACTTTAGGAGTATTTATTAAATTAATGTTTGGATAATGGGAATGATAATACACCATCAAAGGGGAGGATTAACTGCCGTAGCTGGTACGGACTCCGTAACTGTGACGGCGGGATACAACATCTTAATGCATATATTCGTAGAGGCAGCTACGGGCACAACAACATTCGACGTGAGTTTAATAGACAGATATAGCGATGTGACCTTCCTGAGGGAGGATCAGACGGGACAGTTAAACGAAATGCTTATGCTACCTGCTTACGGGAACTGGACATTAACAATAGCCAATGCCAGTGCCGATGAAGCATTTACTTATTTAACAGTATTTAGAGAATTAGATTGATGAAATTATTTACAAAATTAAGGAAGAAGCTTTGGTTGCCTGTCAAGTTCAAGCAGACCAATGAACGAATTAGGAAGAGCTTGAAGTTCAGGTCAAAGAAAGAAGTCTTCGATATGATGAAGGATATTAAAAAGCAATTAGTCTTAGTAGAGCGAATCGAGAAAGAACCAGAGCTGACGCAATATAAAGCGCAATTAGAAATACTTGATTGGATCACATGTAGGTCTGCCGAGTAATTAACAAATTATATGAAGCTACAAAAAAGGAAAAGAACCAGGGAGTCGAAAAGAGAAGTAATTTGTCCTGACTGTGGATGGGACAGATATGTTAGCGCGTGGTGAAGAATGTCATAGGAATACCAGGACATGGGGTGGGCGATCAAGATTATTATTTAACACAATTTAAATTGGCAGTACCAAAAGCAAATAATATAGATAAGAAGGCAGTATTCATTTGGAACGATACTGATAATCGATATGAAGCATGGGACGGTGTTCTCAACACTGGCGATATAGAAATCGGCGCAGTAGAGATAAAGAACCATGACACAGATGACCGTGTGGAAGTCGACTCAGATAACCGCATGAAGGTTAAGCAAGGGGGAATGAGTGGAGCTTCAACTAATGGCACATCAGCGCTTACAGGGGCGAATACGTGGGTTCAAGTACCTACTGCTGCTCCAGCCAGTGATTATGTGTTAGTAGTAACCAAAGAGAATGAAGCAGGAACGATAAGATGGTCGTTTGAGAATGGGGGTACACCAGGCGCTACCAATGGGAATCAAATGTGGAATGATGATATAATTTTTAATTTAGCAGCTAGTGAGGTCGTTTATTTTGGGTCATCAACTGACGGTGACGACGTTAACTGGAGCGCAAAGGTTCTGTAGAACAACAATTATGAAGAAATGTCAACAATGTAAAGGTGAAATTAAGTCGAAAGACGCAAGGCAAAAGTTTTGTGGTGTGGACTGTGGCTATAAGGGAAGGAGGGTGTATAGAGGCATACCACGAACAGAAGAAGTAAAGCAGAAGATCCGAGACACGAAGGCAAAGAAACCTCGATTAGGAAAGGATGCAAGTAATTGGAGGGGTGGTAAACCAAGATGTAAATTATGTGAAGCAGAATGCAGTTATGGAGGAAAGGTTTGTATTGATTGCAGGGCAGAGTCTCAGCAAGGGGAGAATCATCCAAACTGGAAAGGAGGAATAAGTATAGGCGAGAATCACAGGGAGTACACGAGGCACGCTTTGGCAAAAAGAAAAGCATTAAAAATGGAAGCAGAGGGCGACTATACGGTGAAAGAATGGATTAAGCTGCTTGAGAAACACGAGTACACTTGCCTATGTTGCAAGAAGAAGGCTCCATTTGTCACGCTGAGTGTAGATCATATTGTGCCGTTGGTGTTAGGTGGCACTAATTACATCGACAACATTCAACCGCTATGCCGAAGTTGCAATTCTAAAAAACATACTAAAATAATTGATTACAGATGACAAATTACGTACAAATACCAGGATTAAGCGCAGGAACTGCAGCAGGGACATATCTGCAGTTAGACCTGGCGAATGATCCAGTGGGAGACGGTACAACGGCCGAGTTCAATATAGACGCTAGTATAGATGCTGATTTCGCATTAACGGATATTGCTTTTAAAAACGTATATAATTTTTCTGCTTCTGTAACGCCTACAGGGAATACCGCAGGGCTTCATAGGGCTATGGCGTATGGGTTGACGACTAGTTCGGCCTTTGACTTTACGGCTAATTCCGGACTCATAGGAATAGTAGGACAAATAACACATGGTGGTACAGGAACGGTTGCCTCAGGAGTTGGGTCAAGTCACAACTTGACAAACCTCCATGCTGGCACGGTGACAGAGGCTATTGCTATGAATACAGCCGTTTTGAACATAAACGGTGCGGGAGAAGTTACTGAGGCTATAGGATTGAACTTGCAGCACGGGGCAGTAGCGGGAACGTTTACTGACTACAAGGCAATTAGATTCGTTGATCCATCGACCATACCAGTTAATCCAGCGACTAATGTTTATGCGTTTGAGTTCGCTGATGATTTTATTAGCAATAATCGTTGCGTCATTGGATACGATGATGCAAATTCGGAAGTTAGATATATACCATGGAGCGAAGCTGATACAGGAATAACTTTTGATTCGAGTGACTTAACGCTCGCCACTACAACTAGCGGGGACATAATAGTCAATGCGATTGGTAATATTGTTTTGGACGGTACGACTCAAACAAAAGCTGGAAGAATAGTGAATACGACAAGAATAACAAATGTGGACTCTCCTTACACAGTCCTTGTAACAGACCATCATATATTCTGTGACACAGATGGTGCAGTAATAACAGTGAATCTTCCTGCTGGGGTTGAAGGAACTGAATATAAAATCATCAATGTTGGGACAAGCGGTAATGATTTGACAATAGATGGCAACGGGGCTGAGACTATATTCGGTGCTGCAACACATATATTAACAGATGGGGATACTGAAACTATTAATTTTAACGCCACTGAACACTGGTGGTAATAACTAAATAATATTTAATCAATAACAAATGAGCACATTTAGTACTTACAATACGCTAATCGAACAGAAAATCGCTAATACGAGCGAGGTTTTCTACGACGCAGAAATGAAACGTCAAGCTACTAACGATATCACTAAGCAGATCCTACAGCAGTATGATATCCCTGAAATGATTATCAGGGCTACGCAAACATTCGCTTCTGGAATAGGAACACCGCCTGCTGATTACTTCAGGATGGTCAAGCTGTGGGATGATGATGATAACTTGGAATATGTTTATAGAGTACCTGATGAGTTTGATAGCCTGGACGATACAGCTTCTAACTGGTGGACAGAAGACTATAACGTAGCAGCAGCAGACAGAAGGCTCTTGCTCAAGCCTACAAGTGTGACGTCATTGGATATTAGATATATCCAAATCCCAACTCAAATGGACGACGATTCAACTGATAACGGATTATCCACCCAATGGGATGAAGTAATCTCTTACGGAGTGGCAATGAAACTCTTACAGATATCTAATAGATACGAAGAAGCTCAAGAATATGAGAGGCTATACAGCAGCCGTTTAAGAGACGTTTACGGAGCACTTAAGAATCCAGGAGGGATCAAGGCGAACAATCGATTTAAGAGCAAGTATGAGCGTCTCAGTCAACTTGGGGTTAATAGTGTAACATCAATTAATTTATAATATGCCATACACAAGAATATATAATTTTACGGGAGGTATAAATACTAGGACTGATTCTAGGAGATTGAAGCCGAATAAGGACGAGGAAGGGGTCAGTGAATCACCTGACATGGAGAACATGGACATAACTTTGGAAGGCGCTTTAATAACCTCAACAGGATTTACTCAGGTCTCTAACTTGTTATCCATTTCTGATTTAGTGGGTAACTGGAAGTTTGATGAAGGGGCGGGGGCTACAGCTTATGACAGTTCAGAGAATAGTAACGACGGTACGATAACCACAGCGACTTATGTGGCTGGTCAATATGATACGGCGTTGACATTTGATGGGGCTAGCGGAGATGTTATGGTGACTGACGATTCTGCCATACAGGATGTATGGGATGGAGGTGGCACGGTG
>Ga0208156_1000245_pt1 | contig 25202 bp, 40 predicted proteins | sample 1_EtaG_FD_184073 | JGI IMG/M metagenome (GOLD analysis project Ga0208156, IMG submission 184073) | Marine viral communities from the Subarctic Pacific Ocean - 1_ETSP_OMZ_AT15124 metaG (SPAdes) (version 2) | ecosystem: Environmental > Aquatic > Marine > Oceanic | place: Pacific Ocean | collected...
GTCCTATACATACCAGCCTCCAAAAGTGCATCGTTAATCAAATTTATTAAATAGGTTTCAGATGCTTGAGGAAAGGTCTGTCTCACTCTGCTAATAATGTTTTTTACAGTTAATCTTCTTACAGCCATAATTATTCCATATCCTCCCACTTAAGGTGCTCTAAAACATTCCAAGCCCCTAATAGTTCACCGCCGTCTTCCCAGATAGATCCCAATGGACCCCAATTTGTTTCTTCTGTTAGCGCAACTTCAGTAAAAGTTGTTTCTTCTGTTAATGAGACTTCAGTAAACGGCATTATTAAGCCCCCGCTATCATTTGCAGACCTTTGTCATAATCCGCCTGAAGTTTTGCCTGTTGCTTTTCTAACCAAGTATATTCTGTTGTTAACACAGACAGTCTTGATTGGGCTTCGTTTGCATAACCTTGTGCTATACCAATTTTAGCTTGAATTTGTTGTAAGTAGGCATTGGCAGTGGCTATGTAGCCCTGGGCAGTATTCATAAATCCACTAGCGATCCCCAAAAACCCCTGTGCTACACCCCCATAGCCATTTGCTGTAGAAATATACCCTTGAGCGGTTTGCCCAAATCCCTGAGCTATATTTCCATAACCAGTGGCGGTGCCTATATACCCTTGGGCAATCTGGACCTCCGCATTAACTTGATTAACACGAGATGAAACTTCATTTACATATGTTTGAGCTTCAGAAACAGCGGCTTGAGCTTCTGAAATAAACCCTTGTCCCGCTTTTACATGAGAAGATGCAAGTTCAATATCTTCAGAGGAATTTGCTGTTACAGCACTATCAAACTGAGTGTTAGCTAATGCTACAGCCGTATTAACCCTCCCAGCGGCGGTCGCTATTGCCGCTGTTGCAGTATCAACATTGCTACCAACAGAAGACAGTGCGGCATCTAATGTGCTATTAGTTAAGGCTATTTCGGCGGCCATTTTATCTACCTCTGCATTTGATAAATCAACCTCCGCATTGGCAAGAACCACCTCTGCTGCCATTTTATCTACTTCTGTATTAGCTAAAGCCACTTCCGCAGTAGCTTTATCGGCTTCAGCGTTGGCTAGTCCTATTTCAGTAGCAGCACTGTCTGCAATAGACAGACATTCGTCTATTTCGGTATTAATAGCTGTTAACGCTGTGGTGATATCAGAATTCCCAGCCTTAGCGCCTAATGCGTTCTGAATAGCCTTAATAGACGCATATATAGGAACTAAATATTCAGCCTCGTCTGGAAATTTTGTTATAGCACTATCGCCGTATGCGACAGCTGGATATGCGAGCGTCTGAATGAGACCATTCTGTGCGTCAGTCGGAGTAGGGAACATATTCAAAGCATTGATGGTAATCCACCAGACTGGATCTGTTACAGTCCCATATATCATTTCTTCACTATCCTGTGCTCTCCCGCTTAAAGAGAGAGGTATCCTTCTGCATGGCTGATCAATCGTTCCGTCATTCCGTACAACACCTAAAATCTCAGAGCCACCAATCGTTAGGGTGGTGTCACCACTATCTAGCGTATTAGATGTGGAATACATAGCCTTTTTCTGCTTAGGAATAACGCTTAGTATCTCCTTAGCCCCATCGGTCAAGAACTGAGTGAGTTCTGTTTGAGTAGGCGCACTGTTACCATCAATAGATAGACTGGTAAGTCCCTCTACTTGTGCTTCAAAAGTAGCCATTAATACCTCTTACTACTAACTTTTCTGCCAGTTTTTTTGGCATATTCTTTTGTTGCCTTTTTCCCCTTTTCTGTATAGGGGAACTTTTTCTTGCCAACTTTAGGCATACCAGCCTCCTATTAACCTAAGTAAACTATAATTACTGCAACTGTGTAAGGGGCCACCTGAACAGAGGTCATACTCTGGACTGCACCGCTGGTGCTATCTAGAGTTTGCCAAAAGGTATTAATCAGTTCTGCTAATGTCCCTGTGGTACCGCTGTCCTGCGTTCCAGAGGGGACCGTGCCCACTATAATTTTAGTTAGCGTGTTATATGCTGCCATTTTATCTCCGTTTTAACTTTTTAAAAATCTTAGGGCTTTTGGGGACAGCCCTTTATACGACCATCCCCCACCTACCCAAAAGGTGTAATCCTTACGGATTATGATGTAGTAACTGCACCATCGGCAGCTGATGAACCAAACATCCAATATGCTCCATGGCTGAAAGTAAACTCTAAAAAGTCGCCTTTCACTGCGGATGTACCCAAAATAACATTTGATACCCCCGTAGCTGCACTAGAACCTGGACCGTCATCGCCTGTGTCAACTTCAGTTTCGTTGACCTTGCCGAAAATAATAGCGCTTCCAGCGGCAATTGTGATTGCCCCTGTCGGTGTGTTTTCTTCAACCCAGAATTTGTAGTTTGTGCCTTCTGCTGCTCCCGTAGCTGTTGGTAGCGTAATTGAATACGCTCCACCAGCGGAATCGAGCAAGAAGCCTTTTCCACTATCTTCTACTGCTGTTAAAGTCACGGCTGCTGTTATCCTCTGATATGGTGCTAAATACCCACCAGCTCCACTGTTCTGTTCAATATATGCAGATCTCATTACCTACTCCTATACGCCTTCTAAGTTATAGAGTGCGTGAGCTTCAGGAAGAGTAACTTCCAGACCAGCTTCGGTTAGAATCATATCTTTCCGAAGGTCTTCGTCTGCGGCTTGAACATTGGTTTCGATTTGTGTGTCACGGTTTACACCATTACCAACAAGAGGTCGGTAAGCAACTTTACCCATATCAACTATGCACATCATTCCACTGGCAATGCCACGGAATAGCGGTTCCTTCACAATGTGAAGGTCGCCGTGAATAGTTTCAAGGTTCATTACTTTATGACCAAATGCTCCTTCTCTCTGCTCCAGAGGAGCATTAAGTTGGACTTGGGTGCTAGCTGTAGACACATCAAGAAATCCTGTATTACCAACTTTATTCAGTTGAGTAACAACAGGAAGACTTGCGAGAACCAATTTCTCGGCGGAACCGCCACGAGCTGGATCGAAGATTACTTCAAGATCGCCTAAGAATCTGTCGTATGTGAGCTCGGCTGCTGTCGATGAACGATAGTAGGGTGCACCAGATGAATACGAAAGTGCTGAATCATCAGCGACTGGGTTCGCATTTTTTACAATGTGTCCCACAATACCTTCAGTATACTGGATGCTAGATACTCGTGCACGCTGACCAAACAGCATTGCACGCTCAATATCTACTTTATGTTCACGAAGCTTAAGAGCCCAAATTCTATCCCATTCGCTAGCGTATCCACGATAGCGGGTTGCGATAGATGTATTCGACATTTCAGCACTAGTCTTGAAGATTTGGGTGTACCCAAAATCGTCTTCAATTTCATTAGCCCAGGCGTCTGGTGATCCTGTTCCTTCTGCGAATGCCGTACCAACTACTTGGCAGGGATCATCGTCAGCAAGAACATTGTACCCGCTTACATTTGAGTTTGATACATCTATGATTCTCCCAGTAAATGTAGATGTTGCCCCAGCGTCGGTAACGGCACTGTCAACTCTTACGAGTGTCTGTGCCCAACCTGCGGCTGAATCTACAGTATTTACTGAAAAGACCATACCTTTTATCAGCCAGTCAATACTAGCTGAACCGTCATCAACAACAAAAGCGTAAGCTGTTCCAGCACTAACCGCAGAACCGCCATTCACAGCAGCACCAAGACTAAAGTTTCTGCTTGACCAGTCAACCTTTGATCGGTTTTCTAGAAAGCGGAAAATTGGATCGTCCGTAGCTGCTTTTGATACCTTAGAAAGGTATACAAAAAATGGTGATTCTTCAGGTGATAGTTCTGCAACCCGATCAGAGAAATCGTATAATCGTCTTTGATCAGGTGCTTGTCCCACACCAGCGGAGGCTGCTTCTTCAGTTACATTGCTCGAAAGCATTGTACCTATTTTGTAAGCCATTATGTCTCCTTAATTTGGAAAATAACCTCTTATATTATGGGAGTCTGCCTTGTCTAGAGGCTGACAGAACACGGTCAAACACTTTATCGTCATCAGTGACGACTTGAGCTGGCTGACCTTGCAACACTCCCGCTGACTGCGGTACCTGTTGCACTGCCTTCACAGCATCAATTGATGTTTGCCCACGAGCTGGAGCTCCATGGACATCCTTCCATAATTTTACGAGGTTTCCTAACCCCACCGCCTCTTTTGGCTGCGCCGACCATTCTAAAAACTGAGAGACTTGATTGTCATTCATATTGTGTTTAGATCGTAGCTCATTAACGGTAGCGTTTAGGAATTGTCGTTGTTGCGTATTGGCCTCACGCTGTGCGAACTCACTCCGAATTTGATTCACAGCAGACCCAACGGTCTCCTGCTCTTTCGTAACTCGGTGCTTATACGACGGCGAATCTGGCTTGTAATACGCATCCCAAGGGTTAAAGTCGTTCTCGTCCAGTTGAGCTGTTTGCTCTGATCCACCATTCGGATTTGCAATTTTTTCTTGCAATACCTGAACTAAATCTGGACGACTTTCAAGAAGGTCTCCAATAGGCTCCAATTTTTTCAGTCGATCAACCTCTGATTGAGATCTATCGTACATTGATTGAAACTTTTTTGTTTCCCCTTCCCAGTCTGGTCCTTGTTCAGGCACCATTTCAGCAACCCCCGCTTGTTGAGCGGCTGATTCCTGATAGGACTCCTGTTCTAATGATGTGTCCTGTTCGGCGACAGTATTTTTGATTAACTCGGATTCGTTTGACATTTGTCTTAAACTCCTTCTAAGATATCTCTATGCTTTTAGAGCTTGACCGAGGCGATCTGCTTCACGCCTCAATCTCTCTGCTTCGAGCTTTACCTTGTTTTGCATTTTGTTGGATTCAACCCTTCTATCCGCTTTGGCATCTGAAGATATTTCGGAAAGCCTTGTTTTCAGTTTTTCAACTTCTACACGCTTTCTGTCACTTACAGATTCCCTTCGGGCAGTTTGCAAGTCCCCTTGCAAATCTTTCACCTGGCCTTGAAGACCCTGTACTTGTTGTACTAATTGCTGTTTTTCATCCATTCTAGATAAGATTCCTTCCTTGTCGAAAATCTCTGGATTTTTCTTAAGCACTTCTATTCTGTCTACAATACCCAACTGATAGGCTTCTAGGTATACACCTAATTCTGCCCACTTGCTCGTTGGTAATGTAGAGCCAGGTTCAATTCTTATATCGTGCTGATCAAGCTTATAACGATCTTTGGCAATATCTAATATTGGCTCTGTTTTGTCGTCATACAGATTGACAGTCGCTTCCTTTAAATTATTATTTGGCTGAGCAATTCTGAACATTTTCTGAAATGTGTAATGCCCTTTTGCGTAATTATATAAAACTTTACCAAGTTTGTTTATGCTGAACTCAATGTCTCTCAACTTGGATTTTGGTCTTTCCTGACCTAGGGCCATCATTCTTTCTGTTCCCCTCACCGTCTCTGGGGCTTTTTCAGCAAACCCGTGCATCATTTCTGGCAATCCAAAAATGAAGTCTATGTAAAACTCACACTGCTGAATTAGTTTATAGAACTCTCCAGCTAATGGCTGTGGGGCTGGAAAGTGTGGTTCTCCTTGAGATGAATCAACCTCAATAACCGCATTTGGGTTAGCCCAGTCCTTTTCAAGTTGGTTTAAATCTTCTACGCTTCCCAAAGGTACAAGCAGTTTTAACCCTGCGGACGCCTGTGCGTGAGATATGGCAAGCGACCAGACTTTGTTTAATAACCTTTGCATGGGCCTCGCTCTAGATACATCCGATTTTGGGTACGGGCTTTCCGTCCATACATTAGGCAATGGGATTATTGGATAAACATCTGTATTTAACACAGACTCGTATAAAACAACCTCCCCTATAGTAGCACATACCTTAACCCTGTTTTGAGGTACCTCTACAATTTGGACAACGCCGTTTTCAATTAAATCAGAGCTTTCTTCCATATACCTCTGGATATCAGCATCGTTAAAAATATACTCCTGACCAGTAGAAGTGTCAAGCACCCTGTAAAAGGGAACCTTGGTCTTATAATATCTTTCTAAAACCTGGTACTTTCTAAACTCAAACTGATCTAAATATTGAGTTTCAGACGGAGTAAATACCTGCATTGAATTTTTGTTTCTTGCCGTCGGATAGTCTTCTTCTCTATATGCCGACAGGCTATCAATCAATGGTTTTATCTCTTCACCAGTTTCTGGGTCTTCATCTACCCCAAGTTCGGGATAAAGGGCGACGACTTGCTCGCCTGTTAATATCGTAGACAATATGATGCTCTCGGCGTCCGCAAACCAACGATCTCTCGAAGATGGCGGAACATATACCCTGAATGGATTAACATTGGTAAACTTGACATCGCCCCTCCCAAAATCTGCTTCGGTATCAATATATACATAAAGATATCCCAGTCCAGAGATGGCGTAGTCGTGTATTGCCTGCTTCATTTGAGCGTCTCCAGTAGAAATATCCCATACAAATCCAAGTATAGTCCTCCAAATACTTGATATTTGAACATCAGAGTCTTCCCTCGGGGTGATAGTGAAGGTAGGCGGTCTAGATGTTAGTGTAGCCTTTAGTTTCTCAACAGCAGGAGAAATTCTGTCCATCGGGACATCTGCCTGGTTCCTGCTTTTTAATTCATCTGATTCGCTAGAAGTAAAATGATTCCCAAGATAAAAATCAACATCTTTACGAGCTTCACTGTCCCAATCGGCTCTAGCATCACGCCAGCGACGATATAAGTCCTGATTATACTCGGCCCTTGGGTCCATTTCCATATAATTATACTCTCATTGATTCTCTAGCTTGATTGCTCAAGGCTTCAAGCTGATCGTTTGTAACAACACTTATCTCGTCTTTCTCAACCTCATATGGGTCAATTATCCCAGCGTCTACCATAGCGTCATAAGGCGCCCATTGTTGTTTTGACTTATACTTTGGGGCCATCCATTTGTACATATCTGGTCCATGCTCTACATAAGATGCATATTCATACTGATCCATATCTAGCTGTTCCATTGCTGGTTGATGGTATGTCTGGTCTCCTCCTGGAAGTGGTGCTTCCTGCGGTCCGCTCTCTGGTCCAGACATTGGTGGCTCTACGGCTCCACCTTGCTGGTATCCTCCGATATATCCACCTTCATTTTTATTCCACCAGGGTGCATCTGGATTTGCGGCCTTAGCGGCGCCAGCCCTCTCCATTGCACCAGCTTTCCACTCTTCCTTTTCCCTCGCACTGCGATCCCAAGGAAGTTCTGGCACTTCAGAATATTCAAGTCCAGCATATTCAGATTCTCCAGGCCAGCTCTTTACTGGAGCAAATTGGCCTTGACCTCCTTGTGCCTGTTGAACCTGTTGTGCCCGTTGCATTTGTTGTATTGCAGCCATCGCCATTAAAGACTTCATTTCGTCGCCACTCTTAGACTTTTCTCCGAATATGGACAAAACATCTTTGACCACCTGTCCGCCGTTTTGATAATTCATAACCTCTCCTCCGTTTTGATATCCATTGATATAGCCCCCTTCTTGTTTAAATAAATGTGGCAGGTTGACTTTCATGTATTCTAATCCTTCGTATGGTCCTTCCCCCCATTTTTCAACCTGTCCTGGAACTGGAGATTTACCAATGTTAGATGCCATCGCTTCCCGCCATTTATCATATAATGGCGTTTCGTCCATGCTAGACGCCATCCCTTCCCGCCACTTGTCGTATAGAGGGGTTTCAGAAACGAAGGGTTCAGCCCCCTTAATATCTTCTTCCATTGAGAGTCTCGTCATCTTTCCTAAAACCTTAGACCAGTCTGTCTTTTCTTTCCCTTCAATGTCAAATTCTTCTGTGGCAATATCTACTCCATATTTACCTTCCATCGCCTCATAGACATCATCGGTTCCGAGCATACCTCGGATATGCTCTTTAAACTTCATTTGGTCATCATGTGAATATTTGCGTTCTTCTGGTTCGGGCTTAGGTTCGGCGGTAGCGGCTACCCCCATAAATGGCTGTTCTCTCAAGCTTTCAACTTCATGTTCTTTTTTAGACGGACCTTCAAGTTCTGGGTTGCCAGCAGCATAGGCTTGTGGCATTTTTTTCTCTAACCACCCTCCCCTTGGCATCGTCCCAGTTTTTTGCATCTGGGCTAATTGTTCTTCTTCAGTCCATAAGAACGGATTTCTTACACCAGTCTCCCCCTCTATCGTTTTAGCCCTTGCCCGATTCTCTTTTTGTCCCTTAAAAAAATTTCCGAGCATACCGACAAGACCACCCTTTTGATATCCGTTTACATATCCGCCCCCCTTGTAATCTTTTTTAGGTTTATAACCTTTTTTAGAGGCATAGCGTTTTTGAATATCGGCCATTTCTTTCTCATGTTTTTTCATAAGTTTGGCTAATCGCTTTGCGACGGTTTTACCAAGTGCACCCTGAGTCCTTAATAAACCATATCCACTCATTACTCCGCCAATTGGTGAAATCATTTCAAGCAGCTCTTCTGATGTCATAGCTTCTGTAGGTTGACCAAATATATTTCTGCCAGCTGGTATAATATAATCTTTAGCCTTTCCACCCTCTTGATATCCCATAGGGGACTTGGCGTTCTCTAACAGCGCCATATCGCCGAGTCTGTCTACATTGTTTAGCATCTGTAATTTTTCTGGACCAATCTGATCCGCAGCGTCTTTTCTAATGACAAATTCGCCTGGAGTAAGCATTGCGGGTACAGTATCAGTGCTTTGACCTCTCACATCTCCTCCGTCAGCCATTCCTTGAAATTTTTCATCCCAATATTTAGATTTTTCCTCATATTGCTCTTTTTTGCCAGCCCAATGTGCTTGTAACCATAAATCTTTTGCATCTCCGCTCTCCAGCGCTCCCATTATCATTTCTCTCTTCGCTCTTGGGTTTTCTGCAAAGTTTGCTAATAATAGTTCCTCCTGCTGCTCTCTATTTAATGTAGTTGCATCATCGGACTCTTTTGCAGCAGAAATCCACTCGGGGATTCTTTTACCTGATGCTGTATAAATATTTTTAGTCCTTTGTAGGGCTGTCTGAAAGGCCCCAGAACCTTTTTTTGTTTCAAACTGAAAATATCCACGACCTGGGCCACCCTCCGATTGAGGGACATTCATATCATCAGACTCTATCATTGCAATTTGGCTTGCAAGACCACCAATCTGATCAGGAGAGGCTTTATACTTATCGGCAAACCATCTTTTAATAAAACCTGGCTCTACCTTGCCTCCATCTTGATAGTTTCTATAGTATGTCATTTTCCACTAAATCTTTAGGTATATCCAACTTTTTGTATTAAATTCAAAAAACGGCTACCGTGCGTTTTTATGATAAAGGGTCTCACACGACACAAAAATAAAACCGCCAATCGCTGTCTTCTAAACCCCCAGAGCCAGTAGTCTAAGCTTTCTTCTGGGGGTTTCTGTTAAATTAACCCGTCTAATATAAACGAGTTAATGAAAATACCAAACCTTATTTATTAAATTTTTGCGCCAGTAATCCAGTTGTATACTTTGTTCATTGGACGGCTGTTCAAAGTCTCAAGTTCAGCGTCAAGTTCGTCCATTTTCATTTTTTTGCTCCTTGGAGGTCTGGCATAGTAATCTGCGTAATAGAGCGCATCGAGAATATCATCATGTCTTGGCTTCGGATGTTCAAACACTTCATCCACCAATTCAGTCATTTCTTCTCTAACATATAATTTTTTACTGTTTATCATTGGACCAAGCGAGGTTTCAAGCCTGTCTTGCTTTTTTATACCTGGCGGAGGCTTAACCCCTTTGAATATCCCAGGCATCAGCCTTCTTTCGGTTGCCGACAGTCTAGTGACCATATCCCTGACCATTTCCTGTGCAGCCACCGTTTCAATCGTCACTCGCTTAACTGGGTGATATTTCTTTGTCATTTCTATAATTTTAAGCGGAACATCGAAAGTTGGTATCCTTTCTCTGAAATATTCCAAAACATACCGATTATTGTTTGAATCAACGGCAATAACCAGAATAACCTGATAATCCGAGGTTGCTGATGCGGTTGCGGCTAGATCAACGCCGATATATACATTAACTGGAATTGCATTGTCCCTGTCTGCAATATACCCAAATTTGTTTTCACACTTGTATTCATACGCATGATGCTGTATGCGGTCAATCTTGAATGCCGCAGATCCTATATCTCTAGCATCATTCATATACTCCTGAGCAAACTTGTTTACAAGACCAGCTCCGATAAACTCTTTTTTCTTCGTTTTCAACTTTGCAAGAGGAAACTGGTCTGGCCAAGCTGGCTTTCCGTCCATGATGGCTCTCATAAAGGTCAAGTCCCAAGTATAGCTTGTCCCGTTTTTCTTTGCTTTGTTATATCCGTCGCATATCATCTGTAAAAAACTGTCAAAGTGTACAATAGTCCCAGAAAGCCATATCCAGCCTTCATTACCTGGTGTTTCCTCTAAAGCAGGATAAACCGTCGAAACTACCCACTTTTTGATCTCCGCTCTTCTTTCTGGTGTTTTTGTGTTCAATTCAGACTCAAAGTCGTCTAAAATGATGCCAGTATACCTTACATCCACCTCTGCACGGCCCCTCAGCCTTTGATTGGTACCCTTTGCTATGATTCTGTCCCCTTTTGCAGTAACTAAATCTTTTTCTGTCCACCTTTTGCCAATGCTACCGCCATCAAGGTTTCCGAAATAATATTTGATCATCTTGTTCTCTTCAAAGTGCTGGCGAATATATTTGATGTGATCAATGGACTGCCCCTGTTCTTCGGACACCCAAGCGAAGAAATGCTGCTCATCTTCTCCAGAAAAGCAAAATTTGTGCATAATTGCTGCTTTTGCCAGAATTGACTTACCAAACCCACGGGGAAGTATATTACAGATCCTTTGCCCAGGAGAGGTGGATATCAACTTTTCGGCAACGGTATGGTGAAATGGTGGGGATTTGCTCTTTTTCAAAAAATCTTTCGGTAAAAACGCCCTCCCAAAGAAAATAAGGTCTTTATACGCCCTTTGTAGAACCTCGTCCTTTTCAGCCATTACAGCTGGCGGCATAGTTATATTGAAGTCAGCCTTTTTTGTGTGCACCTTTTTTCCAACTTGTTCGTATGACATAATTAATTTTTCCCCATTTCTGTTTCTTTGGATAACTCGGATAGGACAACCTGTTTACACTTACGAGCAGTTTCTGCAAGGCAGTTTTTCCTTTCCATATGTGGGAAAATCGTCATAATAAGTAATTGAACCAGCATCAACGACATCTTTATAATATTTAGTGTCATAACAACGACGGCACGAAGGACAAAACTTAATCGTTTTATCGGTGATTTTTCCATCCCAAGTTGAGTCTTCTCTGCTTTCTACCTTGGACCCACTACTTATCACCTGCTCCAATATCGTTTTTGTCTTTAAGCTCTGGGTTTTTTTCAAACTCCTTCAACCTTTCCTTAGTGAATCCAGTGAATGTCTGTCCGAGCACTGAAAGTGTCTGTGTTTTTTCCTTTGGCATCATGCCTCTCAGTTCGGCAGCAAGCTTAAGATAGTTGAATTTCACCGAACCTCTCTCCGCACCGATGCTTTCAAACATCTCTTCAAGTATAAAATCCTCTGTTAGGTTAAGTTTGTCCATTTTATCTGCTAATTTTTCATCCACAATCTTTTTTATCCTTTTCTGTTTAAGCAGCCAGGTTGACCTTTCCCTGGCGTATTCAACATTGTTTGTTTTAAAGAGGTGCATATAGGCCACTTCTTTAGGTACATAGCCAAAAATCAGGTTCACAAACATAATTTCCATCTCATTGGGGACCTCTCTGTCACTATCGTCCCATGGATATTTTTTGGAAAAGCTATAAACTGTCTTGTGTGGTTCACCTGAAATAGGGTTATTACCTTTATACGGTCTAAATTGACCAAGGGGAGTGCGTATATAGGGAGAACTCTTCCCAATTCTTCCTTTTTTGACCACCTGGCTCATTACGCCATTGCGAGCCTCTACCCAATCTCCCTCTTTTGCGGTCCCCGCATCTGAAATACTTGCATTTTTATGGACTTTTAGCAAATCTGCCTTATTTTTGTAGACATAATGGATTTTTCCCTTAATTTTCCTATGGAACACGGGGTCAGCGCACCCGACCTCATGATCATTGTAATGATCTAACTCTATATCCCCCCGACTAACCCCTGTTTCCATCTACCTCGTCTCCCCATACAAAACATTTACCTTTCTGTATTTCGATTGTTTCAACTTGGAAGTTCCCATTGCTGTGCCATGTGATAATTCCAAATGCATGATTCCAATTATGTAGTCTGCCTTTCAGCCATTTGTTTTTTTCGGCAGACATATTCTTAAGGCACCCAAGACTCCAAGCACCGATAGTACCGCTATCCAACTTAGTAAGAGAATGGCGCTGTATATCATGAACATGACCATAAAGGATGTTGCTGCCATAAGCCTCAAGATGTTTTTTAGCGTGGTATACCGTTGCATAGGCGCCATGTATAAAGTTTAACTTACCTAACTTTAGGGGTTTGTTATAACCGTAAAAGTGATATCCCCGTTTTTTTAGGTTACAGCTCTCTTTAAAGGCAAAATGCCCCATATAGGGGTATCTTTCTACGAATCGATTGGTCCAATCGTCGTGATTGCCCTCAAGCATATACCTATTCGTACATTTTACTTTATCCAGGGCCTTATCGAACAGATCTAGACCCATGTTGACATCATCGATGTCTTTTTCGATTATCGGTATCTGATATTCCAGAGGTGGCTGTTTCTTACCTTTCCACTTCCACGCTGAAACTGACTCCCATTCGCCGACATCACCGAGATTTACGAAAGAATCAGGTCTTACGATCTCGATTGCGGCTAGAACGCAGTTTACGGCGGGGGCATCGTGGAGAGGAAAGTGCTGATCTGGAACAACAATTGCAAGTTTAGGCTTCGGCCTCATGTGGTATGTGGTATCCTGTGACTAAAAGAGGTATCTCTATGTTTCTAATGGTGTCCAGAAGTTCTTCTAAGACTTCTGGGTCGCCACTTTTTTCAAATATAAAGGCCACTCTTTTTAGTTCAATCAGGCTTTCACCCAGACTTTGTTCCGTTGGTAGTGGATTTTCCACCATTTTTATCCTGTTTGGCATTTTTCTTTTCAGCATCCTGATCTTCAAGGGATTTAGATGGCAGTTGCCTGGAAAGCTGACTCTCATAAGTACTTCTTGCTACTTCCAAAAAGTGTGCTTCCTTACGAAATTCACTTATCTTTCCATTTAACTCGTTAATGACGACAACAGCAGTCCGTGCATCGGCACTTAGACTGTCTATATCGTATCTTTTACCATCTACTTCTATCGTTTGTATATCCTGGCTTGGCATCAATTTGTCTCCATTTATTGGTTTTCGAAGTTAGTTCTTAAATAGTAGGCGGAGCAACAGGGAATTTCTTTTTTTTTAATTTTTTTTGTTTTGCAAGGTATAAAGCTATCTTTTCCCTACTATAGTATATACTATATAGTAATAACTATAGTATACTATTGTAAGTACAAGATAGTTAATACTATAATAATATTATATACTATATAAGAAGATTTAATACAATAACCAAGATAACTATATTTCTTTCTCTTTTTGGTTACTTTTTCTCTTTCTTTTTTTTTTACAAACCGAATAACATCAAATTTTTAGAAAAAAATTATATTTAACAGACTTTTTAAACAATTCCACAAAATCACCAAAAATCTAAAGGCGAAGGTTGGCTTTTGCTTTACAACTTTTTCATAGTTGCTGTCAAGGTACAGCAAGAACACCACCCTTACGCTACCTTAAGGTACTGTCAACGCCGTATAAGACACCCATTCTAAGGCTTCTTAAACGGCGTACCTTAACTTTTTAACCCACTTCTAAAATTTTTACAAAAAATATATGTGATTGTGTCTGTAGCTCTTTCTTTTATTGGGTGGGCGGGTTCAATTGGGTTTTGTGAAATGCTTTTGGTGTTGAAAAAGTGATTCCCGTTTTGGTTGGCGTTCAATGTTCGATCCGCTCCCCGCTCACTTGCTCCGCTCAAGACTTGCTCCGCTCGCTGGCTCACTATATGCGTTGATGAGATCCAGTCTCAATAGTAGTAATAATATAGTGGGTACGCAAATCGGCTAAATACGGGCGTTTGTTGCTCCAGGCGGGGTGATGTCTGCCTATTCCAGGAAACCAGGGATTTGACCCCATATAGAGGCTCCTGGACCTATTCCCTTGATCCTACCTATTAAACCTATAATTATGTCAATTTACCCCAACATCACCCAAACAAGTAATTGTAAATAAATGAAATACTTGGGAACTTTTATGCGTATATTCTGTGTAAGGGTAAGATGAATAAAACAACAAATCAAATAAGGGACAGAAATAATGAATAACATAAAAGTGAAAACAAAAACATGGATTGGGTTGGGAAGATTTCTTGAAGAAAGGTGTCCGTCAAATGGCAAAAGAGTAGAGGTTAAAAAAGGCAAACACAAAGGAAAAATAGGAATTGTATTTTGGCACGGTAAAGACCGCTTTAAATATTCGAGTCGATATGATAGTCCTGTTAGTAAATGGACGAAGGATTTAAGTGGTATTTCTGGATTTAGATGCGGGGTTGATTCTGAAGGGGATAAATTTTTTGTGAGTGCAGAAGATGTGGAGGTCAAATAATGAATAAAACAGATGCTATTTTAACAATTGGTTCAGGATTGAGCCAGACCTCAAAAATGCCTTGCTATTCCTTCAATTTATCGGCTCTGCATTGTAAAACGGGGTCAAAGCTTGCTAAGATAAAAGGGTCGGTCTGTGATGGGTGTTACGCTCTAAAAGGCAATTATGCAAGATATAAACACCCCCTTAAAATGATGCCGAAAACAGATAAAATTAACCATCCTTTATGGGTTCCTTCAATGGTATACCTAATAAATCATCAAGGCAATCAAAGAGATAAAGGCTATTTTAGATGGCACGACTCAGGGGATATTCAAAGCCTCGAACATCTAAAAAAGATCGTAAAAGTATGTGAATTGACTCCAGATATTAAGCATTGGTTGCCCACAAGAGAATATAAAATTGTACGGGATTTTCTTTTTTGGGAAGAATTCCCCGATAATTTAAATGTCAGGCTCTCGGCTCATATGATCGATAAATTGCCCCCAAAAATGCGGGGTGCGTGTGGATCCACAGTTACCAAAGATAGAGCCCCATTAGGGCTAAATTGCCCCGCAAATACCCAAAATGGGCAATGCTTAGATTGTCGGGCCTGTTGGGATAAAACAAAAAAGGTAATATCATACAATTACCATTAAACATAAATAAAATGCCTTAAACGGTTTTCGGTGGGTTCGATTCCCACCCAAGGCACTCACCTAAAAAGGGACAAAAAAACAGATCCTGTAGCGGGACCAGTACGCCCTGGAATCCAGGGAGAAGTGCGAAGGCGAGAAATGAAAAAAAACAACAAAGGAGAAATAATGAAACCAATGAAACAACGTAATTACAATATATGCAAATTATTCGAAGACGACGGCACATATTATTCTGATTGTAGAAGGATTGCTAATAAATTAATGGACTTAGATAAAACAACGAAGGAGAAATAAAATGAACCGTAAACAACTAAAAAAAATCAGAAATAAAAATGCTCTTATAAAACGCAAAAACATTCAAAGAGCAATCCGTAAATATCAAGACTCACCAAAGAGAGATAAAAAATGACACAAGCACAATTAAGAATAATTGTAGAACTATTTTTAGAAGGAAAAACCGCCTACGAAGAGCGGGGATATATGGAAAACGAAGAAAATGGATCTATGGTAGAATCAAATTATAAAAAATCGGTGGATAAGGCTCAGGATGTAGCTTTTCAAGTTCTACGAGATGCAGTAAAAGAATATGAAGGAGAAAATAACAATGAATAAAATAACAATAAGCACTTATTGGGAAAGGATTTTTTAAGGGAACTAAATGAAAAGGAATGCGTGTAAGTAGTATGAATAAAGAAAACAACAAAACAGAATATGCAATTTGGGGAAAATCACCAAAGAATATTAACAATGAAGATTTACTTGTAACTGAAATCCTTACAAAAGACAAAGCCAAAGAAATTGAACAGAAATTAATTAATAATTGGGGATGTTTTGAAACACGCATACAAGAAATAGATTTCTCAGGTAATTTTACTGAAGATTTTATTAAAACAATAAAAAGGAGAAAATAATGGATATGAATGAAAGAGAAGCCTACAAACTCTATAAACAAGGTGGGCAGTATTTAGTTTACGACTATGTAAATCAAGGGTTTCTAAGGTATGATAAATGGGAATACTGTGAACCTTGTGAATGTGAATCGCCTATTTACAAAAGTCATTGTTTAGTTTGTAGTACTCAATATAAAAACAACAGAGGAGAAAAAGATGAATTATAAAATGGATTTCTTTTGGCAGAATGATGACTTCCCAAATTTTCTTAGATGGTTAGCCCATCCAGAAATGGGATATAACACAGAAATGATAATAAGGGTGGTGGAAAAGCCCTATCATTATAAGGGTAGATATGATCAATTCCAGGAGGAGAAATATAAAGAGGTTTGTGAACATAAGGATAAATTCTACCAACCTGAAGAGAGAGATACCAACATTCCTGAAAGCTACACTTGTGATGATTGTGGTAAGGAATTTGATATACCTGAACCCGACTGGGATTTAATGAACAAGGAGTAAATGATGATTGAATTCACAATAATGCTATTAGTCGTAACTGCCGTTCTTGGATCGGTTTCCATCTGGGCAGTCTACCACGATATAAGCATAGAAGACTTTTACAATGAACATATGCACGAATTGGATATGTGTCCATATAAATGCAAATGGGATCTAGTAGAAGTATTGGCAAACAAAACAACAGGCAGTACTTACAATACTCGATTCTGGGCATTTATGAGAGTACCCAAAAAAGAATTGTATAGTCTGTGGCATAAACTAAACAAGTAAGGAAAATAAAATGGAATGCCAAAAAATACACGCACCAAGCAATATAAATGATATGATAACAGAATGCAATATTTGTGGGAATAAAGAACGTCATCCAATGGCGTGGGGGCATAACTGCTCATCAACAAAAGATTGTAGCGGAACTCAACAAATGTTAAATGAAACTGAAGAATGCGGACATTGTAAAGGTGAATGCATTATGGATCAATTACCACAACCATATATTAGTATTGTAACGGAACCCAGGAATGGACGGATTTTATTACAAAAGAAAGCAAGGAGAATAAAATGACAACAAAAACAAAGGTTATGAAAGCAAGAAAACCAACAACAAAGACAAACGATTTTCTTGTCAAGGTTATTTCAAAAGAATTCCTTAAGAAAATAAGGGAAGAAGTAAACCAAGCCTTGGAATCGGTGGCTGAAAAACATAGCATAGAAATCCATTGTGGAAATTGTAGCTATGGAGATAATGAAGCTACCTACAAATTAAAAATCAATGTCATTGATGTTTTATCTGGCAAAGTGATAACGAAGGAATATGAAGATCTGCTACGGATGGCAGATATGAAGGGTTTTGACATTAATGGCATTTATAACCTATACGGAAAAAAGGTCAGTCTTGAAGGATACAAAACAAGAGCCCCAAAATACCCATTAATCGTATTGGATCTAGACAATGGTAAGAAATATAGAGCACCAAGATCTTGGTTTGAAAATGTGGTAGTCGGAAACAACAAACAGTAAGAGGAGAATAAAATGAAACAACAAAACAACTATAACCATCTGTGCAGATTGCCTAACACAGAAGAAAATATGGCAATAATTACATTCTTAAGAAAGATGATAAAAGCCTCTGATTCAAGATGGCAATTGGTACTTAGGGGTAGGAAGCCTATTGATGGGAAAAAGTACGGATATGGTGGTAATTTGCCCCTTAAATATGCAAAGGAATTCGCAGTATATGTCGAACCCAGAAAATCTGTCAAAGATGCCGAAACTTCACAGAGGCGTACAATCTTATCTGAGAATTGGCAAAATAAAATGACGATTGAAAAGATTAAGCAAGCCTTAAGCCAACATAGGGTTTATAATGACTAAGGTATTCAGTATGTTTTCAGGCATTGGCGGTTTTGAGTTGGGATTGCTGATGTCTGAAAAGAATGTGAAACTTGTCGGTTACTCTGAGATCGACAAGTATGCAATTGAAGTATTTGAAAAACAATTCAAAGGAATAAATAACTATGGAAACGCAACAATTATCGATGAAACTAAACTCCCAAACTTCGACTTATTCGTTGGAGGATTTCCTTGCCAAGCATTCTCTGTGGCAGGAAAGCAAAGAGGATTTGACGACACAAGAGGTACACTCTTTTTTGATGTCGCACGGATTCTCAAACACAAAAAACCCAAACATTTTATACTCGAAAATGTACGAGGTTTATTATCTCACGACTCTGGAAGAACTTTCCAGACAATCATTAGGGTTCTCACCGACATTGGGTATTTGGTGCAATGGGAAGTATGCAATAGTAAGAACTACGGAGTCCCACAGAATAGGGAAAGAGTGTATATTGTCGGACATCTTAGAGGAAACAGTCGACCCCAAGTATTTCCTATCGGAAAAGTCAGCAATGAAGATAATCGAAACAACCAGCCAAAGGAAATAACTAAAGATTTAGCACAGGCATATCGTGTGTATGATATAAATGGTATGTCAACCACATTACGAGCCGTTGGTGGTGGTGTAGGGGCAAAAACAGGATTGTATCAAGTGGGTGTACTAAAGAATCACAACAAATTAAGAGAAACCGAAAAATCCACTTGTATTGATTCTAATTACTGGAAAGGATTGGATAATCACGCACAAAGAACTGGTGTAAAAAGCGTGGCATATAGAACTCGGACCTATGCAGGGATAGATGGCAGAATTGAGGAAAGAAAGGACGATGTATCCAATGCTATTAATAGTGCGAGAAAAGATAGTATGGTAATGTATGAGAGTACGATCAGGCGATTAACTCCAACGGAATGTGAAAGACTTCAGGGATTCCCAGATGGATGGACCAAAGGAATCTCAGACACGCAAAGATATAAATGTTTAGGCAATGCAGTCACGACAAATGTGGTATGCGAGATTGCCAAAAGATTATTAAAATGAGTGGTGTTGAAACGAGGATGAAGTCGAGAGCGATAATATCTAACGGAATGGATTCTGGATCCTCACCACTCAAAGATTTATGGAATTGCAGCAATCGAAAAAAACATAAAATAGCGGTATACTTAGGTATGCCTACATTAAAGAAAGTCGATTCTAGGGGTATTCTTGGGACTCGTTTTTTGGCGAAAGCCCTGGAATTCCTAAAAATCGGCAAAATAGAAGGGATAAGGAAATGACTGAAGAATATACTTGTATAGAATGTGAAAACCTCTACGATGATACTGATGGAGATACGGATGAGAGGATGTGTGATAAATGTCTTGACATTATATATGATGAAAGTGGTGTTATTGATGTTGATAAAGATGGAAATTTGGTAAAGGGTGATCGGCGTGATCCAAATATACGCAGGTCATCTACGGTGCATTATCCAGATTGGGATATGAAGAAGAAAAAATACCTGAAGGTTAAAGTACCTCATATTCACCGACGAGGTTACATAATAATGGAAAAGACAGAGAAGGAGAAAAAATGATTGAAGTATTACTAAGTGAATGTTGCGGATCTCCTCCGCTGTTTGAAACAGGCCTATGTTCATCGTGTAAGGAACACGCTGATTTTACAGACATAGAAAAGACATATGCCGAGGGCTTGGTAAAAAAACACCGAAGCAAAAAGGAAAAGGAAACCAAAGAAAAGGAGAAAACAAATGGGTAAAATGAAAGAATGGCTTATGGATATGGAAGAAGATGCGACCATAATGAGTGCCAATGAATTCAGGATGCAACACGGCGAAGAGCATATGTATATATGGAAAACGGCGAATGGTCCCGAATTTCCAGACACCCCAACAGAACACGATAGAAAGATTCTGTTGGAACAAATAAAGAAAATATTCAAGCGGAAATATCACAGTAGTTTGAATAAATTAAATTACTATGATGTAGCGAGGATACACTCGGTAACAAAGAAAGTAGGTGCATGATGAAAAGGAGAGATAAGTTAGTAGAATATACTTTCAGTATAGATAATATAGTATCCGTCACAGTTACATGGGATACGAGCGATCAGATTGTTGAAGAAAAGGCTCTTAATAAATTTAAAGAGATGTTAATCGACAACCGTGCTGATTTAATGTGCGAAGAAGTAATGAGTGTTTATGGAAAAAAAAGTGAGGTAGAATGATGGAAAGAGAAAACCCAATTGACTATTGTGAGTATAAAATGGATTTACTCTATGATACTGGAAAAGAAGAGGAAATAACATACGGATATTTAGTATTCAAGGTCGTTAAGGGAGTCAACTTAAATCATTTTGACTTGTATTTATGTACCAACAAGGACATACATCAAACCAATGAAGAGGATGTAATAATAGGAGAAGAAGTCCCCCTGTATCAATTAAAAAAACTCTATCAATTTTTAGGGTTTGCCTTAAACTTAAAAACAGAAGAAAGCGAGGAGAAATAATGGAAACATTTAGCAAGATAACAATAATGTGGTTTGAACATATGGCATTGGTAGGTGGTGGTGCTTTAATATATTACTGGTGGATCAGGAAAAATACAGTAGAAGAGCCTGTAATTGAAAAAGCAGCAAAGCCAATAGATAAAAAGGAAATCCTGGAGGAAGAAAAACAACCAGAGTGGATAGGGGAATTGGCGGGAACAATTGGTCGCCTCTGGTATATAAAGCAACAGGAGATAACAAAAGAATACATTTATGGCAAAAAAACGCAATAAAAAATAAAAAGGAAAAAAGAAAAATTATGCTTAAATTAACTAAAGAAAATAAAGGGGAAATGAGAATGAACAAATCAATTCCGATCAATAGAACAAAGGCTCTTTCATTGCTTTACAATACTGGGGGGAGATTCTTTTCTGCCGCTTTCGATAAGAAAGATGGATCTTACAGAAAAATGACCGCCAGGACGGGTGTTAAAAAGTGGAGAAAGACAAAGACAAGAAAATCGTTTGCACATAAACACAATAATCCATACTTTCTCGTTGGAGACATCCAGAAGGGCGAGTATCGAGTCATTAATCTTGAAACACTCCATTGGGTAAGATATGGTGGTATTAAATATATAATTAGTGACGGAATCAGGGGCGTATCCTGATTTACTTTCCTTGCGTGTCACAGAGGGGTGGGGCTTTTGTTGTTTGCCCCACCCAATCTTTTATGAGCATAAAGAATCAAATCTACAAAATAATAATTGAGGAGCTTCGGGAGTTTTCTCCAAGCAACCTCTCAAAGAAAAGCACACTGCAAAATCTTTCAAGTGCAGTAAAAAAAAGAATAGATAAACTGGAGGATAATAATGAACTTGGATACAAGCATTTTACAGACAAAAACAGTAGGGGAAATAATAGGGGTATTGAAAAGAGCGACTAGAGAAAATACCAGATGTGCCAAAGGCATACTCCGTGATGCTGAAGTTGTAATAGTGGCTTTTGAAAAAGCCGAGAGAAAAACAAAGAGGGCACCTAAAGAAGTCTTATCGAATAGAAGTTTAACCAAGCCGTACACCGTAAACTTATGAGGTGCCCCAAATGCCTTTCTAATTCTGCCTATACAGGCATTTTTACTTATACAGACGAACTTGGGGTTGTCAACGAGGCCTTCTGCTATTGTACCAAATGTAAAGAAGACATAACCGAAAGGATTATCGATGAGTGGATCAAGTCATGTATTAAACGATCTAATCAAAGTTCTGAGAGAACGGACAAAGGATTTAGAGGAAAAGATAAGGCGCCTGGAAACGAAAGTCAAGGTCCACGAGGACAGAGCGGATGAGTGGATGACGCTATATATGAAACTGGAAGATAAATATAACAAATTAAAGAAAGAGAACAAAGAAAATGGATGTAATTAATGTTTATGATGAATACATTGACAAGAAAAGTAGAGAATTGGAAGAAGAAAGATATGATGATTATAGGGATTGGTTTCACGCAAGTGGATCAGGGTCCTGTGCCAGAAAACATTATTTTAGAAATGTAGAAAAGACCAAAGGTAAGCCAAAGTCATTTGACACAATGAGATTGTTCAGGTTGGGCAATATTGTACATGAAGACATTCAGACAGCAGTAAGTGAATTTGCCATAAACACAAAGACCACAATATATATTGAACACGAGATCCGCATTCCAGATTTAAATGTTCGTGGGTTCCTAGATATGGTTATGGTAGAAGACAATGAACTGTACGACATAAAAACCTGCAATGCTGGTAATTTTAGAAAGATATTTGGAAAGAGTAAAAGCCCATATAGTGAACCAATTAATTATTATATGCAAGTTGGAATCTATGGTCATTGGTATGAATTGGAAAAAGGAAAGCCGCTAAACAAACTGGCTCTGCTCTACTATAATAAGGACACATCAGAGATGCGAGAACTGAGAGTTCCAAGAAGCTATATGCAAAAAGCAATAGACTATTGGACAAAGGTAAAGAATGAGTTTAGGTGGGGTGTGCCAGATGTCAAGTTGGGATTCGCTCCATGTAAAAAATGGGAATGCAATCCGAAGTATTGCGATTTCTACGCTCACTGTGGTGGTGGATTGGACAAATGACAGATTGGATGAAAGAGAAAAGCGGTCAAGAAGGACTTGAAGCCGAGTCTAGATTTAGGATTTGGTGCGAGAGCAGAGGAAATACATTATATGACCCACCAGAAAAAATGAACATCAATGATCATATAGATTTCATTATCTACAATAAAAAGGGAGACCGCTATACTGTTGATATAAAGGGACTTAAGAGGATCGATAGGAGCGGAAACAAGCAAAGCGAATGGACTTGGGTGGAATTTGCCAATGTACAAGGTAAGCGTGGATGGTTGTATGGTAAGGCAGATTATATTATCTTTGAGCATCCAAATGGGTGGATATATGTTAAATCTGATGACCTTAAAGGCTTTGCAGAGCGTAGAATAAAGAGAGATTATTTTGCAGAGACACCACAGGCTGCCAAGTACAGAATATACCAAAGGGAAGGGCGCCAGGATGAAATCGCATTGGTGGAGTTAAAGGAATTGATTAAGATAGGAGAATTTATTAATGACAAAAAATAGTTTAATAAAAATAAATGACATGTATATAAATATAGACAATATCGTTTATGTTGTCTTAAATGAAGACTGCATTTCATTCCACCTGGACAAGTTCCAGAAAATTGAAATCTTGGCAACCAATACTACTGCGGGTGATTATGATGCAATGATTGATGCTTTAGATAAAAAACTTATCCTAATAGCCAAGAAAAAAACAAAGACAGTTGGAAAAGATAAACCAAGAAATTTGGATGAGGTTGTATCATATTTCAAGGAACTGGGGGTGGCAGATGCAACTAAGAATGCTGAGAATTTTTACAGTCACTATGAAAGCGTGAACTGGTATAGGGGTAAAACTAAAATTAGAAACTGGAAAGCCTGTGTAAAAAACTGGAAACTTCCAAAAGAAGAAGAGGAGAAAGACTATTACAAACCAAGGAAAGCATTTCACCAGTGATTTATTTGGATTCCTAGGAATCAGTAAGAAGGATAATGACCTTCTCTTTTCTGAACTGGTGGAATTATTTAATGCATATGATTATGAGAGCATACAATCAGTATACAAAGAAATAGTATACAAATGCACGCCTACAAATGGGCAACTAAAGGGACGACTACCAAAACTTTATGAGCTCAAAGAAATGTTAGATGGTGCGAAAATAAAAAAAGTTGATGTTGTCAGTTACAAAAGTAATCATGCAATGGTGTGTCCACGTTGTGGATCAGCATATCCATTAGATTATTATAGATGCACCGAAGGGTTTATTGTAGCCCAAGATTCATCTGGGAATGGATTTGCAAAAAGATGCAGAGACGACAATAATAAGAACTTGGGACCATTGCTTGTTAAAGAGGCACTTGTGTCGTTTGAAAAAAGTTTATTTTTAGAGCAAAAGTGCTAAGACTTGTCCTTTTATGGGTCAGCTTTGGCTGATAGAAGAAGAAGTAATAATGTTTGGTTGGCACCTAACATTTGGTGAAGGCTACCATGCTCAATTAATTAATAGGAGAATAGAATGAAGGAATTCAAATTAAAATTAATAGCAAAGGGCTCCCCTGATATGGATATAGATACCGTAAAACTATATCTGGAGGCTTTTATGATTAATCCAGTGACTTTGGAAGATCTTAAACTCAAAGCTACGGCAGGTGACAAGCTGCCAGCAATTGGATTTGATATCCAAAGTATAGAATTAAAAAAAGAAAGGGAAAAAGAAGATGCAATCACTAAAACAAATAGAAAACCAGATCCAAAAAGAAGAAAATCCAAAAAGCCTGTTTCAACAGCTGTCTGAAAGAAATGTAAATGAGCACACTGAAACAAAGGGCAGTCGTGGACAGAAACAGTTAACATATCTGTCGTGGCCCTATGCTGTCAATGAGCTGAAAAAAGCGTCTCCTGATGCATACTGGGAAGTATCAAAGTTCAAGTATGTAGGGCAGGAAGGTGTCCAGTACCAACTCCCATATATGAGGGACAAGAGCGGTTATGCTTATGTTGAGGTTACAGTGTACGCTGATGGCGTTCCTGCAACACAGATACATCCAGTGTTAGACAACTACAATCGAGCCGTTAGAGATCCTGATAGCTTTGCCGTCAATACCTCTATTATGCGTTGCCTGACCAAGGCAATCAGCCTACATGGATTGGGATTGTATATCTATGCTGGGGAAGACCTTCCAGAAGTAGAGAATGGAAAATAAGAATCTTCCAGATAAAAACGAAATGACGGCAACGGTAAGGTTGTCCTATAGTGAAATCCATAGACTGATTGAAACGCTTATGTATACGATCCAGATGAGAGACGAGAGCGATGGTCCTGCAATGAAAGGGTTAAAATCACTGAAGAAGGACATTGTTAATATAAAAGAATCAATGGATAAGCTTTACCATAACAAAGTAATTGATGGCGATAGGGCTCCCGATACAGTGACGGTCCCGCCATCTAATTGTGATGAATGTGA
>Ga0208156_1000246_pt1 | contig 25195 bp, 36 predicted proteins | sample 1_EtaG_FD_184073 | JGI IMG/M metagenome (GOLD analysis project Ga0208156, IMG submission 184073) | Marine viral communities from the Subarctic Pacific Ocean - 1_ETSP_OMZ_AT15124 metaG (SPAdes) (version 2) | ecosystem: Environmental > Aquatic > Marine > Oceanic | place: Pacific Ocean | collected...
TGTTCAATGCATCGGCAAGATTGTCTGTCAGACTGATCTTGTTCAATGTAGTTGCTCCACCAAAGTCAATATTCAATCCAACAGCAGAGTCATCCACACTCAATGAATCAGCATTGATGTCCCCTGCATTTGTGATGTTGCCTTCCGTAAGTGTCAGGCTTGTGAGTGTTCCTGCTCCGGCTGAGAAAGTTCCACTTGTTGAGAGGTTCTCATCCCCAAAGTCCAATGCACCACCCGAGTCTGTAATTGAGCCGTCTGCTAAAGTAAGATTACCAATAGTTGAGCCTGAAGCTGTTGAGATTGTACTTGTAAAAGTTGAAGCATCGTCAGCCGTTAAAGCGCCGACTCTTAGCGGGAAGTAATCCGTTATAGTAACATTCCCAGAGGTTGTCCCTGCTTCTGTTGCAGCTTTAATTGCTGCGAAAGTATCAGCAGATTCATCCCAGATAAAGGCCACGTTTTGCGTATTACTACTCGCCCCATCGCCCCTGGTAAATACGATCCCCTGGTCATAAGCGCTGCCAGTATAGGCTTGGCCTAATTTTATTAAAGTGTCGCCGATTGTAAGTGTGCTACTGTCGACTTGAGTGGTTGTCCCCGATACGGTGAGATTCCCTGTTACTGTAAGATTATCGTTTACCGTTGTCTCGGAAGTCCCATGTCCTATAGAGATTGCCGTTCCAGAAATACCAGTCCCGATTGAAACCGATTCGCTACTGTCTGCCGTATCGACTATTAGATATGCGTCGGATCCTTGTTTTATAGTTAATGCTGTTGCCGAGTTATCGGATACAGCTATATTAATATCAGTCGTATCTGCACTAATGGAATCCAGGGCTATGTCGCTTACGTTGGTAATCGCCGCATCGTTAAATGAAGATGCACCAAAGGTATTCGCTGCCGCTGTAGAAGTAATCCCTGCGGCTGCTGTAATTCCACCGCCATCAGCGATTGTGATAGCATCGTCTCCATCTGTATATTCTATTAAAGGTGTTTGAACAGCCGTAGCAAAGGAGCTTGTGCCTGTAGCTGTGATTGCTCCAGATCCAATAGTGCCTAATCCCGAAACATTTCCGCTTGTGTCAAAAGTATAATTGCCATCTGATAAAGTACCAGATAAAGTAATATTAGTTATGCCTGTTAATGCGCCATCGAAAGCTACCGCACCATTAATATCTATTGTGGTAGCTGATAAATCAATTTCTGTATCACCAACAAGCCCTAAATGCCCATCGGCTTTCTGATAAATGTATGTTCCTGAGTCACCAAATTGTAATTGAGTTGTGCCTACACCAGAATCGTCAGTTAATAATAAGCCAGTATCTGCTACATGAGTTAAGGTAACATCTCCATCATTACCAAAAGCGACAACTGCTCCATCTGCTAAAAATAAATCACTAAATTGTAATGATGAAGTACCTAAATAAGCGCCATCCTGCGCGTCAGGCGCAAAACCAGTTGTTGCTGTAATAACTGTTCCCTGGACAGTGCTGGATGAAGTAATCGCTCCAGACCCAACAGTGCCAAGACCACTAACATTTCCGCTTGTGTCGAATGTGTAGTTACCATCTGTGAATACTCCGTCTATCGTGAGATTCCTAAATGTTCCAATATCTTTATTAGAATCCACAACAACAGCCTTACTTGCGGCTACCGTTCCAGCCGTAACTCCATCTATGGTTTCTAATTCTGATTCAATAATAGCGGCACTACCGATGGTAAAGCCTGTGCCTGTGATTACACCAGCACTTAAAGTGCCTGTAGTTGTAAGATTTTCATCCCCAAAATCTATAGTTCCACTTGTATCTGTAATTGAACCATCGTTTAAAACTAAAGCGCCTGTACTCAATCCTCCATTGTGTACTGATTGCGCTGTAAAAGTGGCCACGCCTGTCACCCCAAGAGTCTCACCGATGGTAGCAAGGCCAGAAACTGTTAGATCATCTGAACTTGTGAGCTGTTCCGCAGAAACTGTCCCACTTGCGACTACATTGCCTGTGACTGCCTGACTCCCACTGTCAATTGTTCCTGTGGTTGTTAAATTTTCATTTCCAAATTGTATCTCACCTGACCCGGCATTGATTGTCAAGTCCCCGGCTGTAGTGGAAAGAGTTCCCGCATCTGAGAATGTAATGTCACCTTCTAAGTATAAATCTTGCCAGGCGTAGGTCGCTGAACCTATATCATAAGTATCGTCTGTTGCTGGTATTAGATTGGAGTCAATAGACCCTGTGATCGTGACCGTATCGCCGCTGGCATCACCTAAATCTACATTTCCTGTGAGTGATACATTTGCTGCTGTAACCGTACCAGTAGCAGTAATGTGTCTAAATCCTGTTATATCTTTGTTGGAATCAACAACAACTGCCTTACTTGCTGCGATTGTTCCTGCGGTTACATCGGTTGAATTTGCTCTGGATACTGCGCTGTCAATTTGCGCTCCAGTATAATCTGAATTGTAATTAGCCATTTAAGTTCCCCTGTTAATAGACTTCAATTAAAGAGGTTTAGACTACACTTATATATTTTGACCATTAGCCATGCGTTTGCAGTCGGATTGAGCCTTAAACTCTTTTCCAGGCCAACCATTACCCTTTAACTCAAATAAAGGTGCGCCCATAAGCCGTTTCAAATCGGTAGATCCACAAGCGCACTGAGCCTTTTCATCCACTTTAGTCATGGATTCAAAGACTTTTTCACAATTTTTACATTTATAATCGTATGTTCTGAACATAATTAAGGAATGGGGGATGAAAAACACCCCCCATTTTGTTCCTATTTTGTTAATGATTAAGAATTAAGGATTCTTGAATTCTTGAATTCTTCCCTCAAAAACTGTAACTGCTCCGTAGAGCATGTCTGCTACGACTTTAGTTCCAAGAAAGTCAACAGAATACTCTGATTGAACTCTCGGTTCTAACTGTCGAGCTGCGCTTACCGCGCTGGGGTGGAAAATGTATCCCACTTCCACGCCTGTAGAGGCTGATGATCCCATGACTGTTGAGTGCAGAACCGGCATGCCGTAAAGCATCCCAATTTGTCCATTCAACAATCCAGATGGGCCTGCGCCCATTTTAGAAGCATCCACGAAATCTGAGATTCCGAGCATTGCGGTGTAAAGCGCTGGAGAAACAACGAAATGACACTGATTAGTGTCTACATCAGATTCCATAAGGGTTTTCATGCCCCCACGAATTTCTGCTGCTGTGATTACATTGTCTGTTCCAAGAGCTGTACTATTAGTAGTAGCTGCTTCGACTTTTGATTCGATGTACATTTTGTTAATGTGTGGCTCTTTATCCACACTCTCCGCTTTTCAACGGAGTATCGGACTATCTATTCATCCTATAAAGGATGTTGCGGAGTCTTGGAGAAATTATCTCATTCTCTAGTCTCTGCCCCTGGCTTTTGCCTTCAGGTCTGATTACCATATCTATTGATTTAGGTTTCCAGATTTTTTCCGCAATCATAATGATCATAGTTACCTATGAAAACGCCCATTGAGCATCATAAGTCTTAGCTAAAGCGTAACCCATGCCAGATACTTCTTTTTCAAAAAGACCCGGTATGGATTGGACACTCGCTATGTCCTCTACTAATTTTGCGGCATAACGATGCTGGTCGATGGTTAGATCGGACTTTGCATGCGTTGATGCTGCGTATGTTACGATAGTTTCCGCTGCTTTAGCTGCGTCACTTACCTCTGCCAATTTCGGGATATGAAACACATCACCCCTACCTTTGACCAGACCATTCAAAGAAGTATCCACACATTGTTCGAACACAAGGTTGCGTTCTATGTATGCCTTAACTCCGTCAGTCCAAATCTCGGGAATCGTCCTGTTACTTTTATGACCTTATACAAGGCGAATAGCTATTTCTAACTATTTCTCATGCTCTCACATGAGTCCAGACTATATCTTCGTTATAATAACGCCTTTGCGTGTAGTCGTTGAGGGGTGAGCCACCACTTCCCTGCTGATTACCCAATCTAAACAATTTTCACCTAATGACTTGGCAGTCGGTATGTTTAGCTCTAAGGGCTTTCCAGCATATAGCAAGGTTTTACAACTCCAATTCATTCAAAGTTGGCAGCAGTGGTTGCGGTGACTGAAGCACCAGCGAAATCTGCTGATAATGCCATAAGGTTTTACCTTTCTACGCTATTTTTTAGCGTAGTTTTGAATAACCTTACCCCAATTCCCCTGCCTTTGCTCCTTTGTCATATCCACGAATGGATTAACTGAACTATCAGGCATCGGAGTAGAATAAGATTCATTCGTTTTAACTGTCTGATTAATTGACCGCTTTACGAATTTCTGCAACTTAGAAGTTGACAGATCAATCGCAAATTCACGATCCTCGTCAGATAGCTGATTTAGTAGGTCTTTTCGCACAGATTCTTTAATCTGTAGACCTTCTTCTGCCTGAGATTTGTACTCGTCTCGTTCAGACTTGTACTTAGTAGCTAGATCCTTCCACTCATTGTTCTTCTGCATTTCTGCTTCTTGATTAACATTGAGTTGATCCTGCAATTCCTTTACCTTTGCTTCAGCTTCCTGGCGCTGATGTCTGTACTTCTTCGCATCTGCGATAAGCGTTCCAATTTCAGCGCTTGCATTGGTGCTTTCTTGAACATTGGCCTGTTCTTGGGCTTGAGCCTGCTGCTCGACTTTTACGTCCGTTTCCATAATATCTCCTATATGGTGTACACCTTATACCCCATTCCGTTCTTGCGAATCTCCTTAGTGAAATTCTTAATAAGCTGGTTCTGCATTTCACGCATAATTAGCTTCTGCTCGTTAGGGGGTAGAGGGTTTTGTTTTGTTGATACATATCTTTTGCGGGATTTCTTTTGTGGCCCCTGAAATTCCATGCGCTCTGCCATATCTGGATCTTCGATTCCATACTCGAATCCATGTGCAGAGGACTTTAAATAATTAAATGATTCTCGCATCTTGCCAGTAAGCGTTAAATCAGGCTTTCCGCTGGTGCTTACCTGGTTGGGCGCTGCCTTGCCTGCCATCTTTCTTTTACGATAAGCATTGGTATATGCTATAAAGGGATTTCCCGCTGCATTGCGCCCCTCATGGAAGATGCGCCTTCTGTGGATCTTTAAAATAATACGGCCTACACTCTGAAAGAATGGCCTGCCGAACTTGAACGCTTTTTGAAGATTAATCATTATAATACTGCTCTAATGTTTGTGGGATGCTGAACGATCTGCCCTTCAGCTTCGCCTTTGTTACCATACCCTGATACGCCACTTTAGCTCTCTGCTGTATGTCCCTATTTTGAGTCTTAGGTGACAATGCAACCCACTGATGCCGACAATTAAAGCCGCCACCGTCTCGTAATGCGCCTGGATATTTGGCTTCTACCTGGGCTTGTGTCATCCCGCCTTCTTTCAACATGCGTATACACACTGGTCTGGTCTTAGAGTCCATTGGGCCTTGATAAATGAGAGATTGAGTTGGATTTTGTTCTAATTGTAAAAGCGTGAGTGATCTTGAGTAGGTAGCCATTGAGGTAGTGATAATTGTGTCTACCTGATACGGTTTTATCGTTAAATCTCTTAACAGCATGGCTTTAATGCTTTTTTGTGGCATTTTCTGGAGTACCCCCTGGACTAAGGATAATCTTACCCTCTCACCAATGTCAGTTGTGTATCTCAGGATGGATGCCTGCTGCATGTTGCGAAGCGCTACAAGTTGCGTCTCTGATACCTTACCAAAGAATACTGCATCGTCTAAAAGTGTGTCGAATGAGATCATTAAGCGATTGACCGCTTGCTGCATCTGAAGGTCTGAAAGCCAGTAATCCACCATTGAAATACCAGCTAAAATTGCAAGTATCTCTTCTGTGGATAGACCTTGTTCCCTTAATTCTTCTACATCTTGGGTGAATTGGTCTTGAGCTTCGGTGAGTCTGGCTTCAAAGTCTGCAACTGCACTATCAATAGTATTCGATAGCGGCATTAGCTTTGTAGTCTATTGAGGAGCCTGTTCTGTTCTGGTTGTGCTTCGGATTCGTCTACCTCAGATAATAAGGCTTCTGCATCCTCTGGGAGCATATCGGGATTTTTAAGCATAAGATAGCTTTGGCGAGTGGCAAGCTTGTTCTGGAATAACCAGGTGAACATTTCTCTCTCTTCAGATGGTGATAGAACTTGAGGCTCTTCAAAGTCTACCAGATATTCATCAGCAAGTTTCTTGCCTGTTTGTACTTCAATAATGCGTCTGTCAATCTCAAAACGCCTATGCTCCCATGCTCTCCAGGTATCTTCGATGTTGGCTTGGACTTCGGTATAATTGTCTATCTCCTGTACCCTCAAGGCTTCTGCGGATTCTGCATTGCCATGAGAATCAATAAATTTTACTCTGAGTTGATTGTTATTGAGAGTAGTCTCAACAAGGTATTTCGCACCTAAAATTAAATCACTTATACTTGCTGATGGGCCAGTTACGCCAAAATTTGCGCCTTCTGGAAGGTATAATATTTTATCAACACCCATAGAAATGCGTGATCTGTCATCTACGCCTGTGACAAACTTTACGCCAATAGCACCAAGTCTGATACACAGTGATATTTCCATAGCCGCTACAGATAATGCAAGGTCAGCCCTTACTACATCTTCAGCACCACCCACAAAGAAATCCCTTATAGGCGGGTAGCGATGAACAAATGATACCGGGATGATACCGTAGGGGTTAACATCCCCCTCATTAAAAGAAAACTTGTCTCCGTTTGCGTCAATCCCGAAATGTCTGCCTGGTTTACCGTCTCTCTCAGCAGTCCATACAATAAACTCCTGTTTAGTAAGTTTGGCTAAACCCTCGTTTTCAATAGCATAAATGCACCCGAAAGGCTCCTTTTCGCCTGGTAAAAATAATGGCTCTACGAAAGGAAGTAATTCAAATTCAACCCTATTACGCCTTGGGTTCCAGAGACTTCGAAAGCCCATAGTCCCTAAGAGAAATGTAGTTTGCTCTAATTGTCTGCGCTTGGCGTTAAGGTCTTGGATGTCTGCAAAGTCCTTATAGCGATCATCGACCTTCATTCTGGGGGGTCGTTTATAAGCTTGCCCTCTGGCCTTGCATACACGCCTTGTGAGATTCTGGGCAAACATGGGGACTTGCTGTAGGGATTCTGAGCCAAAATACTCCCCTACATAGTTCTCCATATTGAACCCCTCATAAAAATCAAGAAGGTACTCACGCTCTCTTGTGCGTTTTGTTTCAATATTGTTTAGATAGTCAGATAAACTATCTATAATAAGCTGTTCAGATAAATCTTGTATAATCATATTACCAGTCAATTACTCCTGCGGTTCTCGATTTAATAGGAAATAGGTTACAAAAAAAATATCTACTCGCATCACAGGCGTGATCATTTAGACCATCCTTTAAAGGTTCTTCTTTAAGCTTTTGATCTTTCTTCTTCTCTGGATAACGATAGTTCTCAAAGCTGGAGATGAATTTCTTTGCTCTCGAGTCTGCGTAAAAATGTGTGTTACCAGCAGCATCTTCGAACCATGTTCTCATGTGGGTGATGCCGTTTGCGATATTCCGGGATACCTTGTCTGTTCTAAAATCAACCCGCATTCCCTTTTTTCTAAATTGTTCAATATCAGAAATACCGCTTCCCTGGACTCCACCGCCTGCTGGATCTCCAAAATATCGAATGATCGGATAGCCCTTAGCCCTCACTTTGTCTGCAAAGTCCTCGGTTTTGATATTTTCTTCCCAAATCTCATCTATTAGATATACCTTATCCTTACCTTGCCTTGGGTCAGTCTGGAAAAAGCCACAGGCACTTGTGCGGTATCCAAAGTCAATTCCACAATAAGTGGGTAAGTCGGGGTTAAACTTGAGTCTTTGAATGTGTATGGTGCGGTCAAATGGAAAGACTCTGCCAGAAAATGAGGTAAATTGTGAGCCGAACTCTTGTTGGAATGTTTCATAGGTTAATGTCTTTTTTAACTCCTCTATGTCATCTTTGAAAAATGGGGACTCCCAGCTTGGGTGCTGCCATGACTCCCAATCAGGGAACTCATCTGATTTTCCTCGTTGCCATAGGTCGTAGACCCAATTAAATCCCTCGGGCGTTGTCGTAAATAACGCCCAACCCTGTTTGTCTGACAAAGTTGGTCTTAAATATTGCTCCCAAACAATCTTCCTTATCTTCGCTGCTTCTTCAATTACTAAATGGTCTATGCCATCTCCAACTAATGACTCTGGTCGGTCTGCTGACTTCACCGATATTTCACTGTTTAGACCAGCAAGCTTCATGTAATGCACTGCTCCACTGACCTCTTTTTTGTATGCGATTGGAAGTCTCAGTTTAGTGAGTACATCTATTTTGACTTCACGCATAATTTTGTCAGCTAAATCTAAAGTAGGAGCCACTATCCACGTTCTCGTATTTGGAGTTAGGAGGTATGGCAATATCTCTTTAGCTGCACTATAACTTTTGCCTGATCGTCTGCCCTGGATGTTTACTCGGAATCGAGCTGTCGACTCATGTACCTCCTGCTGATTAGGCGAGGGCTGGTACTTGAGTATCTTCCAGAGCTTCTGCTTGTTTAATACTTTTCTTTTCAATCGGTGATTCTTCGTAGCCACACTCTTTGAGTAATCCCTCGAGATTGCCTACAAGTTCAAATTCGTTACGATCTGATTGACCTAAATATTGTTTACCTAAAAATATGAGCATTGCGTTTGAGCCTTGCTCTGCTGTTTTCCATTGGAGCTGCCGGAGCTTGATCTTCATGCTTTCACGACCACGCTCGATTTCTTCTCTAAAGCGCACTCGGATTGTGTTTTCACTGCAATTATGCAACTTGGCTATCTCTACCATTGAACAACCAAAGCTGGCAAGCATTTCTACCTTGTCCGCACTGATGTCAAGAGCTGGTCTGCCAGTCTTTTTCTTTTCCATAATAAATCCTGTTATAGTTTCAGTAACTAAGGATTAGACTACATCAAATAAAACCCAGCACTTGCGTATTGCCCTGCGCCAGTAGGTTTTAGCTGAAGATTCAGATATTTCCAGGGTGTCTGCTATAGTGGGAAAGCTGTGAGATTTTAGGCGCATCTTGAACACCTGGAGTTCTCGCTCGGATAGGTTGTCGTATGCTTTGTGAGCTGAGAGTTGCCAGTGGCGCATGTGCGGTTCGATTAAGCCACTGCGAAAGATGGCAAGCTTACGGTAGAATTCGTCCCCGAGTTCGATTGAGTCTATGAGTCTTTCATAGTCTTTTGCTGTGATTATAGGCCAGTCCATTATTGTAACATATGTTAACCCGCTAAAATATTAAAAAAAATTTGCACAGTGAATCCGTCGCAGCGGTTCCGGGCTCCTTGTGGAGCGGAAAAATGGTAAACATTTTACCATGATCCAAGGCATAACGAAGGTATACTTCGCGACCCATTGACATGAAAATAGGCAGGGGACATTAAACAAGCACTTTAAAACGTGAAAATCGTGAAATCTTTTTTTCGGCGCGGCAGGTTTGCCAGGACGCTCTTTAAAATTTCTTTAATATATATATAAGGGGTTAATTGATGTTATATTATTTGTTGCATTAAGTAATATATATTACTATATTGCATTCAATAAATGAATGCATAAAAGAGGAACACAATGAAAGAAACAATAACAGAAACAATAACAGGGAAGGAATTATTCCTTTTTTTACAGTCTCGGTTCAATATGACGGAAAAAGAAGCGTTGAACAATATGGAAAAAAATGGCCATAAAACAGGATTAATAAGAGCGGAATTGGATATAAAGATCCATAGTGAAAACACCTTCAACCCATTAATTAACAAAATGAGAAAAACACAATGAAAAATAAAATAAATAACATACTCACAACGGCCGCAGCTTTCACCATTTCGGCCATGACCGGATCCGGCGCGGTGTTTTGTTATGTCGTATTAACACAAGGCCCGCGCTTAAATACAACGGCGGGAAATGTAGCCGCCGCGCTGGTGGCAATTGTAGCAATGGCCGCGCTGGTACTGGTGGCAATAGTACAAACCATGATAAATATAAATAAGAAGGGCGGGCAGTCATGACTATAAAAGGAATACGCGCCGTTGTTGGTTCTGTTTTATCTAATACTACAAAAATGCCCTGCTCCTCGTTTAATCTAAGTGCAGCGCATTGTATAACGGGCCGCAAATTGGCCGAAGTAATAGGTTCAGTATGCGAAGGCTGTTATGCTATGGATGGCTTTTATAAAATGTATGGCCATATTGAACGTATGAAACCAAAAACAGCACTTATACAAGGCGCGCAATGGGTTCGCGCAATGGTGCAATTAATAACAAACCAAAACAAGGGGGATAAGGCCTATTTTCGCTGGCATGATTCCGGAGATCTCCAAAGCCTTAACCATCTCATTAAAATAGTCGAAGTTTGTACTTTAACGCCTGGCGTTAAACATTGGCTGCCCACCCGCGAATATAAGATTATAAAGGATTATATAAAGGTTCATGGCATATTTCCCGGAAATCTTACCGTTAGGCTTTCCGCGCATATGATAGACCAAGCGCCGCCGCTAATTAAAGGAACGGCGGGAAGCGCTGTAAATGATCAAAAGCCGCCGCAAGGCTTATCATGTCCAGCACCTACTCAAAATAATAAATGCATGACTTGCCGCGCGTGCTGGGATAAGGAAACGCCGCTAGTAAGTTATACAAAACACTAAACAAAGGAAAATAACAAAATGAGTATAAAAACACAGATAAAACAGCAGCCTACAAAAGAAGAAAAACAGGATAAAATAGATAAGTTACACAATGGAATCATGGCTTGTCTTAACCATATTGACCACAAGGGCGCGCGGCTCATGTTAATGGAATTCATGCGCGAGTACTTAGAATTGCATGAGTATATAATATGGGAGCGCACTAAATAAACAAACCAGCCAGCCCGGCGGCGGCTCCAGGCCGCGCATATTTCAAGTTATGACCGGGCGCAATAGTATTTTTAAATAATAAGGTAAACACATATGAAAAGAGCATTAACAGCGCTTTTATACGAGATCTTACGCCGTATTAATCCCGGTGTGAATCAAGTAATATTAGCTAAGCATCAAAAATAAACAAGCGCCCAAAGGATCTTTATATTTGAGCGCACAGGGTATATGCTGCTTTTATATTTCAAGGCACAGGGTCTTTTATATTTCAAGGCACAGGGTCTTTTATATTTGAGCATGAAGGGTCTTTTATATTTCAAGGCACAGGGTCTTTTATATTTGAGCATGAAGGGTCTTTTATATTTCAAGGCACAGGGTAAGATTTTTTAATAACAAACAGGAGGAGTAATGATTGATTACATACTAAATCCATTCGTACTTATCAATACAATGTGGATGATAACGCTTATAATTATAAGCTTAATTTGGAGGAAAAAGTGATGAAGAAATTATGTGAACTTATATTAACAACGAAAGGGTATGAAGATGAAACAAGATGAATTAATTGCAATAGCAAACAATCTAACCAATGAAAACCTGGTTAATCTAATCGCTATCTTCAGCGAAAGGATCCATCTTTATGTTGGATCCGTCCCAATGAAAGATTCAAATGGGTATTTAATAGCCGGAGAATTGGATAAGGAAATTCCCGCCTGTTTAAATGGAGCCAGTATTCAAATAAATATGGAAGGCACTTTTGATGATTCAAAAGATGGTGGATTAATTAAGCAGCTTGAACACGTAGAAAGAGAAAACAAAGAAAGAGAGGTGGAGTGATGGGAAATAAAATAAAAGAAGTACAAGCTGAGATAGAAAATTTTCTACTATGGTATTATCATAAGAACTATGACGAATCCACAGGCAAAGTAAGGGATATTTACAATGCTATTGACCATTATGTTGATGAAGTAATGGATTTAGAACAAAGCTGTGGTCATTGCCAGGGTAAATGTATCATGGATGAATATGTATAAAGGCCGAATAGCCTTATATCTATATCCACAGGGTCAGGGTCTATTCACCTTCTTATAGTTAGCGCCCTTAAAGTTCCCTTTTTTCCTACGGTTAGCCTCGGCAAGCTTGTTTTCATAAGCCATAGTCAAAAAACACTCCCGCAAGCCTTTTACATGGATATCCTTACACCAGTTCAGCATAGCCCCACAAAGCAGCACCTCATCTTCATCTTTATATGCTAAAGAGCAATAATGATCCAATTCTGGCCTACCAAGTGAACATTTATTATGTTTGTAATGACTCTCTAAATACTTCTTTATATTATCATCCAAAGGGCTTTTCAGCTTCAGATCCAGGGCTTTTATAATCTTACTGAAAGGGTCTTTTATATCTAAATCCATAGGGTGCAGCTTATATTTATATCTACAGGGTCAGGGTCATTTTAACAATGAGAGTTTGATCTTTACATTCCGTACTAAATGTTTTTATAATTATTACAAAAAGGGGAGTAGACCCCAATATTATTGAGAGTATTGAGAGTTTGACCCTTAATACTCGCAATACTCGCAATACTCTTGCCCTCACTCCTGGAAGTCATTTTTGTAAAATTCAAGCTTAGTTTTGCGATATTTACCATGAATAAGCTTCTCAACCATCCCAACAGACATGATTTCCTTCAGCCATCGGTACGCCGTAGCATCCACCACAGACTCCCCATCTTGGTCCCCGCACACATTCAGCCATTCATTGGTCGTAAACTCATCATCCATACGCTGCAACTGTAAATCCCACTTGGTTTTCCTTCTCTCTGGAAGCATCAGCCCCTTAACCTTCTCCGCAGGGACAAGACCGCCACGCTCCATAACAATCCCCCCGCCTATCTTATCGTTAATCTCTATTCCGTAAATACCAGGGTTCTTCGCACCCATGCGACTCTTCCCCACCGTGTATAAACTAAAGTTTCTATTAGTCTTACCCAATATCGTACAATACTCATACCACCAGTTAATCACAGAAGACCCAGCCATTCGCTCTTCAGTAAGCCCCTGTTCCTGAGTATTCTTATTAAAATGATGGATCAGCACCACCGCAGCCTCACTACTTGACCGTAAATTCTCTATTTTAGACAGTAAGGGCTTTATTTTATCTGCATCAGCGATATTATTCGCACCTGAAAGCTGGTAAAGGTTATCTATAATGATCACATCAGGCTTAAATGACTCAGTTTGAGCCTCAATCATAACAAACACATCAGAAAAATCACCAGGTTTAGTAATAAGCCTGAGCGTGTCTTCACAGTTATTATTATCTATATTATGCCCGACTGTAAGATTCTTAATCCTGTGGATTGTCTCATCCTGCCCATTCTCAAGATCCACATACAAAACTTTCCTCTGTTTAGGTATCTCAAAGCCCAAGTATTCAGGCTTCCCGGCAGCCAGGGACAAAGCAGCACCCAGGTAAAGGTAACTCTTCCCTGATTCAAAGTCACCCACAGCTACAGTCTTCTTCCGCATGGGTATCATATCCTTTATTCCCCATTCAATAGGGTTGTAAGGTGTATCCCAAATGGCAAGGCCACTGATCACATATGTCTCTACCTTCTTTTCATCCTTAATTATTTTCCCATTGGCAAGATAATCGCTCACATCTGTTCCTTCAGCTAAGTCTATATTCGCTTTACGCATTAAATATCCTCATTATCTTCTCTGTAGCCTTACGACCAGCTTCATCCTGGTCAAATATCACTGCAACATCACTAAATTTCCCCTTTATAATGCTCACCAACTCCTTTGGCACATTAGAATTAGCCCCATTGCTAAAAGTGATCGCCTGTTTACCCTTACTAATCATAGAAATACAGTCTTTTTCACCTTCAACCACATATAATGTCCGATTTCCCTTATATTTTCCCATCATATGCCAATAAGGATACACAAAAGTCTGGGCATGACCTTTAACTTGCTTCCTTTTATGCCATTTTATATTAACCAGCTCCCCTTCACCATTCAGGTAAGGAAAAACGAACCCATCATCCCATCCTACGAACAATTTCTTAACAATTTCCTTATTCCAGGGCAACCCTTTTGTAAACTTCTTATAATTTTGCAGTAAAACATCATTCGCTCTAAACACAGTTTCGTGATACCTCACATCCAGGGCATCTGGCATCGACCATGACTTCACCTTCTTCTTAGAAACGACCATCTTAGGCAAATTAGAGCCACTTTCTCCGACCATTTCAGCAAATTTCACTGCATTCCCCTTAATCCCACAGGCATGACAGTAAAAAACACCATCTTCATTAAAACTAAAACTTGGGTGTCTATCATCGTGGAATGGACACAAGCCCAAGAACTGACCAGCCTGTGTTTCCTTGATCTTTGATACATATTTTTGAAAGAGATCAAGCACTTTTAATTACAAGCCCCTGATACCACCACCAGCCATTCCCATTCTCTTTAAAAAGTTCAGAGCGTTCCATCAGATATACTGGATCTTCAACATCACCCCTGTAAGGCCATCCCATCTTCCATTGCTTCCAATCGTCATTATTGTAATATTCTTTATTTCTCTTTCCTGGCATCCTTGCGCTCCCTTCGTTTCTTGGCCTTGTACTCAGCGACCGCTTTCTTACGCCTAAGTTTTTCCCTCTTGCGGGCTTTTGCTTTCTTATTCGGCATAATTGATTGATCTACCTTTCATCTATTCCTAACTCCGCAAAATTCGGTAGCCTTTTGTCTCTTACATATACAGGCAATTCTCCAAATTCTTTTTATTTTTTGCACATCAACTAATTGTAATAAATACCACTCTCTCAAGGCCATATCCGTTAATATTCCCACCACATCGCCAATAGTAGGTCTATCAGAACGCCAAAAATTGATAAAATGCTGTTCTGTTATTCCATTTAGGCAATTAACCCCAACAATGGGAAATGTGAATATCAATAAGCATTCATTTCTCATCATTTCAAAAACAACAGGAAAGAATTTATCTGGATAACCGTATGAATCGATATCAATGACATTGTATTTTTTTCTATCTCCCCGCATTTTATATATTGCATCGAAACTGCTCCCAAATTTGTCTTTTGTCATTGGCGTAACTTTACCATATTGCGAATAGTATTCTGTTAAGTTGCCTTCACCTGCGAAAACTTCTAAAATATCACCAAAAACGAGTGGTGATATTTTTTCTAATTGCTTTATTTTTTCGTTAGGATGGTGATATTCGTCTGCATTTTGCTTTTGAAGCAACCGTGTTCCTTTATGTTTTATTGCACTATGTCCGACCGTCACTTTTCTTCCCTTATAATTGAAATAATCCCTAACAGCGCTATGACAAATAGTATTATCAATCCAAATAGGTGGGGGTTACATATGTTCACTAAACTACCATTTGAAGCATTCGCCCCAGTTCATCTATCTTAGCGGACATCTCATAAATAACTCCCTCAAGGCATTCTTCTCTGGTCGCTTCTTCGTAGATTGCCATCTTACGGATCTTACCCACGCTACGATCTGCGACCCTTTTCCTATCCTCTGTGTAGCTATATTCCTGATTAGTAATTTCCTCAAGACACCTATTACACATCCTCTCATCCGTATCTCCATCAGTATCGTCATAGAGATTTTCGCATTCTATGCAAGTATATTCCATTATATCTCCTTACCGTTGTAGTTGTATTGACACATTGATTCTAAATACTTATATGCTTTTGTGTATTCATCCATATAATACTGACCATTAAGTCGTGCATACTCTTTCCAAAAGAACTCGCTCCCCGCATAAAGGCTTTCCTTGTAACTTGATGAAGAGAGAAAATCGTCATTTTTGGGAATATTAAGTCTCTTGTCCAAAAGATGTGCGATCTCCCCTATTAATGTGTTCTGATAATGTTCTCACAACTTCCGTTCTCCATCTCGCATCAGGCATACGAGTAAAGCTTTCATAGTTTTTACCCAACATGTCTATTATCTGTTTGACTTGCGGTGATGTGAGGTTATCAAGAAAATGATGCAGATAAAAGCATAGTCCGTGTATATAGCGATCATCAGTCTCTATATAATTATTTTGCCGTTCCTTCATCCTATATCTCCTTCTTACATTATCAATTAAATTTTTAGGGCCTTTTTAAGTGGTTGCCCAGCACAGTATTCTGGGACAACCGCCAGAACACTTTATTTTATACCATTTTGTAGTGATCATTATATCTCCTTTCTTAGTTTATCAAGTTCCATACAACATTTAAACACAGCCCATCCCCAGTCCAACTGGGACTTCCCAATAAAATGGTGACTAAACGCACCAGTGTTCTTATCAAGTTTCAATATCATAGCCGACTCGATCTTCGCCTTTGGCTGAATCTCTAAATACATCTTCCGATATGCTGCCAGCTGGCAAGTCATCTCTGGGTAGATTCCCTTACTTGTTTTAAAATCACCCAACACCAAAGCACCATTGATCCTTGCCACAAAATCAGCCGTCCCACCTACCTTATATTTCTCTGATACCATCTTCAGTTCAATAGCTACATATTTAGGGTTGGTCATCTTCTTCCATTCCAGGTATCCCAAGAAAGCATTCTCAGCCTTTTCAATCTGCTCTGCTGAATAATCAGCCATATCAGCCTCTTCCCCTTTTATATCACACTCACACAAGTAATGAGCTAATGTGCCGATTGTCCCAGCTTCCTTCAATACCGCCTGTGGGTCATCCCCAGCCAAAGCCGTCCTTCGCGCCCAGGCGACCAAGACATTCTTATTCCATCCTAAGTTATTAAGGATGGTGGTAACTCCCTTTACCCGGCTTCCATCCTTCAGTTTATATGCGGTGTGTGCTTTAATTTTTGCCATTTGTTATTATAGCCAGCAGCCTTTTTCGTAGCAACTGACAATCCTTTCCATCTTTAGTTCGTTGTCGAATAATTTTCTTATAAACCTCTACCGTCTGGTAATAATTAGCCTGCTTCGTTTCCAATTTCGACCCACCTTTTCAGTTGTTCTCGTAATGCATCATTCACTATATCAGCCACAGGCATATCTTTGACTGCATGCTTTATCTTTATCGCTTTCCACACATCCAACTCTAAGGCGCAGGAGAAAGTCTTAGTCTCCGTTTCCACTTTAGTAAAATCTTTATTCATCGGGGGTTTCAGCCTACGGATCAGCTTTTCTTCAACCTCTTTGGCTTCAGTTAATCCGTCAAATAGCTTTATCTTTGCGAGGGTATGTGCTTTTTCGTGGTTATTAACTCTGGTAATTATATCTGAAGAGTGGCCTATATAGATGAGTCCAGTCTTATCATATAAAGCATACACACCTTTGAATTTATTATTTGGGAATGTCCTCTGAACACGACTCTTTAAATCTTTATCAAGTTCACGCCATTTATATGTTATTTCCCCCACACGCCCTCCTTCACCATCGTTGCCATAATCCCATAATTACTTAAATCCAGGAAGGCATCTTCTAATGGTTCTCCTTCTACCGCAGGGGCATCACTTCTCATTAATAAATTCTTAGCTCTCATTATTTTATCGTTCATTCGAAACCATATCCCCAGAAGTGAAAGCTTTACTTCATCCTCAGTCTCAAGTCTTGTCCCTACCGATATATTCAAACTCCCATAATCATGCTGCTTGTGACAAAACAAATCATATTGTTCACGCTGTATCTGTTTAAATCTTTTGGTCATTATGGGGTATTGAGACTCAATTCCATTTATGACATTTGTTTTACTTGGCATGTATATGTCTCCATAGTTTAAGTAATCGTTTGTGACCGCATACTCTGAGGAGCCAGTCCATATCCTCCGCATTCCTATCCTTCAGATAACGCCAGAAATATATGAAGTACCATTTCATTCTTCGTAAGGCTCCGATTCAATTTCTTCTCCGCACTCTTCGCAATAGTAGTAGTTATAATACATATGCTCCCCCACCCCATAGAACACTTCGCCTGTTACAATATTCTTATGTTCACATTCTGGATTATTTGCACCGTGCGACGGCTTTTTGGAGGATGAGTGGCACAATGAAAGGATGCCATCACACAGTGCGTTAAAAATATAGACGAGACAATCAACTACCCAGCGCCAACCAAGTATTATCGTCTTTTTCGTCTCGCCTTTTTGACTTTCAGAGAACATACCTTTAACTCCGAAACCAAATTTGGGTGTGTAACAAAGCCACACCTAAGTCTCTTGGCGGTATCATAGGAAGCATATGGGCAATCCCGACCATTTATAATAGGACACTTTTCAAACATTGAATCCAATCATCAAAGGTCATAGCAACAAAGGTAATCCCACGATCCTCACGGTACATCACCACATCGCAGCTACCTATAGAAAGCCATTTTGGTATAGTTTTACGCCTCTTGGCCTGTATCTTGATAGAATCAGCTAGGATATCCACATCAGCAGCTTCACCCATTGAGCGCCCATCACTACCCCAGGCACGTTTCACTTTATCAAATCCAGCTTTTTCAAGTTTCTTAACCAACTCGTTCTCGTACCCTGTGCCCTTTGCCTTGCTATTCATATCCCACCTTTGCTGTAGCTTTTGTATGTAGAGTGTGTCTTTGCCTTCTAATTTAGAACGGCAGATTTTCTGGGCTAGATTGTCCATTTGCACTCTCAAAACTGACTTCATCATCTTCGATCACTTCAAACGTAACAGCGTCATCGCTGTTCTTTTTAACCCATTGGACTTGTTCCAGATAGCAACTGATGGATTGCGTTCCATTCATATCCACGACCTTTGGCTTGATCACTATATTGACCTCATCACCACCAAAGGGGCAGTCGTTGGTGTATTTCCCTTTTTTATCAAATATCTTAGGGAACCTCTCGACCCCCTGGTCGCTATGGATTTTGTTCCTAAAACTCGCAAGCTTTACGCCATCATCATCTTTTAATCCGTTGATCTTCTTCACTCCAGTCTGGGCGATTAACTCTTTCTGGAGTTTTGCCAATTCCTTATTTACCTCAACGGTAACACTGTGACCAGAGTTATACCGAAGGTCTGGTTTTAATAGATGAGAATATCTAACGACCAATCCCTTAACTATTATCTTTCCCATTTTCACAGGACTTTTCATCGTCCCTGACTTTGTGTTTACTGCCATAATAGACTCCTGTTGTTAATTAAAACTGCGATAATCATTAAGATAATCAGTATCTCAATGAAATAATTTTTGATACACCACCAGATATAATTCATTTAACCACCTCATATATTATATCCATAGTATCAAGTTTTCGACACACCTCAGTTATAATGTGATGCCTGTGTAATTCTGATTGGCTGATTATGTCGAAAGCACAATCAAAGGAAGGATCGGTAGGATGTGTGGCCTTAAAGGAAGCGCCTAATGATCCTATATAAGAGAGAAAATCTCTTTTTATAAGTTTATCTGTAGATAGTATTCTGACTTGGCTCATGGTATGTGGTCATGTTCTAAAGTGCCTTGTTTTATCGAGGCTTGATTTCAAAATTCTCCAGGTGGGCTGTTTATCCGAGCCAGCCCGCTTCAGCTTTAAATCTGGATTCTTACCGTTCTGGATTCCACGCTTAATGGATCTGACCGATAAGGACATATATGTTGCTGCCGTTTGACAGTCCATCCAGAAATCTTGTTTCAAATGAAGACCTCATCATAGGTAACATCAATGTTAAATCTGTGCAACGTATGTAATATGCGATCAGCCTGCTTTTCCTGAAGCCGTCTCTTCCCACTGACGATCTGATGTAATAGAGGATATGTGATGTTTGCTTCCCTCGATAACCATGCTAAATTCCTCTGAACACTTTTTCTGGCTAATACTTTCTTAATCTTTATCTGTGGCTCAATCTCGGCCTCTATTTTGGGCCTTCCAAGTGTACGTTTCATTAATATATATTCCTTATTTGGTAACATATTTTAATACTTTAATTAATTGCATGCAACATAATTTTGTTAAATATGTGTTGTTTTGTTGTGATAATATGTATTACATTTAACTGTTCGTTAACAATAATGAGGGTGGATATGACAATAACAAGACAAGAAATCGCCAATGAATTGATTGGCATAGCTGGCTGGAGCGACCCCCAATGGGCAGAAAAAACAGGTGTGACCAGGCAAACATTTTGGCGGTTGCGAAAAAATGGATTTAAAACCGTAGAAGCAAAAACGCTGGAGCTAATGGCTCTATCTGTTGGCAAAAAGTTAGATTGGAGTGATGGCAGGAAAACAACCGCAGTATTAACGGAAATCCCGGAGGGAGATGATGTGATGATGAAAAGAGTGATAACAAATCAGTTAGATCAAATAAACTCCTTAAAGCAGGAAACTGTTATGTTAAAATCAGACAAACATAAAATGACCCCTCGCCTGGATCACCCCGAAGCGTTCGAAGAACTGGCTGATGGATTAGAAACTATTACAAAACAATGGAACTGGACATTTTATCACTGCTCAAAGCCTATGTCGTGTTCTCGTGATGGAAAAATCCGTGCCATCAATCCTGCATTAGAAAAAATTATTGGGTGGGCTGAGAATGAACTGCGAGGGCAGTCGATAATAGATATAGTGCATAAAAAGGATAAAAAAGCTGTAATTAAAGCATTAGCCCAAAAAAATAGAGATTTGACCATAAGAGTTAAAAAGAAAAATGGGAATTATTGTTTAATGCGCATAGAAGCGAAAGAGTTCGGCGCTAACTCTTTTAAGTATTCTATTGGTCTTCTTACTTGCGTTGAAAAAGATTGCCCAGACATAAAGGAAAATGATGGCTAAAATACTTAAACAGACCCCAACACAAGCTCTTTCGGAAAAATATACCATTAAATATATACCGACTGGCTATAAGACCCTGTTCCCAAAATCCCCCTACAGGCGAATTACGGTTCAGGGTAAGCATTATGCCGAGGCTCAAGTCAGGGATATAACCCTTCAGGAAGAAATCGACATGCGCTCTGAAAAGCTACACGGCACTGGGATGGATGTTGAAAAGCCAGAATTGACCATTGGAATATTGTTCCCGATATTTAAGCGGCGAGTAATGGATAAGCCTACGATTTGGCAGAATGGATCAAAAACGACCCATCGCTATATATCAATGATGAATAAGATTATGACAAATAAGGTAATCGGTAAAGATTATCATTATTCTGATTTTACTGTAGATGGTTACATTGAACTATTTGGTAATCCAGAGAGAGTAAATACTTGCTTAACTGACCTTACGCAATTACAAAGAATTGGTAATTGGGCTAGGGAACAAATTGATGATAATCGTCTTGCTTATAAGATCAGCGCCAAGCCGATGAAAATACCCAAGCCACAAGAGACGGATATAAACCCATTATCGAAGGCACAGTTGAAAGCACTGTTTGGGCATCCTGACATCCCTGAAATCTCTAAATTAATCTTTCGACTATACCTACTGACAGGCTGCCGCATTAGCGAGCTATGTCGCCCTGATTTCGCTTGGATTCAGTTAGATAAAGACAAAGAGATAGCCCACATTAAGAACAAAGGTCATAAGGGGAATCACGATAAAAAGCTGAAAATTGGTTTTACTAAAGCAGTACATCAACCATTGCTGAAGGAAATCAACGATTACTTTAAGTATGAATTAAAGCATGAGGGATCAGACATCTATCCCATACCGATTGGATCTGGGAAAATATACGCTAGACTGGTAAGGGCAAGGCAGATATTGGGTTGGGATGACCCAGAGAACCCTAAATATTTCACGACCCATGACTTCCGTGATACGGCTGGTACATATCTATATAATGAGTTAAAGGATATACTGGCAGTCCAAGAGCAGTTAGGCCACCGTGATCCAAAAACAACCATCAGAAAATATGTAGATTATGCAGATAAGAATCGAGTGGAATCTGCTAACTCTTTAGCTCAGATATTTTAAAAAGTGTTCAAATATTGCCGTTACATGGGTTTAGCGAAAATAGGCTTAAAAGTGGGGGTTCGAGTCCCCCCTCCGGCACGTTAAACCCTGTAACTTATATTATTAGAGGATATACGAGGGAGAGCAATTCAACATATTTAACACACCATGTAACAAAAGTTGGACAGAGTTGGACAAAGTATGCAGAAAAAAGTGTTCAAAAAATGTCCCGCAATATCAGCTTAACTGCTCCGTAAGCCTAATAGAAGTGTCATAGACACCATAAGCCACTTCTTTAAATCTTAAACTATCATCACTCATACGTACATAATAATAAGCTGACCCATCATAATATAGAAACTTATAACGCGCCCCATCTATCGCTTCCCGCATGGTTTCCAGGCTCGTCTTATATGTAGAGCTGACGAGTTTTAAATCAAAGTTCCAAAATCGCTGTCCGTAGTGTCTTTGGTTGGAGAACTTATTACCTTCATAGGTAATCGCATTACTATTTCCATAGTTCATTCCCTCTGATCCAGTTAATTCTATATTAGTCAAAGAAAGCTTAGTACCTAAGATCACTTCAGTAAGTGTGTTGTTTGCTCCACCGCTTTGCCTCATATAATAGTAGCGTTTTGCTGGTGAAGCACTGCTTATAGTTACTCCAGCCCTAACAGTCCATCCAGCATCAACGGTAGCCATAGTAGAACTTGTAATAAAAGTATCATAAGCACCAGTTGTGGCGCTATCGCTACCGTACCAGTCTATATCATCCGTATCTTCAGCCGTACTGTATACCGCAATACTATCTATTGTATTTCCTGATGCTGTAAGATCAAACTGCACTGTATCATATTGTGCAGGCATACCAGCAGCAGTCCCGATTGAAACATCAGTAAGCCTGGTTTCGTTGGTCGCTGAAGTTGCATCAGCAGCAAAATGATTCGTACCACCAGTTTGATCACCGCCCACTGGATCTGCTGAATAAAGATTTGCGTTTGGATAAATAAAATACTTAGCCATTATAATACTTCCGTAAGCTTGATACTGGTGTCATACACACCAAATGCGATTTCTTTAAATCTGAGGGAGTCATCACTCATGCTGACATAATTATATACATTATCATCATAGTATATAAAATTATGGTGTGAGCCATCTACTGCTTCCCGCATAGTTTCTAAATTGGACTTAACAGTGGATGACACATGCCGTAATTTTAAATTCCAGAATTTTTTTGCACCATGCCGCTGATTAGAAAATTCATTACCACCAGAGCTGATCATCACATCGTTGCCATAATTTACACCTTCAGAACCCCCAAGTATAACATTGGTTAGATCTAGTTTTACTCCCAATACAACCTCTGTAATCGTAGTTACTGCTCCCTCGTATGCTGACATATACCAATATCTTTCAGAATTACTAGCATCTGATAGTTCCTCAGTATTCCATCCCTTTAATGTAGTTGTCCCGGTGTATCCACTATTAGAGGAATCGTCGTTTGCACTGTTTGTATAAAATCTGAACCCATTGCTGTTTGCTGCGGTTGAATAGTAATACATAGCATCAAGCGTATTTACCGCAGCTCCACCTTTATCTACTCTGATTGTCGCATGCTGTTCTGTAAAGTTTGCAGCACTATCCAGGCTATCGTCTGTTAGTCTCTCGGTATTTGTAACTTTTGATGAGTTGGAAGTGTATGCTCCACCACCATCGGGGATAGAGCCACTGCTGATGGCATACGTAGGAGACTGTCCACTTAGTGGATATACAAAGTATTTAGCCATTAGGACACCTGGGTAAGATCCATTTTAATTACTGATTCCGATTTAGATATTTTTGTAATCATAAAATTCTGATTAGAGAAAGCAGTCCCAAAGAGTGTTATGTCGCTCGGTACATTGGAAAGCCCAACTATATCACCAATCTCACATTTAAGATAGATGGGGTTAAGGGCAGTGATGCTCACCACATTCTTGCGCGTTTGGTGGTTATCCTTATAAAGATCATGGACTGTAGTCGCCAGTGCTTTGGCGTTTGTATCGTTAGACTGCTCTACATCATAGCGTATTTTATTGCAGTCTATCACTAAATCCATTGATTTGTCTCTGTTAAAATCCGTGTTATTGGGTGAACTGGTTTCAATATTCAGTCTATTGTTCGATGAGCCATAATCAAAGTCATATTCTATTCTGACCTTGGTTTTGACCTTATTCATATCAGTCTTTTTGATTATGCCTAGGTCGCAGTCATTAAAATCTATAGAATAGTCTGGGCTTAGTGAAGCTGGGTCATACGCAGACGCGAGCTTTTTATTCACTAAGGTCGCCTTCCCTTCCCCATTAAAGAAGAAGTAAAAGCAAAACTGTTTACATATATCATCAATGATATTGAAAGCCTTGTCTCGATTGAATTGACTAAAGGCTGCTTTATATGTGCTGGTCGCTGCTGCTACAGTATCAAATGATATCATATTGATATTTGTATCCCCCAAGCCCAATTCAGTTCGTAAAATTTCCTCTATAATATAAACTGGGTGTTCAATTAAGTCACCTGAGTTGTGGCTATTACCAGGACTTCCCCGAGATCCATCTACCCAGCTACCGTACTTTCTTCCTTTCCCTGATATATATACTATTTTTACATTATTTGGTGTTAAAAAAACCAACTCCGTTGGGTGTACTTCATGCCCCTCCATTTCCTCTGGGTTCTCACCACCAAGAAACATCCCCGAAGGTACAACCACATCATACCAATTCTTATGGACAGTTGGGTCATTTACTGCATATTTAATCTGAAGCCACGCCTGGTCAAAGACTAAACTACCACTGCTGCTGGCTAATTGACTTTCTACAGTTAATTCTGATTCTAAATCCCACGCAGCTTTTTGAGGAGCAGAATAATCTGCTGTAATATCAATATCCGAAGAATTGACTATTCCTCGTTGCCCTACAATGATTGCAGACCCAGTTGTAGCAGCAACCCCATCTATAAGCCATCTTGCTGTCAATGAGGTTGATCCGCTTGCTGTTGCTGTTGAATACACTTTGATTGTGTCTATTGTGCCAAGATTGGTCATTTGTGGTACACCGAAGGTGATTAAATCTTTATACTCACCATCGCCACTATACGAATGAGACTTAGTAACAGATGTATTCTCAAAGCGATCCCTTGTAAAACTACTATCCACCGCAGAATCCATATTTAAACCTATCATCGCATACGCAGTAGTTCCTTCATAGGATATTTTTGCAGTTGCAGCATCAACGGCGACAGCAGAACTCGCAGTTTCTAAAGCGCTATACATTCCGTTGTTATATATATAAACAGTAGATTCGTTTAATGTAT
>Ga0208156_1000250_pt1 | contig 24617 bp, 26 predicted proteins | sample 1_EtaG_FD_184073 | JGI IMG/M metagenome (GOLD analysis project Ga0208156, IMG submission 184073) | Marine viral communities from the Subarctic Pacific Ocean - 1_ETSP_OMZ_AT15124 metaG (SPAdes) (version 2) | ecosystem: Environmental > Aquatic > Marine > Oceanic | place: Pacific Ocean | collected...
AGTCGTAGATAAAGGTGAAACTGCCGACCACCAGGGCGATGGTTGTTACGATATGCCCCGCTGACAAGGTTTTGCTGAATGGTGTGTCGGTCATAATTCGTTTCCTATAATATCCTTGCGTCTGTCTGATCTGTTGGCTGGCCTGTTATCAGACCAGAGTACCGGGCCACCTGAAAACAACAGGCAAGCGGTTTCGTCTTTTACCCCCACCAAACTGAATGTGCCGTCTTCCCCACCGTCTACAGTAAGGTAGATGTCTACCCCACCTCTGGTTTTGGTCAGGATTGCCCTGATAACTTCCCCATACTGATGTTCGAGGAAGTGAAACATCCCAGCAGAATCACGGCTGCAATACAGCATGAACTGGGCAGGGACAGCTTGAGTGCCAGGTGGCGGCAAGATGTTCTGCCGTTGCTCTGCGTGTGCAGGTAAAAAAAAAGCCGCGACTAGCGCGGCTGTGGCGATGATGGATTTGATCATTGTCCTGGTACTGTTGGAATTTCCATCCACCTATTCAGATCATCTTTCAGGTTGCTCATGAAGTTCTCATCGGAACCTGAAATGTATTGCGTACCTGTAAACACCGGTATCGCAGCAATCCAATTTCCGGCAGCTCTGGTCCCGGCTTTAACATTCTGTCCGGCTAACATCCAATCCAGGAATCTCTTATTTGTCCACAGCTTGGACCCAGCATAAGCACTCCCTACCGTCATGGCAGTAGTCACTGGATCAACCCACATGCCACCGAATGCACCCGTCATAGCTAATGCCTTGGCCGTTCCAGATGGGTTGGCAAATTTACCGCTTGCACTCAGCCGGTCAGCTATTCGAGCCAGACTTGCCAACTGAGCATCAATCCCACCACGTTTTGCATTACCCCCAAACAGAAGCTCCATCGGTCGTTTCGACGCTTTGCGTAGTTTGTTGTAGTTTGTGAGGAATGTGCGTGGTGAAAACACTTGACCGGTATAATCCTGTTGGGCGGGAGTCGCCTGGCCCAGCCTCTGCACAACAGCCCCTCTAACCAATTTCCAAGTCTCAGGATCGGTCGCTTTTTTCGCTTTGGCAATTATAGTGATGTTGCCGCTTTCTATTGCCTTGAATAATTTATCTGGTTTAAGTTTCAGAACATCATCGAACGTCCTGACCATAGCCCCATCATCGCCAAATGCCATTCTCCAGTATCTGCTGGCATTGCGCCATGCTCGGCGTGGTGAACTATCACCAGTTCTTTTGGCGATGTCATCAGCAGCGGCACCCATGTCCGTCATAAGGTGACCATACAACTGTTTTGCTATACCTGGATCTCCAGCATCAGTAACCATGCCAGTTGTTTTTCGTCCTACCTGTGTACGAATCTCATCCAGAATATGCCAGGGAATGTCGTCATGCTTTGTCAGAGCGGTGTCGATCTTATCCATGAGGTTATCGCCAAACACTTTTCTCAGGTCATCGTATTCCTCTGTGTATCTTCCAGCATAGGTTGCTAGAAAGTCTTTAGTATTATCGAGCCTGACTATAGTGGATTGGGGAATCAGGTCATTGGCTATACGATAGAGCGCAGTGGATCTTTCTTCGTACTTTGCGACTTTAGCGGCGGCTGATGCTTGTATTCTCTGTCCGGCCACCAAAGAATCCGTGGTCATATCCAAAGTAGCATCATCGGACAAATGCTTGATCGCGTTATTGAACTGCTTATAGACTTTCGTGAGTTTGTCATTAACATTTCCAGAAGTAATTGGAACCTCTTTTAATAACTGTTCCAACCCCTGAACGATTGAACTATCCGAGACAGTGCCTGGGGTGTAGTCCATTCCCAGCATCCTGAGATCCGATATATTTCTCTGGACGTTTCGGGTCGCAGGCGCTCGCAACACTCTCGCACCAGCAGTTGGCGCTGTAGTCGCCAAGCCACCACCTAAAAGTGCCAGCATATCTGAACTGATTTCCTCATCCCCAGGAAGCACGTTACCCATGACATTCTGATCAAAACGCTTTCCAGTAAGACCACCAATTCCCCCCATTACATACGGGGTCGCAACCCTGGCGGCCTGTAGTCCTAGATTGGCAATTTGCCCTGCACCAGGTACTGGTGGCACTCTGGGAATACTCTTTTGGAACCGTTGTCCTAAATTGAAACCAGCCGCTGCTGGGCCTGCCTCCCAACCAACTCTTTTGGCTAGATCCCCTAAACCACCATACCAGGGTTGATCAGCCTGGACCTGTTCGGTCCGAACAATATGTTGATTCATCCAATCTGGATTAGGGGTGCTGGATTCGATTGGTATTTCATCATCAATTACTATCTCATCATCAACCGGTGGTTCAACAACCGGTACTATCTGATCATCCTTCTTTTTTTGTCCCACCAGATATTCGTCTTCCCAGCTCATAGTTGTACCTCTGAATCAGATGGGTGTGGAAGTTTATGAAGACCCTCTTTATTCTTTATAGTGAAATAGGAACCAGGTGGAAGTGCATCACGTTGTTTCTCGGTTCTGACCTCTGCGGGATTCCATATTGTATATGGTAGGTTGTCATACACCCATTGCGGATTGTTTGTTTCTTCAAGCATCCGAATGTAATCACTAAATGCGCGGAGCTTCCAGATAATTGTTTTCTCAGTATCCGTCATTGTTGGGAAGAATTTTGATTTGTATTCTGCTGCTTCCGCTACACTAATGGCCGCACCAGATTCAAGACGAAGGGCATTAGCCAAGGCGGTTCTCATTTGCGCCCAGGCCAACCGACCTTCGCCAGGCACATTAAGCGAGGTCAAAATTATATCCAGACGATCAGCTTTGAAATTTCCAGACTCATCGAAAAAATATGACGCTGCATCGTTCGACCACTTTCTGGACATTGCAGCCATTGCAACTTGCCTGGCCTCACCCATCTTTTGGCCCTGCTTACCTAAATTATTAGTAATCTCGGTTTTACTAGCAGCGGGATCTACCATATCCCACCCTTCGGGAACCTTTGTATCATCCCTCAAGAAATAACGCGGGAGGCCGTTTTCATCGGTCTTAACATAACCAAGATGCCCAACACCCTCTGGGTCCACGAAACGCATCGATCTTCCTACGGGATCTTTTACAGGTTTGTCTTGGTGCCAATCACGGGATTTAATTCTTTTGACAAATTCAGGTGAATCAATCCGTCCGGTCCAGGGTTTGGCTTTTGTATCTTCGTGGTTGTAGAGGGTGACGTAACCTTCCTTATTAGGAATAAGACCCATATTTAATACTGTTGGTAAATAATCAACACCACCACCAGCATTAAGCCACGCTACTGATAATTCAGCATTCGTGTCCGGTACCCCTTTTTTCAGGATACTCTGCAATGCTCTCTGATTTACGATGTCTTTATATTTAGCTACCGCACTTGCTTCATAGCTGGATGAATTATCTTTAGTACCCCATATGCTGGATACTGCGCGGAGAATGTTTTTTTTCCGTTTGATCTGATTTAAGATGGATACATCGTTACTCAGTTCTGCCTTCGCTGTTGTTCGAGCATCGGTCGTCGGCGCTCTCGTCACCGCACCAGATCCACCCAGAGATCCAACACCCCCAGTGCGTTCCCAATCCTGCTGGTTGCGGTTGAAGGTACGCTGCCTGTTATCCATAGAAAGATTTAATGCGCGAGCTATACCGCTGGGTTTTTCTACCATCGCATCTTTAGCGCCTGGGTAGACCGGGACAGTGCGTGGGATTAAGCCTGGTTGTGCTTGCATAGCATCTACATCAGTGCCTGGAGCTTCCGCATCACGCGTTTGATCAGCGAGAACTTGCTGTTGCCATTCTTCCCCTTGGATAAGGCTCGGCGGGACATCTGTTCGATTAACGCCGAACAGCCTATTGCGATCTGCCGCCCTTAACATCGTATTGAGATTGGCTCGATTAAGACTTTCGGCAGTTTGTGGCCGTATAGTCTCCACCGGATCTGGGAGAAGACCGGGCATCGGCACAGTCTCGCCCGTCATCAGGTTGGTCAGCGTAGCTTCGGCTTGTTCTCTCCGCGCAGCCATTTCAGCCGCGAGTAGTTCCTTCCTACGTTGGGCCATCTGTGCGTCTGTTGGCATTATCTTGGCCTCGGTTTTCTTTTTGCAGGATCACCCAGATACGGGTTGTACGAACCGCCTGTTGGGATACCCCTGGTGGTCAGCATGGATGGATTTGCAACGGGTTGATGTCGAGCGCCTGGGACGCTTACAGGGACTAGAGACTTAAACGGTTGGTCAGCCGCGTCGTAGTCTGCACCAGCTTCTGCAAGTTGTTCTTTTAGTTTTTCCTGAAAACCGTCATTAAACCAACTCGACGGGGTATGCTTGATGGTAGGTTTTCCAGCGGATGCACCACCATATCCGATCATTGCTTGGTCATAAGCGCCTTGTGCTGGAAAGTCAGAACGATCAGGGCGTCTTCTCATCCCTTCCCATCCAGACGTAGTAGCCGAAGCTGGTGTAAAAATTCCACCGGCTGCCATCACAACACCCCGTAGTCAACACGTTTCACCCCGTCGATCTCGCTAACAGCATCAGGTCGTGTTAGCTCGACTTCCTGGGCCATTACGCCGCGACTGCGATGGGATGGATCGTTGTACTTGTAGTTGTACGAATAAACATTAAAGCCTTTCCAGGTTGTGCCTTCCGGTACGATGTTCTCCTTGATACGAATGTCAGACCACGGAATAACTGACGCAATACTCGCCAGCTTGCCAATCGTATCCAGACCGCTTGGGCCTGGTGCTGTGGTACTGCCACCGTAGTCGCCTGAGATACTCGCCATGTAGTTCTGTAAACTCGTCTGTGGTGCCTGGGCATCGTACATATAGCGGGAAACATCCTGCTCTATAGCCCTCTGGTTCATCGCCTGCCGTGCATCTCCCACATCCCTAACAGCACCGTACATCCCCAAAGGTGCGCCCATGATCGTTGGATAAGCACCCATGCCGTACTGCTGCTGCTGTATGCCCATCTGTGCCGCTGGCATTCTCATGCCCTGTGCTTGACCGTAAGCACCACCGTACATTTCAGCGGCCTTGTTGATCATCTGCTGGTTGGCTGATGCGATTGCTTTTGCCTGGATGTTGTTGGCGACCGAACTGCCGCCGGGCTGCGCTTCAACCATTGCACTGCGGATGCCGGGAAGGACGTTATTCAACAACTGGTCCCTCGCCTGGTTGCCGAACACCGTCATCATGTCGGTATAAGGTGTACCCGCTCCGGTGTTGACGTTACCGGCGAGAAGGTCAGACATCTGACCTGTGCTGAATGGTGTTGCGCCAGCCAAACTCCGGCCTAATGCCCCCTCTGCACCCATCTGCATACCGGTTGTGCGCGGTCCCATTGCATAGCCCAGCACAGACCGTTGTGCTGCCTGTTGAGCTGGGTCAAAAGGCGCGACAGTCGGACCTGGATAGTAATCTGGTGCGCCAGCCTCATAAAGACCCCTTGCTTGACCAAAGCCGTACTTCAGCGGCTCAATTTGTTCGGCCCAGGGTTCCGTTGTTTTGGTTCTTGATCCACCACTCATTTTTTAATCCTCATTTTTCATCCGACATACCGTAATTCACCCACTCACCCTTGCCATCGTTTCGGCTTTGCACCCATTCCCAGAGGCCACGACCAGATGGTTTATCCGGCATCGTGAATTTTCCAGGTGCTACATCTGGCGCAGATGTGCCGGTATTGGTCATCAAGCCGAGATACGCATTGGGATTCGCTTCGTAAGCCTTTTGTGTAGCCTCATCGATTCGTTTTTGTGCCTTTTCTTTTTCAGCAAAATATCTATCTTCCCCACCATGTTTTTCTACAAATTCAATATCTTTTTGAATCTGCGGATCAATAGTGATTAAATTATCTCTCGCCTTGTTGTAGAGTTCTTCCCTTGCCACCGAGCCGGTGGGATCTCCCCCCAAGTCCCTAGACCGATCTGAATTATATTTATCAATTATTGGCTGGACAGTTTTTACGGTGGTGACGCTGGTTGTGTCTGTTGTGTCTGTTGTGTCAGTGGTTGTAGTGTCAGTCGTTGTAGTGTCGGTCGTACCGTCAGTCGTTGTCGTACCATCAGTCGTTGTCGTACCATCAGTCGTTGTCGTACCACCAGTCCTTGTGGTTCCACCTCCAGCCCCACTCCGCGCATAGTTCCAGAAGTTGGGCAACGTATAGTTCCAGTTTGTACCTAGTGCTGGCAGTGCCTCAAAATTCCACATCCCCGCCGGTACACCCGAAGCGATCAATCCCGCATCAGAACCAGGAGCTGCGTACAATGGATTTGCCACTCCAGTCCCACTCCAATTCAAAGCAGTACCTGAGGCTATTGGGTATCCCGGTCGGTCAACACCCGTGATGGGAACGAACGGATCTGCTGGTGTTGTTCCACTTGCGCCACTCAAAAAGTCCTCAAAACTTGTGCTTCCGGTCCACGGCTGTACGCTAGTTGCTCCCATATAAGTACCAGACCGAAGGGCGTCATCTTCAGCGGCATGCGCTCGACCGAAAGCGGCTTTAGTGGTTCCACCACGTTTAATCCAATAATCGGCTTGCTGTTCAGGCGTTAAATTGGGATTTCCCTGTCCATCAAATTGGCGCATGTCACCACCTTTTTGAAAGGTGTCAATCATCTTCCAAGTGACCGAATCCCCGATATAATTCTCAAAATCCTGATCAGTAGCACTACCAGCTTTGTATCGTGAATACGCATCTGCGTAATTGTGTTCACCACCACCAAATAATCCACCAGCCATAGCTAAATCTCTTTTGTAAAAATGTGATACGAATTAGTCCAGCCTTTTAAAATCTTCCCCCAACCCTTACGTCCCCAGGCTTCGAGATGTGAACAGCCTAAACTTTTGGCGTAGTTCTCAAGCTCTGGGTAAAACGGAAACCACTTGTTCATATCTCCACCCCCTATAGATACCACCCGCAAAACTCTCTTGCGTGGATAAGGGATATGCTGCGTGACCATCGCAGCCAGAACATCACCGTCCTCGACGGCGATCCATAATTGCATCTCTGCCTTTTCCAGCATAGGCTTCATATCTTCGGGCAACATCTCGCCTTCAGAATGTGGTGTGGCTTTTGCCAGGTGTCCCTCGACGTGGGGCCAGATTGCGTCTACTTCGGATGGGTGGATCAGGAATGCTTTACAATTTATTCCAGCCTGTCCCATAATTATAAAATCAAGAGTTGGTCATCCCCTTACCGGCGACAAAACCGTAAAAATTAGTTCCCCCGTCAAAAGTTGTGAAGGTTACGCAATCAGTTCCAGAGGATGTCATCAGGTTATCACTGGTGTCATCGCCATCGGCCCAGTAAACGGCATTGCCACCGCCATCATGCGCCCCAGCCTTGAAAGAGGCCGTGCAACTACCCAGGTTAGTACCCAAGATGGTTACGGAGTTTGAATGGGAACTCAGGGCGTTGGTAATTCCTATATTAAAGGTTCCACCACCCGACATGGTAAGAGTCTGGACATTGCCATCCTCAAGATCAATATTAAATGCTGCGGTCTTTGTTCCTATTGCGCTGACAGTTTCTGCGTAGTCTGTAAAGCGTGGTCTGCTAACCACCGTATCGGCACACGATATACCATCATCTACCGTTAAGTTCTGGACAAATCTACCATCGCCAAAGACATCTAAAGTATATGAGGGGCTAGTATCTAAAATACCTACCCTCTGCCCATTTAACGTAATATGAACTTGGTTGTCTACATAAAAATCAGCACGGGGGCTACCCGCATCGCAACGGATTTTTAAGTTTGCTGAGTTGGCAACATTGTTATCCATCTCCAATGTTAAATCCCCAGAAGTACCCGAAATCTCTACAGTACCCGCATCTAGGGCTAACAGATTTACCCAATGTGAACCCTTCTTAAAGACGTAAAGCCCCTCAACACCAGTGCCTAAAGGGTCTGCATTTGTACCGTCAAAATACCTGATATCCCCCGCTCTGGGTTTATCTGGTACTGCATTAATTCTTTCCAGCCTGAAGGTTGCTTGATTGAAAAGTACGTTACCAAGACGCTTCAGTTCATCAACCGTGTATAACCCTAAAGATTCTGGATCAGAGGGTAATGGGCCGGGTTCATAATGAATTACAGATTTTTCTACCCTATCAGTATAGGTAGCCATTCTAAACTTGACCTAAGAGTCCACCAGAACCTAGTGGGCCTATCCCCAGTGGATCGGCTAATGGGTCGGCGGTTAATAGACCACCCGGAGGCATGGTGGGTAACATTGGTCCCGCCATAGGAGCTACATCTGGAATTGCAAAAGTCATAGGCCGCATACCGGGAAAATTTGCCAGCATAGGATAAGCCTGCTCCATCATCTGTGGCGTAAGAAGCGGTATCCCGGCTAAGTAACCCGGCGCTTCATCGGTCAAAGTACCAGCATGGTACTGCTGGGCTTGCGATAAATTGGGGGATAATCCAGAAGAAGTTTCATACTTTGCTATTGCTGCAATAGGATCAGTCCTGAACTCAGAAGCAAAGTCAGGGTGTCTTGCTGTCAGCAACTCTATGTAATCATCATAATCAGTTCGGCTGGGCTTGCCTGTCATCTGACTAAATACATAGGGGTTTAGACCCGGAGACACCTGTTCCAGAGTTCTAGGGTCCACTACCGCAGAATATCTGGGAACTCTGTCTTGTTCGTAGACCGAATCATCTTGTGGCCCATACGGTTTGGTAGGATCAATTGCCCCCAACCTGTCCTCCTCAAGTTTTGCTTGATAAGGAGTTAAGAGAGATGGTGAATATTCCTGCGGCACTTTCCCCGGAACAACGGGGAGTGGGGAATAAAATGGATTATCGCTACCATATCCACTCATAACCCTAGTGGCAGGAGCTAATGCCCCACCCGCAATATTCGCCAACAATTCCTGTAACGTTTTTCTTCTTCGCTCTGGCATTAGTTCATCTTGGAACCGCGAACCCCTGCGTTACTAACATCCAGAGAATAGCCGTCCAATCTCCATGTTTGATCTCCGGTGGATTCAAATTTCACACCGATATACTTTCCGGTTACTCTAACGGGAACCTTTGATTGTGAATCAGGATTAAATGTATATGGGCCTTCCCATGCTACTGATTCTTCAGTAGACATCTGACTGCCTACATAAACATTCACAGTAGTAGAACCTGATACCGACATCTTAGGCCAGACTGAGGTAACGTGTTTAACCATTGCCTGATTGGGCTGATTCTGTTCATCCATAGACAGTCCAGTTCTTTCAATATAGGAAGTCATATTAGTACCGTCTGACGTATTTCCGGTGTTGTTTCTGTACAATTTTGTATCAGTAGGAGATACCATAACCAGAGTTTTACCTTCCTTACTTGTAAAGGAAGATGAAGTAATATCATTCCAGTTTAATGTTTCAGATGTCCAGGTCGTACTAGCAGCATTCCATGAAGCGGCAGAAGTAGGATCGGCTTGAGTACCGTATCCGATAAACCCCAAGTTTGGAATATCACGCTCTGTAAATGTCTGGTTTATCCAGTTATAAACTAGTGCTTTATCGCACTGGGTATCGGAATTACCAGAAGTTACATAACAGGCCCACATCTCTGTATTAGCATAATCCGCTACTACAAATGATTTCTCATATTCATCACCATTGATATTACCAAATACATAATCCCGCATTTTATGTGGAAGTATGGATTTAATCTGTCTACCATCATTGACATACATATCACCATTACCAAAGATGAAATGCCCACCATCAAATTCCACTACGCAGTTCTTGGATAATGCGCCGACAGTTGGAGATAGTTGACGAAACGAGAAGATGAACGGAGTTCCAACATACGTCATCGAGTAAGTGGAATCTTCTTTATAGATCATAAAGGCGTCACCAAGAGGTACACCATCTACAATCTTTCCCCTGGTATCAGCTAATTCATACTCACCAGCGTCTACCGTTGCAGACGTTTCATCCCATGACGTAGGAACAGCCTGTGTAGCCCCCTCTGTTGACCATTTTACAAGTCTTGTATATGGAACAGAAGACTTCTTTATATTCAGGGCAATCAGGAAGGAGCGGAATGCTCTTACAGAATAGGCTTCTGTTGAGGCAGGCCAATTACTCAAGTCTGCCATCTTGGTGGATGTAGACGGCACACCTGAACTCAACGCCCAGAATTGCGGGTCATCAAAGCCGTTAGCCATGATAAGAACACCACCTAATACGGTGGATGTCCAACCTTCTTTTGCGGTAGCACTGTAATCACCGCCAGATGTTCTGGTTATGTCAGTCCATGACGATCCGTTGTGGACGTATATCTTAGCCAGCCCACCTATGATCCAGTAGTTGGAACCGCCTATTTCAAGATTGACAATATGATAGGGCGCAACAGGACAGGAGGCCATAACTTCCTTATAGCCGGGGGTTTTCTGAATAGCCCCATGCTCCGCCCTTATATTATTGCCATCCGTCCAGACATTAGGAGGCAGTTGCCAAGAATTTATATCTTTGACAATCCCCATCTGCCCGACATTATCAATCGGTATAAGAGCCACTATTTATTCCTCATCCAAGTCCCACAATTGTGTTTCTTCATTCCAGCTATAGATGATAAGACGACCTTGGTCATCATACTTATCAGTTACTGGCATTGGCACTGGCGCTTCCCATGTGCAAGTTGGTTCATCCAGTAACCAACTGTCATAAGGTTTAGGCGGGATAAACGCATCTCTGGAGGAATCATAGGTGTAACCGATCCCAGCGTAATTTTTACGAAGAACAATGCCGCCATCCGGTTCTTCACTATTTGGAGCGTAATGGATACCTCCTCTGGTATTGTACGAAGTACGCTTACATACTTGACCATGAAATTCTCCATACCAAGTTTCCGGGTCTTTACCTTCAAGCAATTCGTTTTCGTCCTTGCCTTTAATAACCCAAGTGACAATATTATTTTCGTTTACAAAAGCGTAATGTGCCATTATGCTGCGCTCCAACTCACGTTATCTGAACCATCGGTAAAGGTAGTCACTGACGTACCCCCAGCCGTAGCTGTGGATGCTGTAAGTGATCCACCAACTGTTATAGTATAATCATCGGAATAACTGAGAATAACTAAACCAGAGCCACCGGCACCGCCGCCAACAGTTTGTCCACCGCCGCCGCCACCACCACCGCCTGTATTTGCCGAGCCAGCATTTCCTGCTTGAGACGAAGTTCTGGTTCCAGCACCACCTCCGCCAGAACCACCTGCAGCCGCCGAGCCGCCATCCCAAGCACCGCCACCTCCGCCACCACCGCGAGTAACTGACGATCCCGTAATCGCTGACGAAACGCCATTGCCACCAGCACCAGCTTGACTTCCCGATCTGCCAGTGCCAACCACTCCTGCACCACCACCACCACCACCAACTACATAGGTAGCGGCAATATGATAACCAAGACCACCATCATATCCCTGATTTGCAGTACCACTTCCCACTGCTGTCGATGCCTCATTCCCGGCCCCACCGCCACCACCACCAGAACCGCCAGCCCGACCATCGGCACCATGGCTACCACCGCCACCTCCGCCAATTGCGGTGTATGTTGAAAAAGTAGAATTACTTCCATCACCTCCCGCGGTACTAGCACCGGCTGCGGAACCACCACCACCGATAGTTACGTTGAAATTGGTTCCTAAAGCTAGTGTTGGCGCTGCTCCAGCAGAGTCACCACCTCCAGAACTTTCGCCAGAAACGGTAGAAATATAGCCGCCAGCCCCGCCACCACCGCCGCCATAGGAACCACCACCGGCGCCTGCGCCTGCAATACAAATAAAAGAAACTTCAACCCCTGTAGTTACTCCAGCGGTTCCCATTAATGCAGCTTTAAATGCTCCTAGTGGCATAATCTTATCCTCATGGTGATTGCATATCTGTTCCAGCAGCAAAGCCGTACCAGATTACTCCACCATCTACAGTTGTAAATGTTAAAATATCTATTCCACTAGACGTTAATGTGGGTTCTGTTCCACTAGCCCAATCGACTGCACCGGGCCAAACTGTTCCACTATTAGATGCGCCATTGGTAAGTATTAACGTGAATGAACAGCAACTGCCAGAATCGGAGGGGTTATCAAATGTATAGGTCGTTTCTGATGCAGTCTGCGTAGCAGTTACAACATTACCAAGCAAGAGATCAATGGACTGACTGCCGCCCCCAGTATTACCAATTGCATTTACTGTTTCCCCGTAATCCTTAAACTCAGGACGCTGTACAATCTTATCTGCGTGATTAACAACACCACTGGCATCAGCGGTAACTGCCTTGGAATTTTCAACAGTACCCAGAGTCGTGATATCGTTGTAGTTCAACTCTGCTGCCGTAGCGGTAACCCCGTCTACAATATTTAACTCAGCCGCCGTTGAAGTAACACCGTCCAGAATATTGAGTTCTGCTGCCGTGGATGTAACACCATCTAAGATATTGAGTTCGGCAGCGGTACTTGTTACCCCATCCAAGATATTTAGTTCAGCAGCCGTAGAGGTTACACCATCCATGATGTTTAACTCTGCCTCAGAAGCACTGATAGCAGTTGTTCCTGAAAGGCCGCTGAACTGGGTCTTCAGGACAGTTTTCAACATCCTTAGATGGTCATCCCCCTGCGCTACAGAATCGCTGGTAGTCGGATTTGTAGCCGTTAATTGGCTAATATATGTTGCGCTTTCTAATGCCATTCTTTTATCCTCTTATGAATTGGCAAATTCTTTGCCAGCAACAAATCCATACCAGTTAGTTCCGCCGTCAAAGGTAGTGAAGGTTACGCAATCAGTTCCTGAAGATGTCATAAGGTTGTTACTTGTATCACCTCCGCCAGCCCAGTAGACAGCATTTCCGCCACCACCATTCGCACCAGCAAGGAATGTACCGGTACAGCTTCCCAAGTTGGTTCCCAGAATGGTTACCGAATTGGAGTGGGAAGATACTGCATTGACGATTCCGATATTAAAAGTACCTCCACCCGACATCGTTAGGGTTTGAACATTGCCGTCTTCTAAATCAATATCAAAAGCGGCAGTCTTGGAACCAATAGCATTTACAGTTTCTGAATAATCCGTAAGTCTTGGCTTCGTAACCTGTTGATCGTCAGCAGCTAATGTTCCTGTCATCGTTCCACCAGCAAGGGGCAGCGCAGCAATATCTGATAACACCTCAGATGCGCTTCTACCTTCTACTGCGGTTCCGTCAATTTTCAGGAAGTCATTGTCAGCAACGCCAGAAGCATACTGGGCTACGTCGTACTGTGAAATACCCTGTGCAACAGATAGTTCAGTGCTTGTTATTTCCAGGCCACCGTTGGACATAAGATCGGTGCTGAAGGTAGTGCTGGTTAAATCCAGTCCATCACCCGCGGTGTAGGTCGTATTAGTATCAGTGCCGGTAATGGTTAGGGTGTCGCCACTCATTGCGGTAGCAACATTTGAACCTCCAGCAATAGTTAAAGTATCGCCGGGAGATATGCCCGTAGAACCTGAGTCACCCGCTACAGTCGTATCGGCGGTTGTCTGGGCATCTACATACGCTTTAATTGATTGCTGAGTAGAAAGGTTTGATGCACTGTCTGATGACATGTCATCTTCGTCTGCAATGCCCTTACCATCAAGCAGATTAAGTTCAGCCGCAGAAGCTGTTACCAGAGTACCCGCTAGTTTCAGGCCACCATCCACAAGATCGTGAGATGCAATATTAAGAATCTGATCTCCATCAGTAGCACCAACAGTGACTACACTTGATGCCTGTGTAAGAGCCTTAGAATCTTCTGATGTACCAAGCGTTGTAACATCCAGATAATTCAATTCGGCAGTTGTACCAGTATATCCATCAATTAAATTTAACTCAGTCGCAGATGCTGTAACCAGCGTTCCACCAAGTTTTAACCCATTCGTACCATCATGTGAAGCAACATCAAAGTCAATTGCTCCATCCGATATCGTTACATCCTGATCTTCATTGATGGATATTGCAGCAGTTGTACCAACCGCAGAGCCTAGTCCTATGACTAGATCATCAGTAGTGTCGTCAAGACCAACATAGAAGTCTTGGGCGTTGCCGTCAAAGACAATCTTCTGATCCTCTGCGCCACCATCACCTACTGTTAGGTTTCCGCCGACTATAAGATCGCTGGTAAATCTGCCGGTATCATTGACATCAAGAGCGTATGAAGGGCTGGTATCACCAATCCCTACACTTTGACCTTTCAGTGTAATAACGGCACTGCCATCTAAATATAGGTCAGTCCTAGCATTACCCGCGCCATTGTTAATCTGGAAATTTGAAGAATTGGCAGCATTATTATCCATTTCAAATATCTGGTCACCAGAAGAAGTCTCCATCTCCATAGTGTTACCGAGATTAATTTTACTGACATCAATGGCTGCATCAGATGCTACATCTGCATTGGCAATCGTACCGTCAAGAATCATAGTAGTGGTTACGGTATCCGTTCCACCACCTTGTGTTACTGCAAAATTACTTAATGACATTTATATCCCCCTCTAGGGTGTTCCACTAGCGCTCATCACTCTCAAGTTCGAGCCTGAATGACGATCTTTGTTGTCCTGACTCTGAATACTTGCCACTGCCTTCTCGAACGCACCCAGCCATACCGGAATTCTTTGGTCGTTCATAATGAAGGGTTCTGCTTCCAGCAATGTTCCGTATAAATACACGTTCGGATAATTTGTCAGCATGTCGTTTGTGGTTGCTGAGTCGGATAGAGCTGTGAATGTTTTGTAGTAGAGCATCGAGGTTGTGTAGACAGCATCCGGGCCTGGTCCCAGGCGAACGTTGTCTGCGATGATCGTGAATACCTGGGGTTTGGCTTGAGCGCTTCCCGCCCATAATCTCGTCATCATTTCCGGTGTGATGTAAGCGAGTGGCGTCAGCGGATCTGTTGAGAGATGAAATTCCTTCATCTGCACGAAGCCTGTCGGCAGTGAGTATTCCCGTGTTCCTGCGACCGTGGATATTGCGGTGGATACGGTTTCCATTTCTCTTATCCGCAACTCCCGAAACCGGGCTTCAGCCAAAACAATAAACTCCGGTATCCGATCGGTCAGGTCACTCCTGTCCAGCCAGTTAGCTGCTGCTGTCTGTAGTTCTGAATAAGTGCTTATTGCCATTTTCTATGTTCCGGTGGCTTAGAGTGGCCTTTCCAATCAGGGGGAGGCGGTGTTAAGTAAGAGAAATCGTTAGGACCTTTTAGGAATCCATAACGCTTTCCATAATGCGGTACGACCTTGCCAAGAGGAAACCTACCTGCGAATTTAAGCAGTGGGCATACTTCAGGTAACCATAAGTCTATGCCACGCCCCTTAGCAAACCCTAGTAGGTACTCCACGTTGGGTCGTTCATCCATGTACTCATCGGCATGGCCCCAACCACCCTGACCTATAAGATCAACGCCCCAAACCCCTACCTTGTCAACCCCTTCAAATATAGCCAACCCCAGCATATAAGCTATTGAGGAATTGTAATAATCACCCACAAGGGCAGACACTTCTTCCAGAGGATATTCAATGGCGTTAGGAATATCAGGATATGCTTGCTGCATATATAAGGGGGCATCCAGTTCCCTCAACCTATCCTCGTAGCCGTGCCTATAAAATGATGGCGTTGCCTTCCTTATACACTCCAATGGATGTATATCGAATAGCCTATCGAAATAGGGCCACCCATCTTCATCCCACGGTAATCCCCATACTTCCCAATCCGGGTCTTCATATGGCGCGTCATCATGGGTGGAGGGTGCAAGCCCTACAATCGCTACTTGCCTCAAACGTGAACAAGCCTCATGGTTACATTAGAACCGCCTACTCTCTGGTGGTGCATGTACTGAGACACACCAGAACCGGAAAACTTCGGCACGTTTATGAATGTGAGGCCAGCGGCTAATTTCAGATCATTAGCAGTGCTGACAGAGGCGCTCGATGACGAAGAAAAGTTAAAATAAATTTCGCCGTCACAGTGCACACCTATTATCTTCGCGGAACTCACGTTCGTGGCTACGGCAGAGGCACCGACAGTTATCACACTCTGCACATCCCAACGATTGAAAGATCCGTCGTCGCTTCGTCTATACATAATTTTTACCTAGATGTTGGTTGGTGCTACTTTGAAATATTTGAAATCAGGATCGTTCACATACCGGGCGAGTAACTTGGAATCTTTTTCAATAGCGCCGTTGGTTTCTTTCATCCATCTTTCCCAGATCGTGACTGGAATAGAAGCCGCGTGATGCCACTCGCCACGTTTACCCATCGTGAGCTTGTCGCCGTACACATTCATTCGCCGTTTGTTTTCTTCGAGAACAGACGTGACGTCCTGCACGGTGTTAAAGAGGATCGTGTTGTCCACTTCATCAAAGTGCATGTCGGTACGACGCTCCGGCGTTTGCTGTAGCACCGCTCTTTTAGACATAGCCGATGTCTCCTACCTTGGGTGCGCCATCTGCGGGGTCAGCATCGATGTATGCTTTCTTCAGCCATCCCATAGCGTCCTGGGGTTCTGCTGGTTTTTTCGGGGCAGCTTTCTTCTTTTTGCCCTTGATCATTTTGTTGGCTATACCTTCAATTTCTTTGTCGATGTTGTCCACTTCTGCTCCGTCATAAAAAAGGGGCGAGTTACCCCGCCCCTTCTTGTTGGTTTACAGCCTGGTTACGCTTCGCAGTCAGCCAAGATGCCAGAAGAAGCCTCATTTTTAGAAATAAGACCCATCTCGCACAGGAGGAGCTGCTTTTGAGCATCACCAGTCTTAGCAAGTTCAACCGTCTGGAAAGGACGGAGCGTTCCAACGGCCCAGAAGTCCATATCCAAAAAGAAAACATGCTCAGAGCTGTGCATGTTCCGATCAGCGACGATCCGGTACGTTCCAAAGTCGGAAACGTACACATCTACCGCCGCAACAACATGGGCAGGTGCATCACCCTTGGTGCTGGTACGCAGAGATGAAACAGATTGTGCTAGATCAGAAATTGCCTGCTTGATGGTCGGTGGACACAGAATTAAATCTGCGGCACCACCAGCTTCGTAGGTATCTTTGATGACATTCTTAATGCCAGCTTCCGTAATAGAAGCAGTAGCACTAGATTCTGTCATCGCAGTCGTACCTGATGTACCAGCAGCCGGTGAACCCGATGAGGGATTCATCGATACCCAGTTGGTAGCAAGCCAAGCAGGAACACCAGCCGATGCTCTGGCTGTGGTTGAGTCACCGGCAGCACGCACGATGTTCTGTAGAAGCATAACTTCTATATCACGCTTCATGCGCTTGCCGTTTTTCAGTTTTGTTATCGTAGAGGTTCTTTATCCCCTACTTCTTACGGTTTGCCATCCCGTAAGCTCGGACTATATCTTCACCCCCTGGGGGTGCTTTGCACTCGTGGGTTTTCATCGTCCCGAAGGGACTGTTTAACCTAGTCTCTGAACCTTCACCACATTGCTGTGGTGCTTGGCTGCGGATTCCCCTTTTGGCGGGGTTCCCGACAATTCACAAAGTTTTCATTCAGGTATTGCTACCTGACGGACCATTTTTACATAGCCAACTGGTAAGCCTGGTGTTTGCCGTGTCCGGCGTAGTTCACAGCGTCATCAGTCCCAGATGTCTGATTCACATATTGCGAAATCTGACAGTAGTTTCCCAATCGCGTTGGAAGTACCCGAGCGGTGGCGGCGATAGAATCGTCGCCCTCGATCTTGCGGTTGACAGCGCCAGCAGTAATCGAGTCTGTCTGCCATTCGAAGAAAGTGTTATCCACATTCTGCTTGGAGCAACCAGAAAAGAAGGGTGTATCCAAAGGTGCGATTGAGTGGATGACGTCGCTGAGTTGTTCACGAATCGCAACGGAACTATACGTTAGCGATGTGTTTGTAGCGATTGCCATTTATCTATCGTCCTTGTTAGGGTTTCAATATATCTTCCAGCAGAGTAGCCGCGTCATCGACGTGACCTGTCTGCTTTAGACGTTTCATTTTTGCAGTACGATTTGATTTTGCTTCCGCATTTTTGGACGATGCTTTCCCGCCTCGAATGACCCTGGGTTTGTTCTTGAGCTTCTTGGACTTAACATCAGATCCCTGTAACTCGTCGTACATCCTGGCCTTGTTCAAAACAATAAAAGAACGGTGATCAACTAAAGTGTCGATCTCCTCGTCCTGGTAGCCCTGCACCTTTGCGTAATCGCGCAGCTTTCCGGCTAACTCCCGTTGAGCATCAGGCTTGCCCCACTCCGGTAGTTTTCCTACCAGTGCGGCGTGTTCTGTCTTAACGGTGTCGGCCCACTGTTGCTGCTGACCGTGATGCGCCTTTTGCTGTGCAGATGCTTGTTCTGCTTGGAGCTGGCGAACCTGGTCCTGGGCCATCCTGAATTCTTCTCGCTTCGTGACGAACTCTATGGGGTCATCTCTTTTCAGAGCTTCCCAATCGATAGATCCCCATTCTTCGAGCTTTGAATTCTCGATTACGTTTTGCAAATACTGGGCGTACTGCTGCCTTTCCTGCTGGATCTGAGAAACTTCGGAGTTGTACTGCTGTTGCAGTGACTCCATCGCCTTTCTATCTTCAGCAAGTTGCTGGCTTTTCTTCGTGAATGAAGATTGCCGCGAATAGCCGTTCAGCAGTTCGTCGAGGCTGACTTGTGTCGTCTGTCCATCTACACGGACTTCGTAGACAAGTTCCTCGTCTTCTGCTTCTGGTTCTTCGCTTTCGGATTCGTCAGATTCGTCTTCTTCAACTTCCTCTGGTTCGTCCTCTGAAACCGCCTCTGATTCTTCGTCTGGTATTTCTTCCGTGGACTCTAATTCTTCGGTGGTGGTGGCTTGCTCGTTTTCTGGTTTCTCGTCAGAGTTCAGAAGTCCGAGGATCGCCTCTTGTGCGGCAACAATGCTGCCGTCTTCCTGCTCGATTGCCGGTTCCTGCTGAGTGTCGGCCATATGTTTCTCCATGAAAAAGACCGCCCGAAGGCGGCCCTACCAGCGTCCATGCTGGCTCATTAGCTAATGAGTTTCTAAAAAATCGGTTTGTTCCCGCGACTTAATTCTCCGGTAGTCATTACTGACTCGAAATGAGTTTTAAGTTTTTTAAGCAATTGCAAACCTAGCCAGTAGTGTTCTCTGGCTTCCATATCCTGGGTCTGGGAGTTTTCCCAGCGGTCCAAGAATTCTTCGTGAATGGTTGTCCAGGCTTCCTGAAAGAGAGGTTCTTGCAGGATGCGTTTGGCAGCCATTTCACGTTGTTCTATATTCAATTAGTACGCCCGGCGCATTCGTTTCGGATTTTTGTACTTAGACGCCCACTTCTCGGCGGCATCGCGGGTCTTAAACTTTTTAGTCACACCACCATAAGAAGCTGTGAAACCATCTTTAACCTTTCTAACTGGCATTTACGTTGCTCCTATAGCGACGGGTCTTTTCTGTTCTGCTTCAAGTTTCAACTCTGCCATCTTCAACTGAGCGTCCACCTGTGCTTCAGCCGCGTCCTGCTGAACTTTCTGCGCTTTGATCTGGACTTCTGCTGCTTTGATTTCCAGTTCCTTCTGCTTGTTCTGCACCTCCATCTGCGCCATCTGCTGTTCGGGCGACGGGCCTCGTGGTTGTGCATCTGCCGGGTTAGTCAGGAAAGATTCAACATCCTTAAATCCCATGTTCTCGATCATCTGAGCGCCGAGGTTGTACAGGTTCTGCTCGTTGACGATCGATAAACCACCGGCCATTGCCTGGGATGCAAATTGCGTGAGCTGTGCGAGCTGCATTGCCTTCTGGTCCCGGTTGCCGTGGCCCAGCCCAACTGAAACAACACAATCCATCTTGTCGCGCCACATGTCAGGACGTACCGGAACCCACTCTTGTCTGAGCATGATCACACGCTCTTTATCCTGGTGTTTAGATACCAGTTCGTAGATAAGTTCAGCCAGGCGCTTAACACCTGTCTCTGCAAAGACTCTGGCGATGAGTTCTACACGCTGCTGTGAGGCAGACATCACCTGGTTGACTGCGGTAGCGGTGGTATGGGATGTAAGGGCGTTGTCGTCCAGACCCTGGCTCATACGGGAAACCCCGGAGCGTTCTTCTCGGATCTGGTCGAGGTACTGCATCATCTGGAAGACGTAGGGCTGTAACTGCGGAGTTGGCAGCGGCTGTACTGCGCCCTGTGCTTTAACGCGAACAATGCCCCCTGGCCTGGACGTGAGCAAATCGTCTAAGTTGCACATTCCTTCCTGTACCGCGACCCGACCGGAGTTCTGGAGGTACATGTTGTCTAGGAGCGAACGCATCAGAACGGTCTTAATTTCTGCCAAATCTTCTACTTGGTCGGTGATCGACATGCCCACGATCTGATGCGGCAACGGCGTTGGCGTCAGCGTTGCAAACGGAATGGTGTCAGCCGGTTCGTTGTCTAGGATCTGACGACCGGCGTAGAAGACGCGGCGTAGCTCGTTAATACCGTCACCGTCGTAATCGACCTTCAGGTATGCCTCATTCACCCATACTTCACGGCTCGGGCCGACATCTTCGTTATCCCAACGAGAGTAGGCTGACGAATCAAACGAAAAACGTGTATCACGTTCCTCATTAAATCCTAACTGATCATCACTGCCGATTTCTTCTTCGTTGACGTCGTAGCCCATCTCACGCAGTTCACTCAGCGTCATCTTGCGACGATGGCAGACGAACCGTGCGTCGGCTACGTTCTTGGCTTCGGTCGAGATCAGGAATTCTTCAGGCGGTACGTTGTCGATCTTGACCCGGCCCTTTTTGGCGTGGCGGGTGATAGTGACATCGTGCAGAACTTCCGCAAGCGACATTTCTTCTTCTGTTTCTGCTTCTACTTCTTCTTCATCACGTTTTTCTGTGTGTTCGAGGACTTCAACATCGTCGCTTGATATAAGCGCTTCGAGTTCAACATCCGTCAGGTCGTGGTATTCCTCACGATCCCAGCGATCGGCATCATCCCACCAGCATTTCACAATGCCCAGCTTTTGAATCAGCGCATCAGATGCCCAAGTAAGGAAAATGTTGAACCAGTTGTTGTCACGGGTGAGGATGTAGTTGACGTAATCGGTTGACTGCTGTGCGCCTGCTACGTCTTCTGGACCTTCGGGGGTGAATCTAACGATCTCGTCCGATGAGGCAAAGATCCGCATGAGTGAAGGCTTGATCCATTCGATGGTGTCCATCACAGTGGTATCAACCACCTGGGACCGTGAATCTATTTCGTTGCCGTAGGGTTCGGCGTAGTATCGGAGCAGTGACTCACGCCGTACTTCCGACAGTTCATCGTTGTTGCCCTGTGCAGAGCTGAGTTCGTCTTCGACTCTAGCCAGCAGTTCTTCGTCTGTTAGTTTTGCCATAATTCCTTATCGTCTAGGCATTAAAAAACCGCCCGGTTGGGCGGTTTGGTTCCACTTTATTTTGAAACTAATTTACCATTTTCACTTTTGAAGGATTAACAACTCGAATGCCATACCCGCTACCTGGTGGGTACCGCACTCCGGCATAGTTGTTCCGTTTCAACCACTTTCTAATTTCCCGATCAGCCTCTTTTACCCCAAGATCATCGAAATCTTTTCCTAGCTCAACTTCCAAAGCATCAGTCATTTCAAGAAAATCAACCAGATCACCCTCTACAGCTACTTTGTAAACTCGTCCTTTATCACCCGCATAAACTTCCGCTTCACCTACATCATCCGTGATGGATACTCCTTTGAAATGAGAATCTAGATCATCGACCGCTTTTAGATTTGTGATATTTTTATCAGAACTACCGTGATAGAAAATACGCTGCTGTGGTTGCGCCATACTCAGTGTCTCGTTTTCGAGAGTTTGTCCCAGTAAACCACTCTGCGAGGCGGTTTCTTGGTACGGCGTGAGGAGCGACGGTCCTCTAATTGGTCGTCGCCTTAATCTTTTTGCTTGTCCTGATTGGAGGATTTGGATGCCTTGGCCTGTTGTCTCGCGGACACTACGGGCGCTATCGTCCAGCCTTTCGAGTAAATCGGATCGTCCGGCTTCGCCCAGCCCCCGCTGAAACGGCTCGCCTTTCCCGCCTTGTTTATAATGGTCGAATTCGCCATGCCAAATTGCCTCTGAATTATATAACTGGTAGCTACCATCAATATTTAACTTATCACCAGCTAAGTTTAACACGTCTTGAATCAGTAAATCGATACGATTGGATAGTGATTCTGGAGATTCTGTGACCTTAGATACTTTTCCAGTTGATGTAATCCGAGGTTGCCGATTCAAGAAAAATGTAATCGTCTTGTTATCCGGTGTGTAGTAGAAACCTGGAGCTGTTTTTTCTGAAATTAAACGATCACCCTTCCTGGGTGGCCCCATTAAACGACCACCCCAAACACCTTGATCCAACTGATCAGCAGCCATAGATGCAAAAGACATTGCCTTTTCAAATGATGGATTGCCACTCAAAACTACATTTAAAGAAACTGTATCACCACCACCTAACGGCCTCGAATTAATTACCATGTCTTGCTGAAAATTCAACCCGATGTAGTTTGCTAGATCGGCCGCTCGTTCTGGAGATGCCAACGCATCAAGTTGAATACTTGGCGGCGTAGCACCACCGTATTGACCACCAGCAATGTTGGCTGTTCCACGAACACCAACCGCGTTCATAATATCTGGCAACACTGTGCGGTAGACATGATCAGTTAACCACTGTTGATCTTTGTACGGCATATTTCGGAATGTTTCACCGAACTCTTGATCCAAGGGCGAACCAAGACCAAAGGCTAATTCTGATGAGATACGTCGTATATTGCTCTGAACTGCTTCCGGTATTGTCTGGACACCACCACCAACCTTGTCGCCCATGTACTTCCAGCCGACAGCTTGAATTTCGCTGGGGGTCCAGTTGCCACCCATGAATCCTTCTTGATTCGCTTCCTGCGCGAATCGATTCATTTTCTCAGAACCGCGTTCATATTGCGTATCGAGAACAACCTTCTTTACATCAACTTTCACTGCGTCAGCCTGGTCACCGAAATGCCGACGCAAGTATTTGTGAAATGTGTCGTCTACAAAACCCATATCCCGCGTCGAATGCACATCCATGACTGCGGGACCACCACCTTCAGGACGGTCACCCATGAAAGTGCGTAGCTCACGCTCGTAGGCTGAATCAACAAAGTCCATCAGCTTCGGACCAGCTCCAGACTCGATGTCGCCACCACCCAGGGCTTGCAGAATCTTTTCTTCCCCCAGACCGGCAATCATGGGTTGATGGATCCCAAGTGTTTTTTCTTCAGCTCTTAAAAGATTACGCAATGCACCAGCGGGACTTTCGTTCTGGTTCCCCAACAACCAGCCGAGCATGTATTTTTCACCGTTACCCCTGCCGAAGATACGATTAAAATGTGACAACCCTTCACGATACCATTTCCTGTAATCCTCGATATCGGTTGGGACCATTGTGCCAACACGTTCCTTCCAATCACCAAACGTGATATCACCAACCACCATTTTTTTGCCATCAGCTTCGAGAACTATCCGATCTTGGGGGGCGCCTACTTCTTCTTTTCGACCGAGCTTTCTTCTGAGCGCACCTTCGGGATCAGGTGCTTTCATTCTCTTAAAGAGATCACCGGGCCTACCTCTAACTACACTTCCTGCCACCAACAGCGGACCCGCGAGCTGTTTGCCGGTCATTTCCTCAGATAGAAAACCCCCTGGAGATTCTATTCCGGCTTTAGCAAGGACAGCACGTTGTGCTTCGTTAAACGATTCGGCTTGCTGATTCAGAACAGGCGCTATTAGGTTACCGACCTGAGTTGCCGCATCACGCCATAATGGACCGCTGGGATCCAAACCCCCAACCAGTGCCGCTGCGTTCAGATTCGGATTCTCTGAAAATTCCATCAAACCCTGTCGAACTTGGTTCTTATACCGATCCCAATAGTCACCGGCATAGTCCCACAACCCGGACGGACCAGGCATCCAATCCCACATGCCAGCCACTAGACGATACCGAGGTCAGGGTATTTAAGTTCGTCTGTCCAGATGGAATCTCCCAGGGGCATGGCGAAGCGGGTGGATTGGACTGCGTACCTGGTAGCCGCCATCAGGTCGTCTTTCAGAGGTACGATTTTATTGTCCTTGCGGTGATACATCCGAAATTCCTCTAACCAATCGCCCAGCGTGTTAAATACCTGGAAACGCCCCTGCTCCATCATCGTCAGCATCTTCATAATTCCTGTTTCGATGGAGTTATTCCCCTTCTTCTCTCCCACGGCAACGGGGTTCGTAAAATGTTCTGGTAGCATGTTGAGGCCGTGGGTTCTGTACTGGTCGGTGAGGCCCGGATTACCCATACTATCCCGTCGGTGACCATCATGAGGCCACGCGCAAGGCGTGAACCCCGTCCTGCTTCTAATAGCCTGTGCATGGACATACGGCGCTGCTTTGCTCTGCCGATAGGTGTCGTAGATGACGATTCTTTCTTCATCGGTTCCATAGGTGTCAGGGTCCACTGCCACGCCAACCCACGCAGTGGGGTGGTCGTAGCCGAAATCTATCCCCCCGATACGCGGCCAGTCGGACGGTATGGGGAAGGGTTCAACAAGAATCCTGTCTTCCATCA
>Ga0208156_1000253_pt1 | contig 24412 bp, 27 predicted proteins | sample 1_EtaG_FD_184073 | JGI IMG/M metagenome (GOLD analysis project Ga0208156, IMG submission 184073) | Marine viral communities from the Subarctic Pacific Ocean - 1_ETSP_OMZ_AT15124 metaG (SPAdes) (version 2) | ecosystem: Environmental > Aquatic > Marine > Oceanic | place: Pacific Ocean | collected...
CTTGGCATCAGCGGCGCGCTGGAATTGTTTTTGTAACGCAACGGCGTCGAGCGTCGCGTACGACGAGTCAATCTTTTCTAACGCGGCGTTGTACTTCTGGTCGTTTTCAACCAGCGTTGGTCGAAGAGCAGCGTCGGCTTTCCCAAAGGTGCTCTCCATGCCCAGGCTCATAACCTCGCCACCCCATGCTGTTATTGCAAGGAAGGGAACAAGCACTGTTTGCCGGAACTCTTCTACTCCGATATAATCTAGCGCCATTTGAAGTTTTGTTTCGCAATCCCATGTGAGCCCTAATATTTCCAATAAACACCGAGTTAACTCGTTAGCAAGTTCCGTCATGCCGTAGCGAGCAACAAACTCATCATACGCATCAACCATATCTTTTATTCTGTTAGCGGTCCGTTCGAGCGACGCAAATTCAGAAGCGCCGGCGAAATGACGGCTTTTCTTGGTAGATTCATAAACCTGCCGTTGAATTTCAGGATCTGCCAAATAGCGTCTTTCTCGGAGAGTTTGTTCGCGTGTTTTTACGCCAGGCGTTACTTCTTCCGACTTAATGGACACAAATTGGGGAGGTATCAAAATATACCTCTGAACCATGGATTTGGCTGATGGTGTGGATTTGGAATCCATCTGCTCGGCAATCTCCTTCATATTCGAGATGAAAGAAATGTTTTGTGCAGAAGTGGCAGTAATAGAGCCTACGAACTTATCAAAGCCTATTTTTAAGGGGATCTTTCTGGTGGTGCCGTCAAAACGATTATGAAACACTGCATATAGCCCCTTGAGTATATAAAACTGATTGTAAACAAACACAAGTTCATTCACGGGGCTGTTCGGATCCCAAAACCCCCCAAAATCTTCGAGGTTTGCTTTCAAAAAGTTTACGAGGGCGCCGGTGGGAGTTCCCCCCGCTTCTATTTTTATAAAGCTCTCAAATTTTTCAAATTGGCTCGGGACTGTTGTGTCCTTGCCTGCCATTTTGAAGTCTTTAGACTCGGGAGCTAACAGAGCCGTCTCGAAGCCCTCGGTGTCTTCGAACCCTTTCTGGATCTTTTCCATGGCGGCTTTAAAGTCTTTGATATCATCTTTAAAGTTCTGAATCTTCACATGCTGATGGTGGTATTCTCCGTAATAAGAGTGTTCACCATATGTCTTCTCATACAAGTCCATGCGTGGTGGATTTTGTGGGAGGACGTCCAAATAGCTCCGGTGTAATGCTATTTGAAAAACCAAGTTGTTCGTGAGAGGATCCGGAAACCGGTTTACAATAAAGATTTTCTCCATTAAACTTCGGACCACGCCATCATTTGCGTCCCCGTCTATCGTTGGTCCCCCTAATTTATCAAAAAACTTAAGCAAATACGTGGCTGCGGTAGCCTTGACTATTCCTACTGTTTCCCTCATCTCCGGCCGGGCGAGGGAGCCGTGCTGCTGCGCCCACGCCGTTGACTGAGGGTACTCAAGATATTGTTTTAATTTAGAATCTGCTGGTCCCACCAAGCTTTCTCTAACACTCTTTTCGATGGCGTCCTTGTTTTCTCCTAAGAGTTTATTGAGCGTATTGGTGGCGGCGGCCGTGAAATCGGGAGTTTCCGTAGGTCCCGCGATTTGCCTCAACCATTTAAGATCAAGAGTGTATAATGTTCGAGTAATTTCAGCGGCTAGCCGTTGATCAATATCAAGTTTCACAATTAAGTTTACAGTATTAAATTTGGTTTCCAGCCATGGACTAAAACGATCTTGCCTTTTTTGTGCAAAAAGAGCAAGATCTTCATCAATGTAAGGGGGCGGCGGGGGGCCGTAGTGGCCGCCTCCCAAGAGTTCATGCGCCTCTTCAGAGTTTTCCAATTCGTTTACTGTACTGATTGCATATTCAAGCACATGTTCAAGAGCGCCAACCTTGTTGCTGCCCTGACTGTCAATAATATAACTTGGATCCACCTTCTCTTTCGTTGCAACGAGAGCCTGATCTGAATTTTGATTAAGACTGGATAACTCACCGGATAAAAGCTGCCCTTTGCGCCATGTTGTCATAACATCGCCGACATAACTGTCTCGCTTGATCAGGTAGTTTCTGTCTAGATATTTTTTTACCAAGGTATTATCTTTTATAATCCTTTCTATAGCATAGGCGTCTATATCGCCGTTAGCGCTCTCAAACGATCGGATAGCTGCAGACTCTAGCGTGTTTTTCTGAGTCATATATCTCAAATACTCTGGGGCTCCGCGTGGTACTGCAAGTACAGCATCGGGAGGGAGTTCCGGGTCGAAATGTTTCACAACGTAGAGACAGCCTTTGAAGCGGTCAACGGCAGGCTTAGACTCTCGGTCGGTTCCGGACATGTCGGGATCTCTGACGTGGGAGAGGGGAGTGTGGCGGAGCCTTCCGCGGTTGGCGGCGATGGGGGTGGAAGATGCAATCCACATAAACTCATCACCATACCATTCAAGGAAAGTGGGATCTTTCCACACTCTGTATTGACCGACGGGGGCGTTACGCATGGCATAGTTATAAGTCGTCTCTATGTTCACAAGGGGTGGCGAACCACCTGCACGACCGTAGGCGTGGATTCTCAAGCCTTCATCTAAATACTGCCCATGAGCTTCTACGAATCTTTCGAAAATATCTTTAGTTTTTTGTGTCCAATTATTTTCATCATCACTCAATGCAGTATAGTGGGCCCCGGCAGGACCATACGTCGAAGCAGCCGGCAAAGAAACGCCCGATTTGAAATAAAAATCCCCATACCCATTCACGACAGCAAGTTGCAGCCAGTTTACAAGTTTTCGTTTAAAGTCTTCAGCCATTTTCAGTTCGTGCTATTATGCTTGCTAAGTATGTACTTTGTACTATTAGATCTCAAGTACGTGGCGGTCAAAGAGAAGAGTATGTTGGTATCTATCTTTAATGCGTCGTGCATTGCATCTGCAGAGTATTTAGCCATTGCCTGGGATGGTTGTATCAACAACGGAGAATTTGATGTGGGGGCGCCTACGAAGGGACTCACGTGCATATGCATGGCGACTTGGGCATTAAATTTCAACTGCCACAGCATAAACCGGTTTATTAAACCTACAATATCCTTAATATCCAGAAGAAGTCCGTCCTCGATCATTTTAATCAAATTTTGACCTTTTACGAGATGTTGTAGTTCATACTCTCCAGAATCAATATTTCCAGCGATGAGATCAATACCGCCCTTTGTTATGGCACCGCCTAGGGCGTTTGTCTCATCGGGTGGTCCAATGCCGCTGACAATCTTTACTCCCTCGCGGCCGACGACCCTCACTGCATCTGCTTTTAGAACAATTGCTGACTTAGCTACTGATTGACCTACTTTTCCCTCTGCCAGTTTAAAGTTTTTGTCACAGTCTGTCTTTTCTGATATGTATATGCGGGCTGAATCGTAAAACGGAAGTGGATCTACGTCCTGGTTAGGATTAGATTTACTGCCGTTTCTACCGCATACCAAATCAATCTTAGAGGCGCGGGTCTCCCCCACGCCACCATAACCAGTCCAGGCGCCGCCTAGGTTATCACTTCCCATACAAATGTAGGAGCCTTGGGAGTTTTCTATTACGTCCTCATCGGGGCGGCGGAGATAGTTAGCAAGCGGCTGTTTACGGGGATTGCAATAGATACCTGCCCACTCGGCGGGGGGAACAAGCTGAGCTTGCATCGCCTCTTCGAATTCCTGATCCCATCGGGAGAGAGATGATGTGTCAATTGCCTTTTGTTGGCGGACTTTTTGTCTTTTCTTTTTGCTGGGTGGTGCCATAATATTTAGTACGGGGCATGGGAAAAGCGGGCTAGCCCAATATGCATGGGCCGACTGCCCATAGCGATGCCAGCGGACGTTGGGATCCTGTTATATGCAACGACGCCGTGGCCGGTGTAGGCTGTGCCATCAGGACTAACAAGGGACGGATCCATTGGCAGTAATCGGAAGCTTGCAACCGACCACAGTGGCAGTCGAACATAGTATTCGTAGGCCAGGGCGGCGCGAAGTTGAGCCGGGGTGGTAACCGGAGGGGCTTCGGCGAAGGCGCGGGCGTCCGAGATACTATAACGGGGGTCATCATGTGATCCTCCCGGACCATGTATGTATACCCTCGTGGCGGCGGTGAGTACCCGGGGCGTGACATGGACCGTAGGCGAGCCAGGGTGACTTCCGCCGATGATGGGAGCGAGGGGCATAGATGTATTCGGCTCCCATTTAATCTCATATTGTGCCGGGGGAGCATACGAACCAAGCCCCGTTAACTTACTAACTTTGTTATAACCCGTCGTCGCGTCTATCGTGTAGCGCGAGCGCTGGGGGCCACCGAGGATGTTGGCTGGCCATGGATTTTGACCAAGAGCAGCGGGCACGGGGGATGTCGGAGTTAACGGTAGATTATTATGCAAGTATCCATAATTTGTGGGATGCAAGAAATAGTTACGGGCGCCGATTGGGTTCATATACTCCCCATCTAAAATAGATTTAGCAAATTTGCGCATGCGCGCTTGCGTAGTTGAACCGCCGCGGGCCCCGCTCCAGAATGCGGCGGAGGAGGCGGCGATGGTGGCATGTCCAGGCGGGCGGATCTTGTCCTTGTAGTTCGTGAGCAGACCCCCAATGCCTCCGTAAATCGTTTCGTCACTAAGTCTCATCCCTTCTGTGTTGGCTCTATTAATAACCACGTAAGCAATACCAACCCACTCACCCAATAAATATTCCTTAGAGTCCGAGTTCTGAGCCGTTGTATCATAAGGAAGATCTGCAACAGCGGGTGGCGACCAGATTCCCGGGGCGGTGGCGGTGCGGCGGTACCACGGTTCGCCTCGTTCTTTCGTCATAACGCGTGCCAATATTTCAATATCGTCGTCGATGTAGGAGATTACCTGCGGGGCGACCAGAGCAACGGAGGTACTGGCGAAACCCGGGACACGGGAAGCAGCACTAGTAGGACCGGCTAGTATCCCAAAATCAAAATCGGTGCAGGGTCCTCCGGCGTCGCCCGTGTTGGCGTGCTCGATCGCTGGTAAAATCATCGGTTGTCTAGAGTTTTTCATTATAACTTCTATAACGTCACCCTCAAGGACGCCGCCGAAGTGGGGCATTGGCTTTCCGTGGGGTATTGAGGTAGTAGGGGTGTGCCTCCGTAAAGGAGCTTTGGGCTCGTAAAGCCTCACCTTCACCATGGCGCCGATTTTGAGTCCGTTCTGATTTTCAAGATCTGGTAGGTAGCTGAAGAGTGGATACATTCTTGCAATTGCAAGCGTGTCTTTCTCAAATTGGTTGCTGACGCGTCGGCAATAGGACGGGTCTCGTACGCCGACCTCCACGTCGGGGATCGCTGGTATTACCGGTAGCACACTAAGTTCTGGAATTCTTACACGTACATACCCCGTGTCCTGCCCAATCGTCTCAAGGGCGTCGTCTTCATCGAACCCAAAGAGAGAACCGATTTGATTCCCTAGACCTGGTGCTTCTCGACCTGGGACGGGGGTCGCGTTGTCCTCGCACTCTAGAGTTGACTTAACAGTAGCAACAACCCATCCATAGTAATCTGTTTTGAGCGCCATGGGTGATGGAGGGACGATTTGGTCTTTTACGGCGGCCTGGATCCAGCCCCACTCGTCTACGACGTCCTCGTCATACGCCACCGTATTAGTGTTGATGTCGCGATTCATCTCAAGCTCACCTTCCACGGCTGCCACATGTCCGCTTCTAGTGACCAGATCGGATCCATCGCTTCTGGCCATTACTCTTCTTGTCCTCCGCCATTAATAATGTCGAACAACTCAGACTTGTCAACTTCGCTAAGTCCTTGAGTCTTGCTGTCTTTCTTGTGGAGAATGCTTGTTACTTTGACAAGCTGTTCGTTCGAACGCTGAAGGGTTTCAACATATTTAGAAGCGATCAGTCCACATTCCTTATGTGAGGAAATGTCCTTCTTCATATAGATGATGAGATCGGCCAGAAGCGAGTGGATGATTGTACGATCTTTACGCACGTTATCCACTGCTTCTTCTAATCTCTCTTCTAAGTTTAAATCTTTCCCTCGTCCCATTTTCTCTTGAAAATCCTATATTTCTCGCGCATTTTGTTGAGATTGTTGACAACTTGCTTGGTATTCAAACCAGTTATCTCTCTCATATACAGGTAAATAGCTTTTTTATTAAAAATTTCAATATCATCTGGCTCAGTTAGTAATATTTTAACTGCTTCATACACCTTGCGTTCGTTAACCTTCATCCCGTCGCCTAAATCCCATGATTGCATCTCTGTCCATAGGAAGTCCCAAAACTCCTCTTTCTCTCGCAATCTATGATATCCTAAGTCGGTCGACAAATGGGTGTGTTCAAGATCCTTTGATATATCTTCAAAGTAAACCTCACGTTTATTTTGCTGAGATATCTTCTTTACTTTGTGAATAAACCAGTTTTTGGTTATAACGCTGAAGTAAGAGAATGCTTTTGAGCCTTTGTTGGGATCATATTTATCCAATATTGTGGTTAGCCAGAGCTTACATTCCTCACTTAGTGACTCAATATTGGGAAGAGTTGTGAATTTATAGGTATAAACGATCTTATTTACCATTTCGTTGAACGCTGGTTCGATGAATTCAATGTAAAGCTCTGTTTTTATTTGTAAATCGTCCGTTAAAGCATATTTTACAATTGCGTTTTCGTGATCTTTTGTAAAATAATACCGCTTGGTATCTTTTTTGCGTTGGCTTGCCACTATGCTGCCTCAGTCTCTTCAGAAACTTCTTCCTCAGAGAGTTGATCTGACCATTTAAAAGCCTCATCAATTTGTTCGTCATCAATGAGAAAGATCTCTACGTACTCCTTCACACTAGCGTTAATGATCTGGGTATGTTCTAAAAGGTTTTGCAGAATGGGTTCTCCAAAAAAAGTATCCATTGAGTACACCGCTTTCAGGTGGGACTCATACCCATTGAGATTATATTGTAAATCAGAGATCCCCTCAGAATAAGTGGTAAATTTGCTCAGCACGGCCCGCAGATAGAGAACCAAAAAAACGTTGAGCACGATTGATAGTGCTAATCCAAAATATACCCAATTCACTTTTTTGTTTCCTTTTTCATTTCTTTCTTTTGCTGTTCAAGATCCTTTCTTGAGTCCTCAATAAACCTCTTTACTGTCGCTCCTACGCGTTTTGGAGAGGCTTCTGTATTAGGACGATGGATGTTGACAACTCCGAAGAGTTTTTTAACGGGGGCCGACTCTGTACACTCACTTATGTCTGCACAAGTTTCGATTTTTTCACCGAGAGTGTGAATAGACTCAATCTCTTTTTCACATTCTAAGCACACATAAGTGTAACGCGGCATTAACTGTCGTCAGCATCCGGGGCGCTGACTTTGACTGTCGCTTTCGCACGCTTCTTTGATGGTGCGCGACGGCTTGGAGCCTTCTTAGCTCTCGTCTTTGTGGTAGTCTTTTTCTTTTTAGTTTTGGTTTTTGTAGTTTTAGTCACAGGAGTAGTAGCCTCCTCTGACACAGCATTAATGCGTTCAAAGTCATCATTAAACCTTACAATAGGGGGATTCATTACAACCAATCCTGTATCAGAACTTTGAAATTTAAACCCCTTCAACACTGGAACAATGTCTGATTGCTCCATTAGGCTCTTTTGAAGAGCCATCATAACTGCGCCTAGCGCTTGATCTGATAATTGCATTTTTTCTCCTTTACCATACAAAATTATCCTTATAGTACTTCACTATGGAACCGATTTCCTCGTCAAAATTCTTCTTCGGCTCCCAACCCAAACTCCTCAATTTGTCATCGTTTAGGGCGTAACGTACATCCTGTCCGGGTCGTACGTAGGACAAATCTACGTACGATTCCCAATTAATCTCTGTATCATTATAATATGATTCAATTATTTTTTTAACTGTTAACCTGTTTTCTTGCTCAAAACCGCCTGCTATATTAAAAATCTCATTCTTAATCCCACTTTCTATGATGGTTGTGACGGCTGCTGCGGTATCAGCTGCATGGAGCCAATTACGTATTGGGGCTCCTTTGTTGTGAAGCCTCACTTTCTTCCCACCTTGTAACAATTTTACGGTTAGTGGAATCAACTTTTCTGGGTACTGTCTTTCCCCATAGTTGTTTGTTGGTCTCAAGATAACATATTCTATTCCATATGTTCGAGCCCACGATGTGACCAATAGATCAGCAGCGGACTTGGAGGCTGAGTAAGGATTACTTGGTCTTAGAAAATCCTTTTCGGTGTGCTCTCCTTCGTCGATGTCTCCATAAACCTCGTCTGTACTAACCTGTAAGAAGATGGGTCGTTCGCGAACGTTTGCGGGTTTGTTCTTAATAAGATCTAAAAGATTCTTAACCCCTTCAACGTTAGAGTGAATGAAATCTGTACTATCGATAATGCTGTTGCCAACGTGCGTCTCGGCTGCTACGTTAATCAAATAATCACAATCAGGAAGACTCTTTAAATCGCAGATGTCCTTCTCTAGAAACGTGAAATTCTTGTTCTTCAAAAAGGTTGCAACCACTTCACGGTGGCCCGCATACGTGAACTTGTCAATCCCCAAAACACGATAGCCACTCCTGAGAGCCTCTTCTGTGATGTAGGAACCTATGAATCCCGCGACGCCTGTTATAACGATATCCCTCACTTTAAAAGTCCCACATAATCACTGCAAATACCCATAACCTCTTCTTCGTTCATTATAACAGTCTCTTCTTTGGTTTTGCACACAATAATGGAATTATCACACACAGGTTTCCGAGGAAAAGTCCAAATATGACCGGTACTTGTTATAGTAAAGTCATCCGTCTGGTGCCAGAAACAATTAATATCGTTTTCAATCATAATTTTTAGCGCTAAGAGGTTTTTTGCATGACACCACAACGAAGTACTTTTCAAGTATTTCAATTCGACGCTATGAATAGGTGCTTCGTGCCCCAAATAGAAGCGTGCATTTGAATACCACACATCAATTTCCACATCATAACCAGAGTTCAGTGCCTTCTCAATATGTGTGGGACTATTTTCCTCACCAGGCATGGGACCGCTTATGTTTCCGCGGTGGGCTATTAATATCTTCCTGCTCACTTTCGCTTTTTCTTTTCACAAAACCACCAGGCACGTTTGTGACCACCATGGTGAGCGTCTAGGGTGTGGTATATGTCTGTAGTCAGAAGAGCATCTGAGTTTTCTCGGTCCCAAACGTAGTCCATACCCTCTTGCACCGATAATATTCGTAAAGTTTCATGGGGTGGGCTTGTGTATTGCATTCCATATTCTTCCAAGCGAGATTCAACAAAAGCGTAGCTTGGAGCGCTTCCGACCCCATTGAAAGCTTGTCCCCATGCACCCTTATCCCAATCTGTCTCCTCTGCGCGCAAGATTAGATGTTCAGAGTTATCAGAGTCAATAACCTCAGACTCCAAGATTAAGGTATTACACCTTTCACTAATCATTTTAAGATTTTCCCCAGGATTACTCAGATGGTACAGGAGACCAACATGTATTATGATGTCATATTTTTCTTCCTCATATGGCCATGTAGTATTTTCCGAGTCTACTACTAGGCTCCTCAATTGAGGGAACCGCTCTCCTATAACATCGATGTGTTCTTGGCGCGCGTCACTTACCGTCACATCTGCCCCCATCGAGTAGGCAAATGCGCCTATAGCAGCAGGTCCACAACCTACTTCAAGTACTTTCTTTCCCTTAAAGGGGTTGTCTGGGAGGGCTTCTCCCTGGCGGCAAGCGTTGATGGCGTTAGCTAATCCATAGTGCTCTGCAATTGCAAAAATGCGGGATGAGTGCCATCCCGGGGAGATTTCGCCTTTCTTCGTTATACCGCCCTGATATACTGGCGTGTCAAAAACATATTCTTTCACTTCATATATCCGTATTTTTTTAGCCAATCCCCATACGTCGAATTCATAAATGTGATCTCTTCCTCTGAAAAGAAGTCTCTATAGGAACCAATTATCCCATTATTTGTCATCTGCTCTTTTTTCATCTTTGTGGTGATATGAAAATCAGTTGCTGACAGATCAGCAAGTCCGATCAAGGGGCACTTTTCTTTATCGCCATAAAAATGCTTAAGATTTTCACTGTGATGTATGATCACTCCCAACGTTTCATCAGAGTGAGATAGCCCTAGGGCAGCCTGCAATTCCCTCATTACGACGACTGGCTTTTCTTTGTACTTCTCGTAAACCCAGTCATAATCTGCTACATGTGCCCAGACCCTGTGCCATAAAATATTTAAATCGCAATATTCTTTTATAACACTTAAATCACGATCGCGGTTCTCTTTTCTCAAGCGAGAAGCCACAGCATCTCGCAAATCTCTCTGAACTCTTATAACCTTTATGTTATGCGATGCCTTGAATGTGTGACACCCCGGTTTTGCAGCACTCAACTCTGCAGAAAAAGGAAGATCGTGCTGTTTTGTAAGAACGACAGTCGTCGTACTCTGATGTATGGAATCTCGTACGCCATATATATTGGGAGGATCGTAAATATGAATGGTGGCGTCGGAGGCGGTGTACAGGGCACGGAGTAGGTTGAAACAAAGCGTGCTGCCAGCTTGTGACATGCCCGTGATCATGATGGCGTCCGTCATTATAGATACCCATACTCGCGAAGCCAATGTGAGAACAATATATCTTTCTCTAAAACTGTCGTGATATCTTTAAATATATGCTCTTTGTACCCACCAACTTTACCTTGATTGGTCACATTATACTTGGTCATCAGACTGGGTGAATCCGTTGCTTTCTCGATCTCTTCACTTAAAGCGAATTCCGGGAGTGCACCCACCAGGGCAAGTATATCATCCATAGTGTCAGAGAATAATTCATCGGAATTGCCGATAATACTTTCATACATCGAACGCATAATCTGATGTTTTCTTTCATTACTTCCCAAGATATAGTCTTCATAAACGAATTCATAATCGCTAATACTTTTCCACATATTATAATTACTGAGTTGTTCCTGTGCTATAGTGATTGGGTTATACGACTCATGGGGGTTTTGCAAAATTTTCTTTCTACACAGAGATGCCACAGTGTCTCTCAAGTCGCGGCGGGGCGTCAAGATCTTGCAGTTGGGAACAGTAGAGGCCAGATGGTAAAGAATGGGATAATATCCGTGTGTTTTTACCACCAGAAAGCACTTCGCGGGGGGTCCGGTGGGGGATCCCAAATCAAAAAACCCACCTTTACGAACCGTATAAGAAATTTTATCGCCCTTCGTTTTTGACTTTAAAGAAGAGTCCGGGTGGTTAAGATAAGCTAGCTCGAAAATAGGACCATGGGCCACGCAATCATACTCTTGTGAAGAAACAGCTAGCGCCTTTATCATATTATACAGCAGAGTCGACCCCGATTGTCCCATCCCAGCCACGATTACCAACAGACTGTCGGGATGTTGTGCCAATCGCTTCACCAAATATTGTTCCACAAAACCAATATGTGCAGCGCGGTCGCTACCCACAACAACGTCGCTCTTACTAAGAGCAGGTATAACGTCTGTGGTCCCCTTGGGTATTACTTTCATCGATTCTCCAAAAAGTGTTTAAGATCCTCTGGGGTCCCAATGCCCCACATCTTATGTACGTAAAATGGGATCAGCGACTGACCTTCTTCTATGAGTTCATTATATACAGGGGCAATATAGAACTCATTATTAACTCTAATGTTCTTCTCAATCATGCTCTTCGCGTGTTTCACGAAGTCAGATCCCTTGCGATACCAGTAAATGCCACATGTGGCGATATTGGATATGGGCTTCTTTTCTGCAACTTCCGTAATGTACCCTCGTGAATTAGTTTTTACAAACGACCATTTAGGATGCACTGCGTTGAAAGTGAACACGATAGCATCGGTGCTCGTTAAGTTTTTAAAGGCTTTGAAATTTTCTGCCTCGTACTCAATATATTGATCCGAGTTTGCAATAAGAAGATCTTCGTCGTTATCTATGTGTTCTTCAGCTAACAATGCAGTACAAGCTGCACCTTCTGTAAGTCCGTCAACCACAACATACTTGAACCGGTCATTGGTAATACGGCCGAGCGTATCTAACATTCCCTCGTACTTTTGAATATGCTCCCTTCGAACTAAAAAGATATATTCACAATCAAAATCTAAGTTCTCAACAACCGTTTGAATCATTGGTTTTCCACCGACGTCTATCAGTGGTTTGGGGAAAGTGTATCCTTCTTTACTAAAGCGGCTTCCCTCACCCGCCATGGGAATTAAAATTTTCATTTATGTAGTCCTCCACTGTGTTCTTTGTAACCTGCTTAGAATTCTTCACTTCCATCACGCTGCATCCCGATGCATGGGCGGCGGCCAAACCCTTGGGTGAGTCTTCGACTATCATAGTGTTCCCAGCAGAACAATTAAAGATCTCTAGTATTTTCAAATACCCTTCTGGATCAGGTTTGGGGTTTTGCACATCTTGATTTGTCACAAGACAGTCAAGCAGGTCGTGAGCACCAACTTTTTTAAGCATAAGAATCGCAGTTTTACTAATACTGTTAGTAAAACAAGCAGTTATAATTTCTTTGTCTTTTAACCATCGGATAAGCTCTATTTTGCTTTCGTCGCGACGGGCTCTTTTTTCTATGATATCAATTGTTTTTTCCTGTTTCAACTCACTTACCAATTCATGACGATCGGCAGCGATAATACCCATTTCAGTGAGTTTATGTAGTTTTGTTCTAGTTGGCAACCCATTGAAGGTACTATAATGCTCTTGATCCGGAATAACATATCCACATATTTCTTCTAAAGCCTCATTAAGAGCGTCTTTGTGCCACCCACAAGCATCAACCAGGACACCATCCATATCAAATATAACGAGTTTTAGGCTCATCTAAAGCCCCTCTCATTAATGTCAATTCCAACTTCTTCCAGCACAGATGTTAACATATCTCCATACTCTGATATCATCCATTTCCCCTTTACAACAGCCGTGGCAAAATATGGATATATTGAACTATCCCAATGGAAGGACCCCCTCTTCTCGTCTCCTTGAACCCAAATCATTCCTGTCTTTATGTTGAAATAATTACAGATCATTGAGGAGTTTGTTTCAAACTCCCAAATTGTATCACCATGAGTTTTATCGTAGATCTTTTCCAACTTACTCTTTCTGCATATACTTGGCTGAATTGCATATTTTAAATCACGTGGATTATCATATACATCCGAATGCGTTGTGCTTCTCACCAAGTTATGTTTTTCGCCATAACTTGCGCGTGACAGTTTAATGATGTCAGACTCTTCATTTTGAACAAGAGTTATTAGTTCTTTTAGTTTGTGTTCATTAGGGAAATCATATAAAAACATATCTTCATGATGAAAAATAATTATATCCTCCTCAATCTGCCGTAAGCAATGCACCACTCTTTGTTGATAAGGTAGCGTGTCGTCATACCTTATCACCACCCAATCATTTTCTAATTCTTGAGAATCCTGATTGGTAAGAAGGTATTTTTTATACCTTTTAAAATATCTGTCTGTTTGATAAAAGAGCGCCGGCCAAACATCAGAATAATCCGAATGTGAATAAAACACTAGAGGTATCATTTTATTTCACACACCTTACCCAAATCCACCCTGGGTGTCCCGCATCTAAGGGTTCCCCATCGTCAGAAAGCGTGTCTGTAATGACGGCTGAGTTTTCTGAAAAACCTATTCTCTTCATGTCCTCTAAAACCTCTTCTTCTTCAAAAATTCGAACATCATGATCTGAATTTGTGCTCCTAGCACCATATGCATTTTCGTAATATCTGCTTCTCGGTCGACCGATGGGGTCAGATAAGTCTTCTCCAATGCCCATTTGAAAAGAGAAGATACCCCCATCATGTAAAAGATCAAAAATATCGGTAATTATTCTTTTTCTAATATCATATACGGGTATGTGCTGAAGGGCGATTGTAGACATCACAAAATCATATTTTTTTGTTCTCGGCATACAAGACAAGTCAAAGCCATTATTTACAAACCAACTGCTTTCCTGATCGGTATAGTTATCTCTGCAGTAGTTTATATTACCTTCCGATATGTCGACGCCATCGACTTCGCTCCAATTGCACAAGCTTAATAGATTGGTAACATTACGACCTTTTCCACAAGCGAAATCAAGAGCTTTCTTTCCTTCCCATCTGGATGTATCTTTAAGATCTTTTAGTAGTATATTCCAATAATTTTTGTTATTATTGTGTTCCAGGTGGTTTGATGTTCCTGCCTTGTAAAATGCTTTTTGCATAGAAGTGTAAGAATTCTTTTTTAAAAAATCTGTCATCTTATTTTACCCACTTTGTTATTTCGTATAGTCCGGTCTCCTTACAAAACCATTTATGATGTAAGTGACTATCGGTAACCCTCCATCTTGGGAATTTCATAAGATTTGTGCTCCTCTCTGATTCGGCTTTTTCCAGCTCATTTGAAAACTGATTCTCGTCATCAAAGTCCCATATGTTAAATGCGTTGCTATCAAACCATCCCGAGGTTAGACTCTTTTCATAAGAAGAGCGCGCTTTGAAATCACTCAGGCAACTTTCATATATTGAAGAATATAAATCCATTATATCACTTGAGCCATAAAACCACATATCCCCATAACCAACATTCATCTGGTTCCAATATGCTGTATACAAAAACCTCTTGTCGGCATTATGATTGAATTTTATCTGTTTAACCTCTTCGCCGCCGCGCTGGCCGATGTCGAACCTAGTCGTTATCACCCAATCATATTTAAACCCATGCTTCCGTTCGTGTTCCCTTTTTAACTCTAAGGCTTTGCATCTGGAATAGTAAAAACTCATTATTCTTGACGCAACGGCATTCTTATACATGGTTTTCTCTCTAGGAAACCCCTCGTCGATATACTGTTGCTCTATGCCATTTTTTCTACAGATCTCTTCAAAGTCAATTTGGCTTTCGAATTCTGAAGCCGTTGGCGAGTAGAGCATTTCTACGGTCTTTTGGTGCTCCGGCTGCCAGCAATGTACAAATACATCCACATTCTTGCATTGTGAGTATATCTTCTCTTTTAGAAGAGCGTGTCCCGCATAAGCAGATAGGTGATTGTTGACACTCACAGTACCGAAATATCCCGACAAACACAAAGCAACCTTCACGATTTCTTGCCTTTACTCATTATAATATAATTTTTAGTATTTTTTAAACCGTTCATTCGCTAACCACTGGTATTTTCTTAAAAATATCAAACTCTGTCAAATCGCGATAAGGAGGATCTTCTAACAAGTCATCCATATGTTCTGGATAGTTTTGCATAAGCATTAGTCCTCGACAAGCTTGTTCAGGGTTCATGTACATATTCCATCCTTCTTCAACGATATTGTCCTCGTGGTAAGGCACGGTACCTCGACCTTCATATCTAGCCTTTTTGTACCAGTCTACAGCCTCCTTGCTATCCGTCAAGATCATACCGCCCTTTCCAATTTTAAGATGCTTCTTAATATGAAAACTCAAGCACATGGTGCTCTGAGGGATATACATTTCTGACGTCAGCCTTTTGGCTGCGTCGTAAATCGGAAACGGTTTAAGTTGGTAGATACCCTTCCAGGCAACATCTTCGAACTGCAACTTGGCGCCGGCGTGCAAAATAGACTGCGGTGGCGAAAGGTATGTTCTTTTCGGAATTGTAACTTCCCTTCCCTTAACCTTATGGTACTTGCATGCCAAAAAAATAGCATTGGTGCAACTGTTTACAGAAACTGCATACGGGGCACCTGTATAGTGAGCGATCTCTTCCTCAAACATTTGAACTATCTTGTAAGGATTATGTAACATATTAGTCCGCAGTGTGGCCCGGTCATAGGCGTAGGTCTTTATAATATTTCTTATTGACGGCGAACACATTATCTAATTCGCGGAACTCACCGATGCGGTCATTTATAGATCTACTGGGCAACTTTTCATCAAATTGGATGCGCCCGTCCCACAATTCAAATAAGTAAAAGTGGCTGCACAGTTCATCAAGAAGACTTTGCTTACGCTCAAATCCATAGTAGTTATGAAGTTCCATAGCTATGAACGTTATTTTGTCATAATCCTGCAAGCCTTCTAAGATATCATACTCGCCGCCTTCACAATCCAGCTTTAGATAATCAATTCTGTCTATTTCAAGTTTTTCGAAAATCTGGTTTAGGCTAGTAGTCTCACACGTTTCTCCAGTATCCTGCAGCGTTATCCCTTCTCCTATCTGTTGCAGACACGTGATGTTGCCCGAGAGCAACTCAGACTGAGATGGGTGACTCAATTTAACTAATTGTCCGGGGCGGGATGTGACAGCCAAATTAAACAACTGAATATTGTTAAGATGTAATTGTTCAAAAACCTGTAGCGCAACTCCGCAATTCTGTGTGGAGGGCTCAAAGGCGTATATTGTTTCAAAACTATTGCGAGCACGATAGCAAAATCCGCCAACATTTGCCCCGATGTCAACAGCTACGGGTAATACAGTGTCTATCATAGGATATGAAGAAACACATTCTCTTATACTATTTTTAACCCACTCCTTAGCAGCACCCTCAGATGCAAAATTTTTAAACTGTGACATTTTTCTCCAATAAGTAATATTTTTTCTTGAAGCCGCAACTCTCAAAAAGCCGTATGCTTGCTTCATTATCTAGCTTAATTTTGGCCACACAATCAGGATGCAGTTTCACCATTTCATTAACCATGAATTTCCCAATTCCTCGACGTTGAAAACCAGGGTGTGTCGCAACCCCGATATCCTCCCCCATTACACGTATAAAGCCGGCTGGTTCATTGTCCGCTAAACAAATATAGAACCTTTCTCCATGTGTCATCATAAACCTTATGTGTTGCTCAGGTTCAATATATTCTTGCTGTATAAACCCAGGAAGTGCACGAGGGTCATTGCGTAAATTTCTTATAAACTCCCAATATTTGGATTCATTTTTAACGAGTTCTAGGCGCACGACTTGTATATATCTCCAAGTGGCTGTCCTTTCCAGTATGCTTTTAGGTAATCCCTTTCTAGCGAAAGGTCGAGCCACTTGTGGAGTGTTGTCCCTATATCAATATAACTGTTTTTGGCGGATAATTTAAACAATTTGTGAATTAGTATCTCACTTAGACTGCTGGCGGAGAACAGAAATACATGATTTTCTATATTGTTTTGTGTAACCCAGTCAGAAATCTCTTCAATCAAGTGATGATCGTTAACAATGCAGTTTTTTCCTACCCTGAAATCTTTTACGACCTCGAACGGAAGATTGTCAAACGCAGCGTTTTCGCTACACACCATGACTACCTTATGGTTTTTGAACTCCGGGACGAAATGATTAACGAACAAAGGATAATTGGCATTCACGAAAAGATTGGGAGTTGTCCAGTGCTCTTCGCCATTCTGGTAGTGTTCTTTGAGCCATGGTATAAACTCTCCTATAGCACACGTGCAGTTAGCGCATCCGGCGCCGACGAAGTAATTCTTCTTCTCAAACACAAAAGACTCAAACAGCCCTTCTTTAACATGAGCGTCGCGTTCCGGAAGAAATTCCTTGTAATCGTCTGCGGAATATCCGAAGTTATACCGGATGTCGCCCACCTCGACGTGATCAGTTTCCAGGATAACCTTCTTGTTCTGCATAACGAAAACTTCACCATCAGAATATCGTGTGAAGGCAAAATGTTCCTTGTTCTTAAGCTTATTTAAGAGTAGGAAAAAGTCTTCTACGTATCCCTTGGACACTGCTATGTTCCCTCAATTGCAAATATTTCCGCTATCTTCTCAGAAGTGTATCCGTCACCGTAGGGGCACGGCTCGTCGGGGTCTGGAACAGGCTGTTCGTGGGCCCATAAGAAAGCTGCCGGCAGTTCATCCGGGGTGGGGCATAATGTAGAGAACACTCCCATTCCTTCAACACGCTCGGTGGTCTTTCGACACACAATACACTTCTTTCTAAAAAATGATGACTCCTCTTGGAGTCCTCCGCTATCTGTTATGACAAAACGACTCTGGGAAAGCAGCTTGACGAAGTCTTCGTATCCCATGGGATCGACGACACGGACATGTTCAAAGATATCCTTGTGTTTGTAGACGTTTGGATTAGGGTGGATCGGCAAAATGAACTCCAGATCGGGGTTTTGTGCAGCCAAACTGTCAATAGTCTTAAACCAATCCTTAATCAGTGAATGATTTTCCCTCCGATGCATTGTTATGACGATCTTGTTGCTGTATTCTGGCTCAATCTTGACGATGTTATCTAAAACAGTGTTGCCAACCACGTATACCTTTCCTGATATGCGTTCTTTTGCTAAATTGGCGGCTGACTCTTCCGTGGGACATAGGTTGATGTCTGCTAACCGAGATACTGCCTGCCTATTAAATTCCTCCGGATATGGGTTCTCTAGATCATATGTGCGAAGTCCAGCCTCAAGGTGGATTACTTTTAGTTTTCTGTGGAACGCAGCAAGAGCAATTGCAAATGCTGAGGAGGTATCACCCTGTACTAGGACGCTTGTTATCCCTTCAAAAACTTCGTCAGAATTCATTATAGAGGAAACAATGGAATCTAAGCGATTCGTGCCATCCTCAACCTGTAACCTCCTCACGGTACTATCTGAAACGTGAGCTAGGAGATCCTCATGTTGTCCTGTAAAAAGAAGAACGTGTTCAACCTTATTTTGTAGCTCTTCGATTAGTGGTTTAATCTTAATGTATTCCGGACGTGTTCCAAAACTTATAAGCAGCATATTACTTCTCCTGATCTTTTACTAACACCCACCCACGAGCAACAGCGGTGCTCACACAATAATCTCTCTCGGAGAAGAAAGCCTGATGGCTTAGACTCGAATTGGTGGAGGTTGCTTTATCGTCAATCCCTAATTCATTGCCTAAAATAGAACCGTGAAGCTCTTTATCGTTGGCTGGGTGTGGTGGGCAATAGGTATTGATGTTCCCGTATTTTTGTGCAGCATATGAAAACTGCATGTCCTCGCCATTGTCCCAAGTGATCGGGGATTCTGTCCACAGGTATTTTAGCCACTCTCGCTTAAAGAACCATGCATGACCTACTAAGTCGACCTGGGTCACTTCTTCGTTGTGGGTGGGCCAGCCGCAGCGTTGGTGTGGGTTATATGTTTCTCCCTCTAAAATCACTCCTGCTGAACCTAGAATACCTTCGTGGGTTTCCATCGTGTCTAGGCAATTCTCAAGCCACTGAGAGCCTGGGATGGTGTCGTCATCAAATATGGCGACGTGCTCCGTTTCTGCGAGCAGGGCCGCTGCGAACCTTCCATAAAACTTCCAATTATGATCATTTCTAAAGATCTTGTCTGCGTCAAGCTGGGAAAAATCAAAACCATCCAGGTCCTCATGGTCGTTGACCCATACCCAGATTTGTTTCGGCGGTTTCGTTTGTTCTCTTATCGCCTTGATTTGTGCGTCCAAATTATAGGGGCGCCTGTAGGCGTTTAGAATAACAGTGATGTCTTCATAGGGACTGTTGTTGTTGGGGGAAAAGATGTTTTCGACAAGCGCCGCTATTTCAGTGCGCTTTCCTCGGGTGTGGTCGACCAATTCCTGCCCCTTAAGGGAAAACCAGTCTTCACTGGTTGCCCCAATCAAGCCGTTGGTATAAATCTTACACCCCAACATTTTAGCTTCAACAACTACGCGACTCATAGTTTCCATCACAACAGGGAAAAAGGCAAAACTATCACACTCGCTCAATTCCTTAATGAAATCGCTATGAGCGCTAGGAGGGATCAATTTGTACTCATATCCTTGTTGTTTACAAAACCGTATGGCGCCTTCGGTGTTTTTGACCTGATTAGGCGAGTCCATAATACCACATAAGTTCTTTTTCGGAGCGTTCATATATTCTTCTATTGCTTGTAGATGTTCTTCAGGCCACGGATTGCCGCTGGCATTAACCACATTTTTTAAATGTGTGTTTTTTACCAGAACCTCAGCATGCATTTTGCTTTGGCACATCACAGCAACGGCATCTCGATAAAAGGCTGTATTTATTAGCTGTTCCTTTGGAGCTTGCAAGCCTGGAAACACAGAGGGATCCCGAGTCTTTAGATATTTGTGGTCATGTTCGTATATCATATAGCGCTCACGTCGTAGACGACGACGCGAGGCGGGTGATAAATTCAAGAAATTCCCGACTATGAAGTTTGAGCCAGCATATTCTTCTATAAATGGTAATGTAACTAAATGACTGTGAATTTTAATCGCTTTCTCATCACGGAGTGCAGAAAGTGTGGCAAGCATCTCGTCGTTTACAATCTCTCCGCCGCCTGGGATGTCTTCTTTAAAGAAATCGGCAATTAAAACATACATATAACATCGTTATTCAAAAGTCTGGACTTGTGTTAGCTCAGCGACTGGCGCCTCAATCACTCCTGCCTCAGCGGGTACCCAAACTGCATCGGCAAAAATCTTGCTCTGATTCTCAAAAGAGAACCTCTCTGTAATGTATTTCTTAAGCTTCTTCGCATTACTCTTGTATACCTTATGTTCTTTTATTGTGGAGCGTAGCGCCTTTTTAAATGATCCCTCGCGAGCAAAGGCCCACAATGCCTCAGGAATTATAACTCCTTCCCACAGTGCCTCTTTTTGCACCGGGGCGAGGTCATAATCTACCCGGACGAAGTGGGGACGTGACTTGGTTTTGTTGCTCCCCTTCTTCTTCTTGGGGGCATATAGGAAATCCAATTGTCCACCCCATTCTATAGTAACGACAGGCAACCCTGCGCAGGCGGCTTCAAATAAAGGAAGCCCAAACCCCTCTCCATGAGCGATATTGATTATCGCAGTCATTCTTGGATGAACGTAAAGCCCATGAAGCTCTTCTTCAGTCATCTCCCCGTGTAACAGGTATACATGACACTTAATATCATCCTGAGCTAATTTTGTTCCTGCAATTATCTTCTGGATTAGTGCTGTGGTTCTTTCGTTATCGATGATTGAAGTGTCCATCCCAAAGGTCTTTAGAACCAGACCGGTGGTGGAGTCATCCTTAAACTCTTCGACAAACCATTTTATAGTGTTCTCAAGGTTTTTCCGAGGGCCGTTTTGTGCAACAAACAAAAAGTTGTTTTTTGTTTGCAAATCAAGATCCGGTATTTCAGGAACCAAAGTCCTTACTGGAAAGCTGGCTACAGCAATTGGGGTGTCACATTTATACTCAGGGTATTTTTCGCCAGTTTCCCTGTTCTCAGCATGATACATAGTGTCTTCAAATCCAAACTTTGCATGATTTGACACTACTATTATCTTGTCCATCATGTTGGATTTCTCTACCCACACCGGGGCTATCTTGCTACACTCAATTCCTGCTGTGAAACCAATGTTGTAAGCTGCAATCTTTTCCCACTCGTTGGGTATAGTAACCTGAATTGATATATCGTACTGGGGGTTCGGCTTTTGATTTGCAGTGATTGTCTTGTGGATCAAGTGATCGATCCAGCGACGCTCTTCATCATCTGTGGCTAGCCAACTAGTTTGCCCCCAACCCACATTGATAAGGTGGATATCAAAGCGCTCCTCAAACCTCCTTAAGGATCTGAGAGCGAATCGAGTTTGTTCTCCGTAGCCGCTACGCGATAGGGCAGGTCCTCTGATTATAATCTTTTTTCTCATGCTGCTATTTTAATCCTCTCAAAGCGCCAGCTCTTATAATTCTTTCTAGTGTCCCAAGAACCGTTAGTCTCGATAACTTCCTGCATTAGTTCATCCCAAACCTTCATGGTTTCATCGAAATTGTAATTCTTTAAAACGTGTTTGCGTCCTCGCTTTCCCATCGCAGTGCGTTGCTTCTTTGTCTTATTAAACATTTTTACCAAAGCTTTAACAACAACTTCCTCCGAAAGGCGGTCTTCATAGATCATAGGAATATCCTGAGATCCTATGATAGCCTTAGATGTGGGTTCCATTCCTATCCCGAACCAACTCTTTCCGTCGGTAACTTGTTCTTGGAGTCCTCCCGTCATGGTGGCAATAATTGGAGTGCCGCATGCCAACGATTCCAGAGTTGAGAGCCCAAAGCCTTCTGCATCTGAAACATTAATGGTGCAATCAACCATATTGTAGATTAGGGCCAGTGTTTTTTGATCAAGCTTTTGTGTTGAGAGCATTACTTGCCCGTTATTCACCCCAAGGTTTTTAATGAGATATTCAAGATCTTGCCCATGTGGGTCCTTTGGATCTGTGTGCATCAACAGCATAGCCTTGTCATGACCCACTTCGTCCAAGAAAGTTTTGAACCAGTAGATCAAGGATCCACTTTGTTTGCGTCGGGCATTGCGATTGTTCCAGAAGAAAATAACTCGTTCGCTCTGTGTGGGGTCTTCATGTAGACTTCCCTCTCTAAACCCAGCGACCTCTTCAGCAGAATATGGCTGAAACACGTCCGGAACAACGTGCCCGATGCGGGTGCACGGAACGTCCGGAGAAACCGTGCGTACAAGATCATCAGTCACCTTGGATATCGTTACAATATGATCATTTGAATCATAATATTTTTTATTGAAAATAGGATAAGGATAATTATCCCACACATGATGATAAACCATGGGACACAATGGTCGTATTTCATTTTCAATCTCCCACAACCAGCGCCAAAAACGCGGATCAGTCATAAACCAAAGCACGTCTGGTCTCTCGGCGCGTAGAATTCCACGTATAGCTTCTTTGGTGCCGTATCCATCAATAGGGTGAATAACCCAATCATCACCCCATTCTTCGGTTTTGATGGGGTTGTAATTTTCATGCTTTATGGCGCCGCCGAGAGAAAAGAATTGATAGCGGCCAGTTTTAAGGAGCCCCTCAATGAAATATCTAGTTTGAGTTCCCACGCCGGAGGGTGATAGTGGATGGTCTCCGAGCGTCAGTATCTTATGTTTCTTAGTCATAACTTAATCCTTCACTTACAGTGTTCAGTATTATAGAACTCGCAGTACCCCCATTGGGATTTACATCCGAGCCTATTCTTCAAAAAGTTCTTATTGTTGATATTGTATAGTGCTTTTGTCAATAATTTAAGGGCATTATCAATTTTTTTATTACCGCTCGTAACACGGAACAGTTCTACTTGGTTATTTTTTGCTGTTCTCTTTAAGAGCGCAAAGTGAGTTTCTATCTGATCAAGAGGAACGTTGTGTTTCTTTGACCAGAAATATTTGTAGAATGTCAATTGATATGTAATCATCCTATCGTTCTTTTTACGAGAATCCCAGCCCCATGAGCAAGTCTTCCAGTCGATGATGTGGTGTTTGCCGTCTGGGGTTTTGACCACCAAGTCGATGTATCCTTTGAAATTATATGGTGCGTTAGAAAATTCTTCAATGTTTTCGTATAGTTGCTCTTCGATGGAAACATATTCAAACTCACCAAAATAGTCATATAGGGCCGGAATAGCCATCTTTGACAGCAGCTGCCCCTGCGTCTCCATCTGTGAGACACGATCTTTATCCATGGTTTCTAAAACGGTGGATGGCAGCTTTTCTAGCTGCTTCTCAAAAGAACCCAAGAAGTATTTCCCTGGTTCTGTTGTTTCTTTTAGAATCAGTTTTTCACAAGTTTCGTGAAGAGCCGTACCAAAAGAGGTATATTCATTACCCTCGAAAGCTCGTAATTTGTCTAAATTAACGAGCTTGTGATAGTGAGGACATGTTGCCCAGTTTTTTAACTCTGAATATGATATGTGTTTCTTTTTATTTTTTTGTTCTTCGGGAACTAGATCGTTTTTTTGTTGTAGTTGCATTAACACTCTTTTTGTTTAAGGAAGGTTGTGGGGTTGTGGTTGGTTCTTCTTGTACCAGTGGGGTTTCAACAACTGTTTGTGTTCTTGCAAAAACCCACGTTTTTTTTCGGTTAGTATCACTTATATTGTGGACGCTGTGTACGTCCTTCACGCATGTCAATGATTTCATCTCAATGCCGCGTGTTTCAAGCTCAGCTATAACATCGGCAGTGCCGCACCAAATCTCTCTATTTTGTGGGCTTAGTCTTAATGTTTCATCTATAGCAGGAAGTTCGACACTCACATACATTAGCTCTTCTTTTTCTTTTATATCTATCTTCATCTATTTTCGTCCTCCAATAAGCCCTCTATCTTATTATAGATCGCAGGGCTCATGTTCTTTAAGTAGTTTTGATCCTTTAAAAAATATTCTTCAAACCCAGTAGAGAAGTACTCTCTGAGGGATGTTATAGCATACGGAGATACAAAGAGTCCCATAGATAAGCTGGTCAGCAATGGGTATCCTAACACTTCGTACAAATACCTGTCAAATTGAGCACTGTATTCGGGATTGAGAAACTGTTTTGCCCACATATTCATCTTACCACTAAACTCTTGCTTAAGCAAGTGAAATAATCTCTTTCTC
>Ga0208156_1000262_pt1 | contig 23665 bp, 22 predicted proteins | sample 1_EtaG_FD_184073 | JGI IMG/M metagenome (GOLD analysis project Ga0208156, IMG submission 184073) | Marine viral communities from the Subarctic Pacific Ocean - 1_ETSP_OMZ_AT15124 metaG (SPAdes) (version 2) | ecosystem: Environmental > Aquatic > Marine > Oceanic | place: Pacific Ocean | collected...
TCTCTGCATCGCTGAGCCGCCCCTGCCGCTTGGCGCGTCTCGCAGCGTCTTCGATCACGGCGACGGCCTCCGTGGTGTCCCACGTTGGTTCCTCGTGGTCGTCCTCGGCCACCTCTAGCCTCCGGAGTCATCGTCGCTCGCGCTGTCGTCATCATCCGCGCCGCTGTCTTGGGTGCTGTCGTCATCGTCCGCCGGGTCCGGCACGCCCTGGAAGAGGGCCGCCAGGATCAGGGCAGCGCAAAGCACAATGCAGCACCCCACTGTGACTGCCTGTCTTTTGCGTGTTGTCATCTTCAATCCTCTAGTTCAATGTGCGGACCATCGAAAAACTCAGACTTGTCAAATGAAAGGTCTGCGTTCCAGTCACACCCAAGCCGTACCTTGATGCCCAACTGGGACGCGATTCCCTTTGCGAAATAAGCAGCAGCAACGAAGCGCTCCCTGTCCCACTTGACCGGGTAGGGGCTGAAGTCCACTGCGAGGCTGGGAACGTGGTTGTGTTTTGACATCTTGTTGACACCATCGAGCTTGCTCTTGCCCTGGCGATACAACTCCTTCTGCTCTTCTACTGATCTAGCCCCGCACAGAATTGTGATATCGACATGCTTGATCACCTCCTCCATCAACCGAATTAGATCCGGGTGACAGGTGTCGAGGCGGCCTCTGCTTGCTTTGCTGAAAGACGGCATTTCTATCTCGCGGGAATGATGACACGACCGGTCTGGTCATGCCGGTGCGTTGCCAAATTGCGGTCTGTCCGCTCAATGCTGGCGAGGATGGTCACAAGCATAAAATAGACCTTCGCAGCCCACGCAGCGGCGCCCACGACGATGCCAGCGAGTGACACAATGAATGGCCAGTACTCGATAAAGACGCTCACATCAATCCCATGGATTCGGCTCGTCTGGAAACCAGCCGTCAGAGTCCATGGCGCCCACGCTCTGCAGTGATGAGACCTCGTCGCCCGTCAGAAGAGACTCCATGTCGATCTTTGCGTTCGCCACCCAAGACCAGACGCTCGAGGCAATGCCAACAGCAGCTCGGCCATCTGTGTGAGAGATGGTGTTCGTTGCTCGCTCTGTGCGCGTTGGCTGAAGTGGATACCCCATCGCCAAGGAGATCGCGGCAGATCGCGTTGCTGCCTCAGTGGCACCGACCAGGACAAGCCATTTCATAGGGCTATTCCGTACCGCAGCGCAAGCGCAGACTCAAGGGAAGAGATGTCTGCCTTGCTCAGCGCCCCATCGAAAATCATTACCTCAGAGAACGAGCCGCTGTAAAAATTGGGGGTCTGAGCGTCAGACCGTGGTCCTTTGCCCAGCTTGACTGTTGTGGCATTAGAGTTCAGAGAGGAGGTGTTTGCGTTTGGCGTCCCCTCCTTGCCATTGGCTCGCGTAAACCCGGTGCCATTATCGGTGGCAAAAACCGCGATGAGCGGCACGCCCTCGTCTAGGTCGGTGTCGCCGCTCATCGCCGACCGGTTGGTGGCGCCGTCGTAATTCTGGAACCCAACCGAGCCGTAGGCCTTAGCCGTTAAACCAACATTAAAATAGTTGGCGCCACCGGACGGGGCCCCCAGAATGCCCTCTGCCGTCCAGGGGTTTCCGCCACCCCCGTAGGACCACCCCTGCATCACAACGACAATCGTCCAGTAAGACGCGCTTGACAGCTCACCGTACAGGTCCAGACCAAGCATACAGTCGTTGGACCCGTCGAAGCGAAGCTCCGCCCGAGCGCCGAACGTGGTTTCGCTTATCGTTGGCTGGTCGTCTGCAGTCGTCTGTCTCCAGTTGTTGTCCTCGCCAGAGAGGTCGGCCCACGCGGCAGCGGTTGATGAGTTTGGAGTGATTCCGAGGTCTGCCCGAGTCCAGCAAAGGAGGTCTTTCCCTAGGTTTCTGGGGTCAAACGGGGCCGACGGACTGTCTCGGAGAACACCGTTCTCCTCGGCTATTGACTGCTTTCTGGGATGATCTCGAGCAACGCCGCTCGACTCCGCCAACGATGTCTCTGCAGGATGGTCGCGAACAACGCCCATGAGAGATCCCTAGTTTGCGGTGGCTTGGACGAAGAACTTGATTCGCAGCGTGTTGTCGTCGGTCGCTGTGGTCGTTTGGGCAACACGGATGAATGGTTGGGCAAACAGCGGAATCGGAGTCGCCAACATGTCTGTCAGAGATCTGCCTACACCGCCAAATGAGAAGGTAGCGGTGTAGATGTTTGCCGCCGTTCCAGAGGTGAGCGTTGCCGAGTTTTCGGTGTAGAGCTCTACCTTGTAATCAGAGGCGGCGGGGCCGGTGTTGTCCTGCAGAGTCACGCACATGCCACACAGCAAGCCCTTGCTCAGCGGCTCTGTGGCCGCCCCAAGGTCTAGGCCGCTCAGCGCAGTCACAGCCGTTACGGTGAAGTCGTGGCCGGTGAGCTGATAGTCAGCGACACGCTCATATACGGGAATGATGATTGCCATTACGAGTCTCCTGGCATCCCAGCCCCCGCTCGTTAGGGGGCATCGGTGTGAGACCTAGACTACATTTATGCCTAGGTCGGTGTTGATAAAAGTGATATGGCCAAAGCGAGTCTCCATGGCTTTCAACTCCCGCTCGTCAGGGAGTCCTATTGTTTGAGTCTACAGCCCTGCCTCGTAGAAGAGAATGTTGATGGCTGCCTCTCCTGCAGACTTTAGGGCTACAGAGAAGCCCTGACCGGGCGTAAGGACAACAACCCCGCCCTCGTCCATGACGGTCGTACCGACAGCAAGCAATGCGGTCGACAGTTCGGTTCCCGCTCCCCAGTTTGTAATTCCATCGCTGCCGCCGGTCTCGTCCCAGGTGTAGCAGCTCACGGGAGATGAGACATCGCCGCCGGAATAGGTGGGAACTGCCGTAAACGTGTTGGCGTTGCCCGGCGCACCGGTTGCAATTGACGCCACTGCGCTCTTGTAGACCATCGTGGCTGACACGGAAACCTGGACACGCTCAATGACGACAGTCTTGGTGGACGTGCTTGGGTTCTCAACGGTGGCGATGACTCCACCCGTGCTGGTAATGGTCAGGGTGTCGGCGGTGGTGCCCGTGTTGACCATCCACGCGCGCTTCTCGGCAGCAGCCCTGGATGGCGCGTCAGCCTGAGACGAGGCCTCTACGGAGAGTCGATTCTTGCTGGTTACCGATGCTGAGTAACCATTTCCCGTCCCATCATTGATCTGCATAGCCAACATCTCCTCTTAGGTCTTCACCTGTCAAAGCTTCAAGATGAAGCCTGATGTGCTTGAGTTCCAACAAGACCGCTTGTAGCAGTTCTTGCGATTGTAAGTCAGAAACAAGTTGCCCATCAGCCGAAAGACGGGAAACAGACAAACTTGCTTTGTTCCCGTCTGGGTCTTTCGCCTCGATGTCCCCGGTAACGCGAACCGCTGCCCCAGGACCAAGCGAAAGAACCTCTACGGCTGTGTCTTTGGAGTCGTGAGGCCTGCGCCTCTTGAAGCGGGTGTGATCAACGGGCATTACGGGGACCTTCTCGCCGGAGCTGCTGGCTTGTAAATCCCGAGCTCCCGGAGCGCCTCTACCTCGCCCACCTCCGTGCGCGGCTCCTTGAGCATAATCGGCATTTCAGTCAAGAGGCCCTGCTCCTCCAGTTCTTTAGTCAGGCCCTCCTCAAACCTCTGGTATGCGTAGCTCTCGAGGGAGTCCCAATTGACCGCGTACGGCTTAATTCCAGAAAACAGGGCAAGGAGTCGCTCATCAGCAGTGGCTTTTGCCCCAGACTCTGCGCGTAAGGCGGGCATAAACGTGTCCGTCATCATCTTGTTGTACTCAGAAACAAGCCTCCAGGCTGGAAGGGCCCTGAGAAGGGCAAGCCTCTTCGCTCCGAGAGACTTGCTTCTCCCGCTTAGGTCGCCGGGATCGTCGCCCGGGAAGATGCCCACCTCGTAGGAGGTGTAGGTCTGGCGAACACCGTCAACAAGGCGGGTCCTTTCAACCTCCGCAAAGCCAACATACCTCTGGATAAATGGCGGCAGATACCGAACATCGCGACCAGATCGAACCTGGTCTAGGTCGACGTTGTAGTAGGGGTCCTTTGACGCGGTGAACTTGTACAGGAGCAGCATCGCCGGGTGCATTCGGCCAATAACTCCGGACGGGGCCAAGCCACGGAACTTCAAAAGCTCGACAAAGTCCTCCTGAGGCAAGCCAAACCCAGCAAAAACCTTGCCGAGCCCAGCGTTTACAACCGCCCGATAGCGCATGTGCTCCGGAAGGAAGGCGTAGTCCTCCGTTGCGCTAAAGCCACCGTCTGCGGCGTCCAGGAACTTCGTCATGAACGAAACCGACTTCGGCCTGTTCTGAACAAGCCAGGGCTGTAGCGCCGTCGCGTTCTTGGAGCTCCATGTGTAGAAGGGGAAAAACCTCCTCAGCCAATGGCGCTCAAAGGCGGAAAGGTCGTTGTAGTCGAAGAGGGTCTTGTGAACGATGTCTGCCGCTGCGTCGGGAGACATCCCCTTCTTCCTGCCTGCGATGTAACTAGCAATCTTTGCCTGCTCTTCGATCTTTCGGCCCAAGCCGCCAGCGATAACGAACGCGCCCTCGCCCCAGGCCTTGGTGCCCCCAGTCAGGAGCATTCCGGCAGCCGCCCCCTGCATCGCCCCGCCAACCCAGCCCTCGTCCTGCGTTGTGGTAGCCCCGCCAATCAAGCCGCCAACCGCACCGCCAACTAGAGCAACTCGACCAGCAGAGGTTCCCGACAACACATGAAGAACAGAGTTCTTAAACCCAGCCTTTTCTGCCCCGCCGATGATGTCCATCCACTCGTCAAAGCCAGCTGAGAAGGCGGGCTTCATGTTTTGGTAGAACTCCGGGCTCTTCCAAAGAAGACCCGCTCGAACGGCTGGGCCACCCGCCTCGCCGTAGGCCTGCTTCGCAGCCGAGAACGGGTCCTTGAGGAACAGGTCGTACATTGACCCGGTGCCCATTCCAGCCATCCCGCCAACCAAAACGCCCGTGAACGCCTTCCTAAGGCGCTCCTCGTTGGTTCCGCCAGAGCCGTAGCCAGCAAGGCCACCAATCGCCGCCCCGAGGGCTGCTGTGTATGCGGGAACCTGGTAGCTGGACGCCTTGAGCACCCTTGAGTACTCGCCAACCCCAAACAGGGCTGTCATCGCCTTACTTCTGCCAATGTCTACCGGGTCTGCATCGGTCATCAGCCCAGTCTTTAGATGGCTTGGCTTGCCCACGCCACTCCGAATCTGGTCCGAGAGGTCAACATCAGCGATGATCCCCTGCTTACGCATCTCATTCCGCCACTCCTTGACGGTCTGGGTGATCTCCACCTTTCGCCCGCCAGGAGTAACCCTTGTCAGGGTCCACTCTGCGCCATCCGGAGCCCGCATCAGGAAGATTGAGTCGATCTGATTCGACACTCTAAGAGAGCTCGGCCCGTGAACCATCAGGTTCGTAATCGTGTTGCTGACGTAATTCCTGCCATGGAACGCGCTGGCCAGCAGGGTCGTGGCCATCTTGAAATAGTTTGTAACGTCGTCCCACGTACCGATTGCCTTCGCGAGAACACCGTCTCCAGACGCCCACCTCTGCATGTGACTCGGAACCGCAAGAGTTTCGATCATGTCCGCGTAGTGGGACGGGACGTACATGTATCGGGAGAGGGTCTCTGCGTGGACCTTCACCATGGGGTCGTCGATGTCTGCCCCGTGCTTCCTTAGAAACTCGTAGAGCTTTGCACCGCGAACCGATGGGTCTTCGTCGATCAGGAGCCTCTGAATAGCCTCCTTGTGCTTTTTGAACCCGGGCCAGGCCCCTTCGCCCGCGATAGCCCTAAGGTGAAGCACACCGTCTACCCTTCGATAGCCAACAGCCTGAGCTGCCGCATCAGCCGCCAAGAACCCGTCCCCCCCGGCTATCGAGGCAAGGCGGTCTCCCTCCTCCTTGAACATGTTGGTGATGTTTTTGATGTATCTCGTGTTGGAAATCCACCTGGCAGTCTTACCGCCGTACTCCGACATGATCTTCGCGGCGTCAGTCTCGAAAAACTTGATCTTATCCAAGCCCTCGTTCGCGATAATCGACTCAAGCTCCTCTCTGGGCACCCTCTTGATGTTCGCCCTTGGCCTGTTCGAGTTGAGGTTTCTCCAAATCATTTCTGCGATACCAAGACGAGTTTCTTGATTGATCTCCTCAATCGTGCCCTTGAGCCCCCGTTTCTCCACCACATCCAGTGCGGTACTAAGCCCCCCAATAAGGCCCTTCTTCTTCAGAGACCTAATGGTGCGAGCCCCACCCTTGGTCAACATGTGACTGACGTAGCCACTAACCTCCATTGAGTCCAAGAAATGCTCAAGGGACCAATCCATCGGGAGGGCTCCCTCCGCCTGAAGCCTCCTGAATGCGTCGGAGAAGAATCCCCGAACCCCGTCAACGACCCTCTTGACATCGTCGCTGGCATCTACATATCTCGGGTCAAGCGTCCCGTTTGGCTTCCGCTTCCTAAACGCAGCATGGGCGCGCTTTACGTCGAGGGGGGAGAGGCCCTCAAGGGCCTTCACAAACTCCTCGTCTGTCTGCAGACGCTTGGCCGCCCTCCCAGACGCGCGGGACAGGTAGCGCTCAACCTTCTCAAGGGCCCTCAGCTCAACCTCGTCAGCAACCCCGGTAACCTGCCTCAAGATCTGGCTAATCATCGTCGCCTTTTCGGCGTGTCGCGTGATCACATCTACGGCAGACCGCCCAACACCGGGCACATACGGATCTTCACGAAGTAGAGACCGCAACTCATCTGCAGCCTCCGCCCGCTCCCTCTCAAGCTTCGCCTTCTTTCCCCGCCCCTTCTTCGCTACGGTCCCCGCCCCCAACTCAGCCTGAAGAGCCTCGAGTTCCCGCCTTGCTCGGTCTGCTCGAGTTCGGGCCCTGCCGGCCATCCCTCCGCCCTTCTTAGCCTTGGCAGACTCAAGGATGTAGTCGACCCTTGCCTTCAGGTACCGACCGCCTGAGGTAGACGACAAGCCCTTAAGGTTGTGCTTGACCCGATTGCCAAGGGAGCGGAGGTGGTCCCCGCCACTGGCGTAGCCCATCGATGACTGGGCGCTAATAAACGATTCGATTTCGTCGATGTCGTTAGCTCTAATTGCGGCGTCAAACGCCTCCCACATATCCCCTTCCTTGTCGAAGCGGCTGCCAAGACTGGGCGACCCCCCCAGGTCTAGGTCGAAGTATCTTGACCTCTCCGCCGGAAGGAATCGAAGAGCCTTGGTTAGGTGGTGCCGGAGGCCTCTGAGAATTGTGTGGGCATCGCTGCCAGCCTTGCTCCCGTCGTCCAAGACCTCGGAAAAGACCGCCGCAAGCTCTCGCTCTCTCTTGTTGAAGAAGCGTTCCTTGAAGACGTTGAAGATCGCCTCTCCCGACTCTGCTTGGAGCTGCTTCTCTGTAAAGCCCCTCCTCCGCGCCAACCAACGAGCGTGGGCCCACTTGTGGTCACCGATAAGGTCTGCAAACTCGATGGCCCGCCAATCGCCGTCGGCGGTCTTTGTCGCCCAGGGCTTGAGTTCCTTGAACCCGGGCAGACCCTTCCTTCCCTTTTCGAGTAGCTCAAGCCGCAGAGAGCCGGTTGGAAAGCCAAGCTTTATCGCGGCTCGACCAGTGCTATCTATGACAGTCCCGATGCCCTTCCCGCCACCAAAAGCAACAGTTCCGCCCGCCAATCCAGCGAGCCCCCCCTTAAGGCCGCCCTTAAGAATGTCCCCAAGATCTCCGCCCTCTGCGGCAGACAGCGCCCCCGCTCCAAACCCAAGCCCACCCGCCAGGGCGAGCTTATTCCCAAACCCACGCTGCTTCAGGTTTGCGAAGATCTCCACGGAGGAGAGGTCGTCCGCATCCATATCGTCTAGAGCTCTCTTTAGGAGGGCCTTCTCTGGCTCATCCAAAGAGCGCATGACCGCATCTCTGGTTGCCTTCTTTATCAACGGGTCGTCTGCGTAAAGAGCTCTCGCCTTCTTTAGGTCTAAGGCGGGGACTAGCGCGCCATCGTCTGCAGTCTTTAGGGTGACCGCATCGCCTAGGTCGATGTGAACAACCCCAACGCGATCTGCGGCGGTCGGAACAATGTCCGCAACGAGCTCATCCGCCGTCTTCGCAACATCGCCAGCACCGTCCAGCCGAACCCCCCGTGTTGCCAAATCACCAATCGTGGCGTAGGCCTGCTTGGTCAGGGTTTCAGAGGCATCGACGAGCGCCTCAAGAGACTCTGTCGAAAGGCCCGGATCTCTGACAAGGGCCTCAGAGGTCAACCTCTCCGTAACTCTTGAAACGGACGACATCATCGCCTGGTCGCCCGCCTTGGTCACAACCCCCGCCCCGGTACGCACTAGGTCTATGCCCTTGAATACCCCGGAGGGCGAAAGAACGAGTTCCGGCGCCACCGTGAACAGAAGCGACGGAAGAAACGACCCTTCATACGGGTCCGCGTCCGGATGCCCCGACCAAACCTTGTAAGCTTCTTCGGCTGAGCGGCTCCAAGCCTCGCCAAAAGACTCCCCGCCAGGAGCAAGCGCCCCGAAAGCCTCGGGTAGAACTTCGGCGTACTCAGCAAGGCCATGCACCGTGGAGCGCAGCCAATCTGCCGCAGCGTCCGCCCCCTCCCCCCGCACTAGGCTTCTGGCGAGGATGTCTGCCGTTGCCGCGCTCTCGTCGCCAACAATCACGCCCCCTCTCTCGGTCTCCTGCCAGGGCCTTGCCGGCCCGCCTCCGTAGGGGTCAATCCCAGGCAACCAATAGCGAAGGGCCAGAAGGCCGCTCCACCCAGCCTTCTTCAGGGTTGTCGACAGCGCACTGCCTGGGTCCTCCTTTGCCGCCTCTGTAAGCTCATGGAGCTCCCAGTAGATATCCCGCCTAGGGTCTTCCGGGTGCATGTTGTCGAGCCACTTGACCCGCTCTTCGGTCGGCATGTTCGCCAGCGCACCAGTGTCGGCAGACGCCGAGATGACCGAGAAAAGCGGTCTTGAAACGGGCGACGTGAGGAAGTCCCCAACGTCAGCTGCGGCAAGAAAACCCTCCTTCTTGCCTGGCATTGCCCCTGGGAGGCGGGAGGTGGCAAGGAACTCCTGCAGCTCCTCCTCACTTGGCTTGGCCCCAACCATCTTGTCTTGGAGGTACTGCGCCTTCGCGGCAGCCCTAACCTTTGCGATTGGCTCGTCTGTCATCCTCGCGATGTCTTTTGCCGCATAAACCTGCTTCCGCATAAGGTCGTACTCGCGATACTCCTCCTCAAGAGCAGCCGACCTCTCGTGGAGATCAAACTCCTCGTCAGAGACCTGACCACCAACCGCCCCCTCCGGATCCAACCCGAACCCCGACTCGTACGCATCAAACTCCTCATCCGAAACGTCGCCCCGCCCTACCGCGCTTGGCTCGTTGCGGAATTGGCGCTCGTAAGCGTCAAACTCTTCGTCTGAGACAGAAGGCACCTAGCCCCCAAAGCTGTCGCGCACTTTGTGCTCAGGAACAACCCGGCCCTTTAGAGGCCCATCGAGGCCCCGCCACTCGCCACCAACAAGCTCATAGCGACCAGAATCATACGCGCCCTGCTTCCAATCCTCATCGTACTGCTCCGGGTATTCCCTTTCCTCTTCTTGCGGCTCGGCGGCTCCCCTGGAGCGTAATCCGCCGGGGGGTGGCGGCATGTAGCCGCGAGGTGGGGGCTCTCGGAACGCTTTCCAAAACCTGTCGGGGTCTGCGGCGGTTGCTCGAGCTGCTGCCATGGCGCTCTTCTTTGAGAGAGCGTATGGCTGGCCCTCAAGCCTCCTCGCGTACGCCTCTATTTCCGCCTCGCCTGGCGTAGGGGACCTGGGTTGGTACCCGGTCTTCGTCTGGGCATATGGATCCTTACCCGTGGCATAAACCCCTGACTCCGCCACCTGCCCAGCGAACTCGGCGTTTGCTAGTTCATCCAGAATTCCGTCGGTGCCCAAGATACCGGCAATGTCCATTGGGTTTCCGTCTGCATCCCTCGGCGCAAACGCTCCGCTCCAGTGGCTGGGAGCGCGTACAGTCGTCTCCCCGCCATCCCCACGAGTCCGGCCCCACTTATCCGTCCCTCTAGACGCCACCGGAACGGTCTCTGGGAGACGCTTCCCGTCCAGGGTGGCCTCCTCCTGCAGGCTAAGGGCCTGCTGCGCCGTGTAGACAGAGTCAAGCAACTCTTGGCCGCGTTGGCCGAGGACTTGAGCCCTTCTGTACGCGCTTACCCGTTCGTCATCCAACCCGTAACCGGCTGGGTTGCTAGACACCGCAGCTATAAACCTGCTTCGGACATCCGGGTCGTCCCCGCTGGCAATTGCTGATGGGGACATTCCGAGTAGGTTTGGGTCGTTCTTTACGAGGTACTCAATGCCACCACGCCCAAACGCCCCATGCCTGCCAACCGCGTCCACAAGGCTCTCGTAGGCCGCCTTGTGACTATCAACTGCCTGGCTGCCCTCCGCTTCAGCCTTGTCAAGCTTCCCGCGCGCCATCTCGACTCGAGCAGCGTAGCGTTCGCGCGCATCGCGAGCCTCAAGATTCTCCCTAGCCTCTCCGGCCCTCTTTGCGTTTTGATATTGCGCGTGCATCTTTGCGTACTCGGGCTGGTTCTTAAGCCGTTGCAACATGGCGTCAGCGGCGAATTTAGAGAATTTCTCAGCCTGCTTTGGGTGGTCCCAATACACTTCAGCAAATCCCTCTGGGTTTGTAATGCCCATTTCCCGCAAAGTGGGAATCATTGCCATCACAAACCGACTCTTCTCTCTCGCCCCTTGCTCCCATGCCACCTTTCTGGCCCTCTCAAGTTCGTCAGCCTCGTCCCGGTAGCCACGTCGGATTAAGGCCGCCTCATGCTTGTGATATTGGGCAAGCAGATCCATTGGCTTGCCACTTCCTTCAACCAAGGACTTGAGTGCGGTTTCCGACGTCACCAACCTGGCTGCGGCGCCAGGCCCAATGAGCTTGCCGGCTGCGTCACGGAACGGGTCTTTCGGGAAGTCCTCCGCCTCCTTCAGCATCTCTTTGTACCCGCCTCGAGGCTCGCCCGGGACTCGCTCGTCAAACTGAACCCCCATGGGCTTCTTGAACGGCTTCCCACGCATCTCCTCTGGAATGCCCTCGGCCAACGCGCCCTCTGTCGGACTAACGTAGTCAACGTAGTCGTCCATGCCGCCCCTGTGCTCTCTTGGGGGGACCAGGTAGGGCTGAGCTCCTACCTCCGGACCACCGCGCACTCCGGCCAACTGATCCAGGAATGGAGTTTCCTGGCCAGACGACTCCCGCACAGCGGTGGTCATCGCTTGCTGGGGCAGCATGTTGTACTGGGCGATGAGCTGCTGAGCCCGATCCTCCACGGTTAGCGGACCCCCTCCCGCTAGCGCCTTGAGTCGAGCAAGCTCCTTCTCAGTCTCAGCAAGCCTCCTCTCCTCCTCAACCTGGTAGGCTATGTCCCCTAGCGGGCGCCTGAACATCTTCGCCGTTAGATCAGCCGCACTTGTGCCCTTTCCCGGGCCGAACTTAAGACCCGAGACAACCTGCTGTCCAGAAGGGTCGGTCACGACGCTGCGCGTCGGCACTGCTGCGGCAGTCCCACCGCGACGACCTCTGGTGGTGGCGGTGCCACCCCTGACTCCAGTGGCCCCGGCGTCAGCAGCTGCGTCAGCGTAGTCAAGGAACTCTGACCGCATGGTCTGTCGGCGCTTCTCCTCCCACTTCTTCTCGGCTTCGTCTCGCCGGAACTGGCGCTCAACCTCCATCCTCTCCCCCTCGAGTTCGAGCCTGGAAGACTCCCTTGCCTGCCGCATTATCCCGGCAAGTTGGCCAGGAAACGATGCAAGCCCACTGAGCGACTCAGCCTGAACAAGGCGAGCTATGTCCTGCCCACCCGGATAAAGTGTGTCTCTAGGCACGTCGATCCCCTAGCCGTAAGTAAGGTTGTAGAGATCTTGCTCTCCAGACCCCCCAGGAGAGTACAGCCGCTCATCACTACCGTCACCCATAGAGGAATCTGCAAACCTGTGCATCCTAAGAGGACGTCCAGTAGACGCGCCCTCCTGGCCAAGCCTGGCCTGCATAAGAGCCCCGCCCAGGCTTGTCGCACCCGATATATAGGGCCCTGCATACGGAATTAGGGACGCAAGCCCGCTCTCAATAGAGGTAACGGCGCCCAGCTGCTGCTGCCCCCTTGCCCGCAGAGCCTCACGCTCCTTCATCAGGTCAGCGGCTCTCTGGTCTTCCTCCGCCTGAGCCTCAGTCATCCGCTCTTGCATAAGTCGACGGAAAAACGGGGCCATCTCTTTCTGAGAAGTGCCGCCCAAGGCTGACGCGCCAGCTCCACGACCGAAGCGAGCGGTCATAAACTGCTGTTGGGTCTTCCCAAAGCCGCGCCTAGCGGCTCCCCCCTCCCGGGAAACCTCCGCCTGAGCCGACTCGGCATATGGCCGAACATATCGGTCATAGTAAGCCTGCTCCGAAAGAGCGAACTCAGGACGCTGGGCAATGTCCGCTACCGCAAATTGTGATACTGCAACCATTGCAATCCCCTAGTAGAGAGACAGGTCGTTGAGGTTGGGCCTGTCAAAGTCTAGGCTGAAGCCCCCCGTCGTCCGATTGGTGGGCCTGACGCCCGCAGCCTGAGTCGTCTGAGACTCTGGGGCCGGAACCCACCGCCCGGAGTAGGCCTGCCTAAGCTTCTTTGCAAACTCAGGATTACGCCCAGCCTCCTGGGCAAGGGCGTCCTGAGTAAGCGAAACACCGCCGCCGAACAGATTCGCTAGGTTCTTAATCTCCTGTTGCTCTGCAGCTCGCTCGATTGCAAACCCCTGAGCTCGGTCTGCCCTCATTCGCTGCTGCTCGGCCAGCCGCCTGCGCGCCGTTGCGTCACTGGCTGCCTTCAGAAGAGACGAATACATATCTCCTCGATCAGCGAGAGCCCTTCCGCCAAGCCGTTCATAGGGAACGGGTCGAGTTGCGGCGCGCTCACCGGCACGGCGAACGCCTTCAGCCTCTTGGCCAAGCCGAACGTCGTACCCATAAAGTCTTGGTTCAGAGAGAACTGGCATCGGGCCATCCTAGGGTTCAAAGCGATTCTAAACCGAATACACGAGACAAAAACTTATAACGAGGGCTTTCCAACTTTCTTACGGACACCGTCTCCAACAAGGCCACCAGTCCGCTTGTGGTCGGCCCCGGTTTCCTCTGCGACCTGATCGTCCAAAACTGGGCCATAGTCAGCAATCACGATGAGCTCAGTGTTTCCAACCACGATCTTATTCTGATAGGAGCCATTCAACTCGCCTTTATACCGCTCGGTAGCGGTATGGCGAATCGTATGCCACCCCGCCTGAAGCTGGGAAGACCCAGCGCCCCCTAGGGTCCGCGTCCGCACGTAAACCGGAACCACACCCGGCGCCCCATCAGAAACTTCAGGAGGGACCGAAAAGGACGGCGTAACATTTGACGGCTTGGGCTGCCAAGCCATGAACACCTGGCGAGGCTCGTCTGGCCTGTCGTACTTGGTATCCCCCCGAATGATTGACGTTGCCTGAACAAGCTCTGTGCCTGGAGTGCCCTCCCCCTGCCCCTCCCACCGGCCCTCAAACATCAAGAAATAACGAGATGGAGTTGCAGTGGAAGTTGACGGAATTGTCCCAGACGCCGTCGCGCCAAACCCGCCACTTGCGCCCGGAGCTTCTGACAGGGAGCCGCCAATTGAGATATCTGGCCATTCAACCGGACTCGAGTCAGGGCCAGAGCCTGAGTTACCAGTCGTAACTGCCGGGTAGCTAGCCCTGACGATCTTAGCAATGTAGAAAACAATCACGCTCGCGGGAGCCCGAAGCCTGAAGTGCAGCGCTCCCCCAGGCATGTCCGATCTATCGCCGTTCCTGTCCACCCGAACGACCCACGGCTCGCTGGCAACAGCTCTTCGCCAAACCTCCGTCAATCCGCTTTCACGGAAGTTGACCCGACGAAGGGCAGAGCCAGAACTTACGTTTTCGGCATAGACATTGTCTTGGAACAAGCCCTCAAGTTGCGCCAACGGCGTAGTCCACTGGTCTGAACGAACTGCTCCGCCGCTGGTGAAGTCTGGAGGATGAGTAAAGTTAACAATCATCGGTCCACCACAAACACAACAAGCTGCCCTCGCACAACGTAGTCATTGCTGGGAGCGCCATACCAGGGGTGGTTATCCTTTCGGTGGGCAAGGAGTATCCTCCTCGGCCCAGCCTCTTCCGCCTGGAAGGCGTAAACGATATTCGACCCACCAAAGGCATTCACCGCATCGGCGGCATCCAGGTGCCAAAGACCGTCAGCCGCCCCGAGGCCGTAGTCATCGATCTTTATCATGATGTCTCCCCGGGAGAGGTGGCCATCAATGGAACCCTCTGACTGGTCGTAGCTAACGCTTCCTACAATGAACACACCATTGCCGGCTCGTAGATTGACATGCACCTCACTGACATAAGACCAGTCTGGATGCTTCTTTACAGAAGGCCCGTGGCGATACCCGTCTCCCACCACCTTGAGCGGCTCTCCCTCTGCCATGTGGTACTCGTCGAGCGCCCCGTCTCGAAAGTTCTCCCAGGAGAGGGTGTTGGCTACATCCTGCACGTCCGTCAGGTTGTCCTTGATGTCCTCCGCAGACATCACCTGGCCGTCCTGCTCCCGCATGTCGCTGGTGTAGATGAGGACACCCATCAGCGATACAACCCAAACGCAAAGATGTTTGCCTTCGTAACCTCTACGGGGAAGAGGACGTTTGACGAACCGTTTACCTGAATCGAGGGAGAAAACTGAATCGGACCCCCCTGGGCGAACACCACAGACACCACCCCGATGGAACAACCGAACGTATACCTGTTGAACCCGCCCGTGGAAGTGGCTACCGACATACCGCCAACCGAGCTCTTTATTCTCAAGCTCGCATTTCCATAGGAATCCGACCCAAGCGACCCCTTGACCCGAAACTCAACAGATGAGGCCACAATCCATGGAGCTGGGCCACGAGAGACGGCTCTAAGGCGAACCCCGTCTGTGGCCGGACCAACGTCCGTAAAATCCGCCCCCAGGTCCAGCCATCTGCCAGCCTCGATTGTTTCAATAGACAAGAGCGGAGATCCAACGCTGCTTGCGTAAAGAAATGCCCCACTCTCATCAACGATGTCGCTAACGCCGTTGTGGTCAACGTCGTCTGGAGGGGTGATCGAATCCCTAGACATAGACCGCGAATGAACGTTGTTTTGGTCCACATCGCTGAGATGGCTACGAATTCTCTGAAACTCCTCCCATAGGCTGTCTGGGACATCGGCAAGACCGGAGTCTGGATAGCTAGACCTTCGGTAGTACACGGCTAGCCCCTGTAGTTCTCAAGAATAGTGATCGCCCTTCGGACGGTACTTGGATTCTCCAGCGAAACCCTGCCGCCGGCTCCGATAAGCCGAAGCGAGTGAGAGGCCTGCTTTCCGATGGGCCAAGATCTAGAAGCCCCAAGGTTCGCCCTTCCTACGGCAACCCTGAGCCGGTCTGCAAGAGCCCTCATACCAGGCTCTGCAATTGGCTCCCTATCGTCTTCGCCAAACACTACCGCTGCCTCTCGGCGCCCTTGCTGGTGCGCCACAGCACAAAGCCGTCTAGGAGGTACGGCTCCCCATCGTTGCTGTTCTCAAACTCGATCTCAATCTCTCGACAAACCAAGGTGTTGGGGAATGCAATCCTCTGAAAGAGCTGTTGATCCCCGCTCCAGGTGCTGGTTCCCCAGGTTTTACCGGATGCGTCCCATCCGCTCTTTGAGGTGAGGTCTGAGTTGGCAGCCTTCTGCATCCGCGACCCCTCCTGATTCAGAGTGATCGACATGCTTCCCGCTGCCACCGGGTCCCTGTTCTTATACCAACGCATGGTTAGGGTGTGGTCCCCCGCATAAGGGAAGAACAGGTCCAACCCGGCAACCTCCATCTCAGCCCCAGACTCCCAGCCTGTCTGATTGGCCGAATAGGGACCAAAGCGAACCTTCCCAGCAATCGAACCAGCCTCCACGGTCGGAGGATCCTTCAGACCTGGGTCGGTGCCCGGGGCGTACTCATACGACATTGAGTCGCCCAAGCCCCAAATCACGATGTCTGCGTTCCTCACCTCAGAGACAAGGCTGGCCGACTTCTTCGACCCCTCGAGCTTGTCGTCTGGCGTAGGGTTCACCCTAACCCTGTCCGCCTGTGCAGAAATCGGCGGGAGGCTGGTAGCCAAAACCTGCTCCCCGCCAAAGATAGTTGCGGCGGTGGCCCTCTGCCCCTTGACGACAGTCACCGCGTCGAGCTGATAGTGGTAGCAGACCACTGTGTCATTGAGGCTGTCTGGCCCGCTCTGGATAGCAATGAACAACCTTCTCTCGGCCTCATCTAGCCATGAAAAGGCGGTCCTCAGCCTGGACTTACTAACGCCCTTCCACCATCGATTCAGGTTTTGCGACAGAGGCCGGATAGTTGCTCCGTCGTACTGATAGACGCCGTGCTCACCAACAAAGACTAGGCGCTCATAGGCGAGAATCGCAGCTCGGGGAGCAACGCTTCCGATGGACTCGTCAACCGGAGTAAGGGCTGGGGACCCATCGGCCAATGCAGTGATCTGCCAGATGGAGCTCGGCTTCAGGACTACAAGAGAATCAGCAAACGACACGAGTCCCGTAATCGGCTCACCGTCTCCGCTGTTTACATCGAGAAACTGCAGGCCTGAAGATATCTGCTCTGGAATGCCAGGGTCGCTGTACTGAATCATGGATGGGAGCGACTTGGACACGTAATAGCCACGACTCCGAAAGAACCGAATGAACTTTGCCGTTGGGGGTGCCTGAGCCGCCTCATTCAGCGGCGTTCCAAGAGACGCAGAGGAAAGAACATTCTCGTGGTCGTAGACAACCTGTTCGTTCACAGCCACCTGACGCCAGAAGTAGTACTCGCCGTCTGCCGCCCTCTTGTAGATATTCCGCCAAACCAAATCCGACTGCGACGGTCTACTCAGGCCAGTGATCTTCACAATCCCCCGACGAGGGTGGTCGGAGATCTCTATTGACGAACCCTCTGACCCAACCCAAACCCCAGCATCAGTCTGGACTGCCGAAGACAGCCCCTGATCTGATAGGACAAACTCCCCAGGAGCACCGGGTGGGCCTTCCGCGCCCACCTCGTTTACAAAGGTCGCTCGGTACTGGAACCGCTGCTGAGGTGTGGTGTTTCGCCTCTCTGGGCCGCCAACACCCCTAGCCTCACACGAGAAGGAATAGTCAAGAGCCATTCTGGTGCTGCTAATAAGCTGGGCCTTGGGCTCGGACGGGGTCTCGAGCACGCCAACTCTGGCGGCGTAGCTTCCGTTCCACTTGATGTTGGCATCAACGCCATTGGAGATGTACAGCCAACCCGACCACTCTGCAAAGTAGTCGCCATCGTACTGATCTAACGGCTCAGACCGCCTCGCCTCAATAAGCCCAACGCCCTTCGATCCAGTGCCGCCAGAAAGGCTGTGATCCCAGGCGCTGTCCGTCGCAATGTGCGGCAAGTAGGGGTGCTCAAGCCTGTCGCCCCGAACAAGCAGAACCCTTCCCCCACGGTACTGCCTCTTTGCGATTTCGGCAGAGGCACCGCCGTCAGACTGAATCCAAGGGTAGAAGTCGCCCGCAACACTGCTGTCCCCAGCAAGCGAAACGACGAGCTCCTCAGGGCCGCCAAGAGGGCGGAACGACCTAAGGGCGCTAATGCGAGTGTTGATTAGGTGGAACTCTCTCTTGCTCCAATCAACGAGGTTCCTGACTCCCTTGGCCTTCTCTACGCTTCCTACGACCTGGAAGTAGCAACCGTCGACCTTGCGAGCCTCTCCGCTCTGAACCCAAACCTGGTCAGACAGTCCCCGGGTAAGGATTGGAACGGCATGGACCCCCTTCCCTTGTGAGATTCGCGCCACGACAGCTAACTAGCCCCACGGCCCCACGTCGGTTGGCGGAAGGATCACGGTCAGACCAGGAGTCTTCCCGAACCCGTCGTTCCCGGCTGCCTGACCACCAGCGCCGCGACCTATCTGGATGCGGGTGCCCGGGTCCTTCTCCTCGTCCCTCTCCATACGATCCACCATCTCCATCGCAATCGCTCTCTTGTGCGATGCAGCGGAATGACTCTCCTCCTCGCCCAAGGCGTAGCTCTCTGCCAGGTCAAGGACCGCTGGGTAGAACTGCCTAGGGATAAGAGGCGCATCATTCTCTAGCCTCATCTCCTGCGGAGCTGCGAAGTAGGTCATGTCCAGAATGTAGTTCGCATCCGGGGGCGGCCAGAGCCTGATGTGGTGAGATCCGCTGCTGATGAAGGCTCGGCCCTGGTGCTTTAAAGCCAGGTTACCAATCGACACACCATCCGCCTCGTAACCGCCAGCGGTGTCAATATCTCTAGCGGCCCAGCCAATGCTGGCATCGGCAAGCGCATCTGTATCCGAAGAAAACGAGAACGTGGCCGAATTAGCTAGGTGGAAGAACTCCTGGTTGCTCGCGCCCCTGCCTACGCTGGCAGAGCTAGCTCGAGTCCTGTAGAGGGCCACACCGTAGTCGCCTCGAGCGGTCCACGTAAGGTCAACCGCGTTGTTCGCTGCCGTGACCTGAATCTCCACCTCGTCCGAGAAGGGGCCTACCTCCATCGTCTTGGTGTTGTAGTACCGATACTTGTACTTGTAGTAGCCGGCAGCAAGGAGTCCTGCAGATGTGCTGACGACTGCGGTCGGAGCAATGTCGGGAGCTGGGATGTGGTTGTGCCGCTCAATTGAGTAGTACTGCGGGTAGGACTCATGGTCCTTGATGGTCAACGCCTTCATGTCCTGCGGGAGGAGTCCCCTTTCAGTCACATGAAAGGTAAATCCGTTTCCAGTGCAGACGATGGACTCAATGCCCATTGTCCCCTCTGGAAGTGGGTACTCATCGTAGTAAATGGACCAGTTCTGACTAGCGGCGGTAGCCCCCGTATATCGAGCCTCAAGGTAGGCCGTCGTTCCCGGGGTGTGTGACGCGATCCGATAGACGACGCCGTCTGGGCCAGCAAAGCGAGCCCCCGTCCTTGTCTTGGTGATAGCGGCTAGGCCGATAACCGCGAACTCGTTGTTCTCGACTGATGCAGCCGCTCCAGTCTCCGGAGCGAACAGATTGAACTGGAAGGTCTTTCTCAACCAACTCCAGTTCTGACGCCGACCACAGATGGTCATGTAGGCGTCGTTGATGAAGTCGCCTAAGCGGGCCTCATTGCCGTCGAACCCACGCCTTCGACCCAGGCGCTTCTTGAGCGTTCCGTAGTCCATCCGAGCCTCCTAGATAGCTCACAAGGGGACGAGCGGGGTCAGGCCGCCCGCCCCCTCAAGAGACTACCCGAATCTATCGACCCGGAGGTGCGTGTCGCAGGAACACCACGACGTTCATGGTGTTGCTGCTCAGGTCTTGTGGCGAGCCTGGCCCGACATCAGTGAACAGAACCCGAAGGAGGTCGCCCGCCTCCAGGAAGACGTTCCTGGGCGAGGCGTTTTCTGGGCCATCCACCTCGAGCGAATAGGACGTATTGTCGGTGATGCCGCCGGTTGTACTCAGAGACGAGATCCCCAGCGAGTGCCAGCCATCGGCGTCATTTCCGACTTGAAGGTCGATAGTCCAGTAGTTGGTGGCATCAGCCCCGATAGCAGCACCGAAGGAGATGTTGCCCGCCTCCGCCTTGAACCGCCCGCTAGTTGTTGGCGGGGTAATAAAGACAGGCCGGTTAAAGGTTGTAGAGTGACCGGCAAGAAGGGTAAAGGAAACCGGCACAAGACCGACTCCATGAACCTGGTTGCCGCCTTTGATGGCAGACCAGATGGGGCGACCGAAGCCTGAAGGTGCAGTTGCAGTAGCCATAATTCAATTCTCCTCGACCTGTTTGGGTGGGGGGCCGAAACCCCCCACCCTCAGGCGTGTTGCCCGTCAGCGACTCTATGGCGACTGACGAGCGAGTTTGTTAACTCGGCGTTGCCGGGTTGTTGAAGACGCGAACCAGCGTCAGCCGAGAAGCGGCAGCCGCAGTCACGGCAGTCGACTCCAGGACCTGTGCCCTGGTGTACCGAAGGTACGCCATTACCTGATTGGCCGCACTGAGGTCGGTGACTGCTGTCGCCGCGTCAGAGTGGTTTATCGCAGTAGTGAACGTCCCGTCAGCCGCAGCGGTCGTCGCCCCGTCTCCGACATAGAGAAGGAGACCAATCGACTGGTTGACAGTCTCGTAGTAGACCTTCGCTTGGCAGTGGCCTTCGACAACACAGGACACCTGATCACCAGAGGCGATGGCGATGCCTGAATCGACCACTCCGATAGTGGGCACCACGTTGTCTGCGTCAGCCGTGTCGTACTTCACGGCACTGTAACGAGCATCGCTGGTGTCGGTCTGCTGCATAATCAAGTGAACAACGTCGCCGTGGACAAGGGCCTCGCCCGCGATAGCCTCAACGACTTTTCGTCTAGGATTTGAAAGAGCCATTTCAGTACCCCTTTCTAGGCGCTGTAAGCACCGCCAGCGAAGTTGAAGCAACCCTGCTCGCGGAGATTGTTTACGGTAAGGATGCCGTGGAACTTAGTCTTGGAAATCCAAGCCCACTGTTCCTGCGCTAGGCGCCAGTCATCCATGAAGAAGTGAGCGTTGGGGTTAATCCAAAGCTTCAGGTTGCCGAGGTTGGTCTTGCCCTGGCTCTTGCCCTTGACGGGGTCGAGCATTCCAGGCTCAAAACCGTGGCCCGACTGAGCACTCGGAGAGCCGCCGGTCAGGTTCAACATGAAGCCTTCGCCGCTGTTCTCCGTAATGTTGTAGTCAGGAATCACGCTCGCGCCCTTGAATCGGAGGCTAGTGAAGCCAGCGCTTCCCATGTCCTCGTCAACCAGAGCTCGCTCGGGACCGCACCACTCCTCGTAGCCGTCGTAGACAGCAGGATCGACAAGCATCAGGTCAGGACGACGTCCAAACTTGGAGCACTCGCGATAGAGCTGCGTCCAAGTCGGAATGCCCTGAGTCATGAAGCCGCCACCAATTGCCTGGAACTGGTTGTGGTGGTAGGTCAAGTTCTTGGCGACATTGCCAACGCTCGTGCCTGTCGCAGCCTGAGCTGCAATGGTCGAGAACTCAATCATTCCACGAAGACCGTCGATGTCGCCGCTCACGCTGCTGGCAGTGTGGAGCTGCTCCTCGATGTAGTTCCGCATGGTAATGGCGCACTGGGTAAGCTCTGCATCGAGAAGCTTGCCAATCTGGCGCTTTGCGTTCTGGTTCAAGTCGACCTTGTCGCAAGCGACGACCGACTGGCAGGAGATTTGACCCCAAGCGTCCCAGATGAACGGCTTGACGAACTCGCTGTCAGCGGTATTCAGGACTTGACTGCCCTGATAGGTCTGAACGTTAGGGTTTTCGGCGTGCGCGAAGGGGATTCGTGCATACGGAGCGGCCTCAAGATGAATCGAGCCCTTCTTGTACATCGAGTACAGAAGAGGCGACTGCTCAAGGATAAGCCAAACAAGCTTCTCCCAAGAGGCTCCCCACGTAAGCGAGAACGCCTTCGTGTAGTCAGTAAGTGTGGTTGAAAATGGGGCTCCCATGTTTCCCTCTGTCGTCTAAGTCCAGCAGCCCCCTAACCAATCCTCGAGCCCAGGTCTGCATTTTGACCTAGAACCTTCTCTAGGATTTCATCCATCGACATCGTGGCTGTAGAGCCAAGTGGCGTCGAAGATGTTCCCGATTGGCTAGCAGGAGGCTGTGTCTCAGCCCGTCTCTTAGCGTTATCGATCAGCCGGCCCTCATTGACCGACCTAATGGCGCGCTCTCCTGCCAAGGACAAGGCAGCCCGATAGGACTCCTCTGTTCCAGACGACAAGAGATTCATGATGGTGGGATCATTCGAGTCCAGAATCTCGCGAACGCGACCCCGAACATTTTCATCCCGAAACTCCCGGTACTGATTCGCCTTCATATCCTCGAAGATTGTATTCAGCCGAGAAGCCTCCCTATGGGGAGCAAAGCTCTCTGCTACTACAGACAGCTGCCTCTTGAGCTGCTCAACCTCGCCAGCAAGCTTGGTCTCTCGGTCGCCCGAAGCGCCGCCAGACTGCTTTAGCTTGGCTTCCATCACCTCCAGAAGTGCTCCAAACCCGTCTCCGTCTTGTGCTCGTTCGGTAAACCGCTTCCGCAGTTCATCAACGGTAGGCCCAGTCTCCTGAGCTCCGTTGTCGGCCCCATTCGGCCTCTGGCCTGCCTGCTGTTGCGCCTGAAGCGCCAGGAAAGCCTGTTGGAGTTGGGATTGTTGCTCAGCCAGCCTCAACCTGTCCGACTCAATGTCTCTCCGCATATCGGAGACCTCTTGAGTCTTCTTGGTCAGGCCAGACTGCATCTCTCGGTAGATGGCAAGGTTTTCAGGCGGCAAGTCCAGAGGGTTTCCAGACCAGAACGACCCTGAACCGCTTTCGCCATCGCTTACGCCATCGGTTCCAGTTGCCTCAGGTGTCTCTGCTCCCTGCTCGGTCCCCTCGGTGATCTCCGAAGGGTTGCCTGCGTCAGGAGCGACATCCTCAGTAACTGGATTATCGCCGCTAAGCTCTTGGGTCACGGGTTCTCCAGTGTGCGACTAGGTGGAAATTCGTTCCCGAACTAGTCGCTCAAGTTCGGGACGCTTGATTGTTGGAATAACCTTAATCCCAAGCCTCTTAGCTTGGGACTTAAGTCCAGGCCAACTATCGCAGACCATCGTATCCAACTCTCCTACATTTGTGTCAACCAGCTTGTCTACCCCAGACGAAACTTCTTCTGTAGCAACCTCAGCTGTATCGGGCTTAGCTCGTGCCGCCTCCCAACGATCAACGATCTCCTGCTCCCTATACGTCCGCGTTCCTGAATGAGACCGGCGCTTCCCAGAAGCCCCAGACTCTGCAAGCCCGTGCTTCTTCAAAATAGCCTTAGCCTCCTTCCTACTTACAGTCTTTCCAACCAAGCGCTCCTCAGGAGCGTTCTCGTGAAAAGTAAACTCATCGCCGTGACTCGCCTGCGTCTTCGCGTCCGCAATGAAGTCATGGGACATCGTGCCCCTTCGGTTGCAACGACCACACCGCATGAACAAGAACTCCTGCGACTTGGCAGCAACAAACCCAGCAACCGTCAAACCATTGGTTTGCTCGTGCTTGCACCTCTTACAACTAAACGTGTACATCGGCATTCAAAACTCCTTCCTAAAATTCTGGAACGCCTGGCTGCGGAGAGAAGCCCATCCTACCCGCCGCCGGAATTGTCAAAGATTCTCCAGTAGCTGGATTAAAGGCAGCCCCCTCTGCAATTGAAGGTCCGCCCTCTTCTGCAGAAGCCCCAGGAGGCGGAGCTGCGCCAGCCTGTGTAGCTGCCTGTCCAAACAGCTCAGCAAAGCTGTCGCGCATCTCAGGGCTGTCCTGCTCCCAGAGAGCAAGGGCTTTCGCGTAGAAGTGGGCAATGGCAGCTGGCGGAACCTGGGCTGCAGTTAGCGACTGAGCCGCCGCACCTAGCGCATTCATAAAGCCGATATAGGCCTGGCGCTCTGCCTCAGGGCCGACCGGCTTCATGCTGCCTGCGTGAACACCTACGTCGAACTCTCCTCGG
>Ga0208156_1000264_pt1 | contig 23518 bp, 43 predicted proteins | sample 1_EtaG_FD_184073 | JGI IMG/M metagenome (GOLD analysis project Ga0208156, IMG submission 184073) | Marine viral communities from the Subarctic Pacific Ocean - 1_ETSP_OMZ_AT15124 metaG (SPAdes) (version 2) | ecosystem: Environmental > Aquatic > Marine > Oceanic | place: Pacific Ocean | collected...
ACCACTTAAAGAATCAGCATCAAAAGTCTCAGGCACAGTAACGCCACCAGCCCCTACAGAAGAAGGAGCAGCTGGTTCTACAGGTTGTTGATCAGGGGTATTTAAACTAGCCCCTGCAAAAATAAGATCAGGATTTGTTATATTCGGATTCAAACTAAGTAGTTCTTGCACTGAGGTACCTTGCGTCTTGGCAATACCACCTAATGTCTGCCCTGGTTGTATAGTTATTTGTGCCATATTAAAATTTTATTTCTATAATTACAGTAACGGTATCTACAGAAGTAAGAACGCCTCCATCTTTTAAAGCTACTCTATCACCTATTACTAAATTCTTATTAGCTATAGTATCTGTTAGAGTGGCTGTGACTACTGTATTTGCTGTTCCTTTTAAGTCAATCGTACTGGCAAGTGCACTTACTCCTGCTGCTGGTGCTTGAGTACCTGTCAACTTTTCAATATCAAGTGTTACTGCTCCTCCATCTGATCCTGCTGTTTGATGAACTTCTTGTACCTCTGTTATAACACAATCGAACGGTGCAATCCAGAATACTCCATAATTAGCTGCTGTTGCTGCTTCTGTTCCAACAAGAGTATGATGCACATATAACTTCCTATTCTTCAAATTACTAAAATCAAAGTTAACATCCTGAAAGAAAGGAACCTCACCCAATACATTTTGATTTACAAATTCATCTGCCATATTATTTATCTGGTAATAATTCTACTTCCATAGTAATTGGTAAAATAACTGATCTAAGCAATGTCCCCTGGAACTCTAACTGTAAATAATAATTATGTTCTCCTTGTACTGGCCCTGATGAATTTGTAGTTAAATCAGTCGCTTTGTACACAATAGTTCTCTTTCCTGCATAATTAGTATTATTTATTGTCTTCAGTGTGTAGGTAGTACCCTCATCATCTGTTAAAAGTTTAGCTATTATAGAAACATTCGCTGCGACACTATTATCTAAATGAATTCTCAGTTTATTTATTTTAAAGTTTTGCCCTATTTTAAATACTTCACTCATGAAAAAAGCATCCATTGTATCTGAGCCTCCAAGTTTTTCTAAACCATAAGCAGCCGAATCATCCTTCCATCCTAATATTACACGAGGAGTTAACCCAGAAGGCTGTTGTGCAAATTTAAGAGCTGTTAAAGCAGGATTAGAAGTACTTGCTCCACTTCTAATAATATTGTGTAAAGCATTAGTCGGTAGTGAAGGATGCTTATATCCTAAAGAAAATACACATGCTGCTTCTTCAGGTTGTGTTACTTTTGTACCCCAAACAACTCTACTACCATAATAATCTACAGCTCCTGCAAAAGGTGCATGTCCTGTTTCTAAGAAAGCAACATTCTGTACAGTTTGTCCACCTCTATAAACTCCCACCGCATTACCAGCATTTGAATTACCTGAAAACACATACAAGTTACCGTTTACATTTAAAAGTGCACCTATAATAGTTTCCTGGATAGGAACCATAGTATGAAATGATGGAGAGACAGTATCCCAAAAGAAAAGAGCTGCTTTACCTTGTCTAAGAGTAGTATCATCTGTTTGAACAGCAGAAATAACAATATCTGTACCATAGCTTTCAATATCAGTTGGTTTATATCCGAAAGGAAGATCAAGAGCAGCATAAGTAGATGCATCATTGGTATCTCCTTCATCTGTTACCTTTGTAGTTTTTATATAATGAACATAACCAACTCCATCTTTAAAATCGCAAAAGTATAACTTATTATCTGTGTGTACATGCATTGCATGGTTGGGATATTCAACCCCTTCAGCATCTGGATAATCTGTGTTTACTAAAGCCGTTTGACTGCCTAAAGTAGCACCAGTCCAAACAGTATTTGTTAAAGCTGGAGTTCCATCCAATGGTCCATAACGTGAGATATCTGTAGGTGTCGCAAAATATAAATAGTTATTATAGTATGCAGCTCCATTACCCGCTCCACTTGTTGGTGTGCCTATTACTGTTTCACTGCCAGCTGTAAGTCCAGCATTATAACTCAACACTTCTCCATCAGAAGCATAAACATAAAGTAAAGCATTTTTAGGTTCAGTCAAAATCCACTTTGGAGCACCACTTAAATCAGTATCAGAAAATTTAGTATATCTACTAGGTGTTATCATACCACCCGCCTTCTCTTTAGTAGACACACCAAAATCTACTAACTGGTCTGGATCAATACCTACTGATTCTTGAAATTGACCTACACCACTGACATACATGTAAGGAGACATGCCACCAAGTATGCTATCTATTGTTAATTTTATTTTCTTATTTGCCATATTAAATAAATATCACTCTACCTTTACTTGTAGACGTTCCAAATGGGACATTTGTTGAAAAAGTAGCAGAGTTATTATTTGTTAAATTATTTGCATTCGCATTCTCATCTACTAAACTATTATTTAACTTCCAATAAGATACTAGACCTGCTTCATCACCAACAAGTTCAAGTTCAAAATTATCATTTAATTCTGCTTCAGTACGAATATCATTCCAAATCCTAACTTCATCAATGAGACCATCAAAAGGATAAAAACCTGCCCTTGCATCATAACCTATTGAAAATATCGCTGAGCTATCAGCACAACCGCCAGTTTCAAGAGTATCTGTTCCAACTGAGCTATGAGATCCACCTTGTGTTGCTAACCATATTTCTGTCGCTCCATCTGACGCTTGATAAGTCCAAACAACGTGATACCAAGTCCCAATGGAAAGTGATTGATTCATGTTTACACCAGTATCACCAGTACCATTACCAACTATTAATTCAAAACGTTCTGTTGAGCTACCCCAAATCCAACGATAACCTCCTCCTGATGCACTAGATGCTTTTTTCCCGATCAATCCAAAATAACTAGCACCTGGATCACTCTCTGTTTTAATCCACATTTCCATTGTAAAATCTGAAGTCGTCAAATCTAAGCCTGTCTGTGATACATCAGCAATAGATAAATATTGAGTAGAACTAGCCTCTAAATCTATGGAATGTGTATTAGCCATACTATGGTAATTGGAAGGTTAATTCAACGTATAAACCTTTTGCTGCTGTGGTTGATACTGCGTCTACATCTATTCTAATGCTATCAGCGGTTGCTACATCATCATTAGCTGCGTCAATAACGGCTGGTGTAGCTGCGGTGCTAGTGTCAGTTTCAGTACTATCAATGGTCATTACAGTTGACAACATATCGGCTGCTTGAGTAACATTGTGTACTTGTACATCTGTTGTGTTTGTAGTACCTGCAGTCTGCACTTGAGCTGCGACAGCAACAAGATTCCATCCATTCATCACAGCAGGGATTCTAACAAAGACATCACCAGCTCCATCACCTGTGGCTGTATCAGTAGCATCATCAAAAACTAATATACCAATTACACGTTTACCATAGTCACTTCCAGCTAATCCATCAGGGCTAACCGCTCTTCCAGCGTCAGTTCCTGTGGTTGTTTCTGCACCTGTGGCTACTTCAATTTTACCAGCAGTTGTTAAGTTAGCAGCACTCACAACAGCATCTACATCACCAGCTGTTACCGTCCCTACAGTATCTATATTTGCTGAACCTTGATAGCCATCTTTCAATCCATCAGGAGTGACAGCTCTTCCAGCGTCGGTGCCAGTTGTAGTTTCTGCGGTAGTAGCAAGCTCTACTTTACCTTTAACAGTAACAGAAGAATCAGGAATAAGATTATCCTGAGTTATTTTTTTAGTTACTGCTGTACCAGACGGATCATCAACAATCGCCACCAAATCCGATGAGTCAACACTTGCTAGTTCTGTTAATCCTGTAATTTTTGAATCAGCCATATTTAGGAAGGTTTAGAATCATTAGTATAAGTACTAGAACCAGCAGTAAGTATAATCTTGTCTCCTGTTTCTTGTAAGAGAAAATCACCAGTTTCTAGTAAAAGAAAGGTAAAAAAACCGCCTTCTGAATCATTCGTATAGCTATCTGCGGATGGTTCTGAGTCATTTGAATAACTACCTGCAGAGGGCTTTGTGTCATTCGAATAAGCCATACTACTTATACTCCCTTACAGCATCTCTTACAGTTACTCTTGGTGGGAATAACTGAGACAATCTCTTACCATAAAATTTAACTATATCTCTTTGATATTCTTTATATCTAGCATCTAACCACTGTACTTGAGAGTTATCTGGTTCTTCAATTTTAAGTCTTTCCAAACTAGCACCTATCGGAATAACGCTATGAAATTCACTGTAAAAGCCTGGAGCTTTAGTAGTATCTGTACTTGCAAAAGCTACACTTCCTCTATCAAAAAAGACCTTAAAAGAAGATGCCTGTGTATAATCAGAAGCAGGAAAAACACGTACTGTATCACCAACAACTTGGTAAAATAATGGTTGCCCAGAAGTTTTATAAAATTCTCCCATTGCTTGAGAATCTCTAATTTGTTCTTCAGTAATAGGTTTAAGTTGATGCCAAACTCCTCCTTCATCTTTAACTTCTATTCCTCTTATTGTTAATGCTCCAGTGGGTAAAGCATAAGAAACTTGATCTGCTGTTATTGTATCCACTGCTGCTGGTAAATCTGTTTGATTACTATCGTCATATTGCCAACCACCATAAGCATCAAAAATTAATGCCCAAGTTTCTCTGTTTACTTGGTTAATATGAGCTGTAAACTCTAAAAGAAGTTGAGCATTACCAGAAATACCAGCATCACCAAGACGCATATATCTTTCACAAGACTGGATAATTCCTAATTTGTTTGTTGTATCACTGAATTGCATATTAGATTACTATAAACATTATATGAAGACCCGTGGTGGACCCAATTGCGTAAAGTTTATTAACATTATCAATAGGAATAAAAACAGTATCATTACCAACAATTGCATAACCATCTGTAGTGACAGCACCACCTAGTACAGTTACATCAGAATTACCAAGATACACAATATTTGTTGTATTACCTGGGGAAGCTTTTACCCAAACACCTCTTTTGGCAGGTAAATCTAAAGCAGTAACTTGCACAGCAGATGCCCCAATATTTAACTTTGATCCATGATCAAAAGCGTTGGCGGCATCTTCATTAACTTGAATATTTCCTTCCCCATCAAATTTTGGTTGTGGCATAAATCTAGTGTTATTTTAAAAAAAAGGACAGCAAATTAGCTGTCATTGGTCTTTTTACCTTTTTTTGACTAATTCAAGTATATCATTTTTCTCTTCACTGTCAAGTAAACTCGCATTTTGTAAAATACAATGTCCACCTATTGGTCCAATCATATATTTTAATACAGGCCGTATAACATGATCCATACCTAATTCAGAGTATCCTTTGTTGTATGTTTCATTGAAATGAGTATAAGCAAGATCAAAGTCAACATCATGTTCAACACACCATTTCTTAATCTCTTTGTTAAGCATTATAAAAAATCCATACTGTGTTGTACTCCATAGCTTACCTGCTTCAATGGAATTAACATCTTCAGTAACAAATGTCTCAATACCTATCTCTTCAAAGTACTTAGCTGCTTTCTTGGCATCTTTTCCTCCAAAGTACTTAGTAAAAGTCCTAATCCCATTTTCCAAATGAGGATGTATACCTCTGATTGGTGAATGGACAGCTCCTAGCTGCTTACATGTGCCTACTGGGACAGTACTATGAATGATAGTAATCTTTGGTTTAAATTGTTCTTTGTAACCCTCAACAATACTAATAAAGTTATCAGCGTAAGGAATACAGATGTGCATTACTTCACATTCTCCAACAAAGATAATATCTTGGAAGGGGTCATGGACAGTTGAATCCAAAATAGCTTTCAATCCTTTACCTACCTCACCGTACCCCACAATTAAATGTTTCATAAGAAATTCTTTTAACATCCCTTTTACTCATAGATGGATGTACTGGTAAATAAATATTTTCTTGAGATGCTTTCAAAGCGTTCTCACCCACCGTTTGTTTCCACATTGGCATGGTAGATAGAGGTTTAAAAGCAAATCTAGAACCATTAACAAGAGTAACAACATTATGCTTTTTAGGATGTTTAAGATCATAGACCCAAACAACATCTCGTTCTGGTAGTTGCCACTCTTTAGGAATATATTTGTTATACCATTTCTCTATCTTCTTTCTTTTCTTCAAATTCCTATCAACTATCCTTAAAGATTCTAAAGCTTTCTGTGCCTGACCTTCTGGCATTCTATAGTTATACCCAATTTCTTCATGAAAGTAACTATGATTATCACCAAAAGCCATGTTCTTCAAATAGTTAGCTTTTTCAGCAATACTCGGTTTATTTGTCGTAATCATGCCTCCTTCTTCAGCATGGACAATTTTGTTTGAATAGAATGAATGACAAGTTACGTCTGCTGGTCCTAACTTTGCTCCCTGTGCTTCACAGGCATCCTCAATCACAAAAATATTATACTTCTTAGCAATTCTGTTTATTTCCTCCATATCACAGAGCCTACCGTAAATATGGACAGCCATTATAGCTCTTGTTTTCTCTGTTATTTTATTCTCAAGATCCTTTGTATCAATATTAAACCTTTTGTCACAGTCAACTGTAACAACTCTTGCTCTTGTATATGAAACAGCAAAGCCACAAGCTGCCATTGTAAAATCAGGGACTATTACTTCATCCCCAGGCCTAACATCTAAGGCAAGTAATGCAAGATGAAGAGCAGCAGTGCCACTATTAACAGCCACAGCATAATCAGACCCAATAAACTTAGCATATTCTTTTTCTAATTGTTTATAAGCTAAAAATCCCATTTATTTCCATTATTTTTGTAATAATTTATAGTCAAAGCTAGTGCTTCTTCTAAATCCACCTGTGGTCTTGAATCAATGACACTATAAAGTTTCTTATTATCAGACTGTAAATGCCATATTTCCCACGGTCTCTTTCGAGCTTCATCTTCAATGATATCTATGTATTCCCAACCCATTAATTTACCTATCAATCTAGCTAGATCATAGATACCAATGCAACCTTCACTTCCCATATTATATACTTCACCAAAGTCTCCTTTTTCTAATAGTTCAACTGCCATTTTAACTGCATCCCCAGCATATTGAAAGTCCCTAACAGAGTTATTACCCAGTCTTACCTCTGGTTGCTCTGCTAATTGATCAATAATAGCAGGTATAACATAATCATGTGTTTCTCTTTCCCCTACACAGTTGAATTGTCTCATAGCAATAGCTGGAGTCTTAGCTTCTTTCCATCTACATTGCACTAGAGCATCCACAGCCATCTTAGAAGCTCCATAAGTAGAATGAGGCTTTACCATCCTATCTTCAGTAATCTTTCCATCTAAATCACCATAGATCTCTGCACTTGATACTTGAAGAATCCCTTTAACACCAGCATCTTGAGCTGCATTCATTACTTTCAAGGCTGCAAAGGCATTGATATTAAAAACATGAAGTGGTCTTTCAAAAGATACAGGAATGTATGGTTCAGCAGCGTAGTTAAACACGTACTCAATCTCATGTTCTTCAAAAACCTTCCTTAATTGAGCTTCACTACCTGTAATATCAAACCATTGGAACTTTGCTTTAGGGTTAACAAATCTCTTCTGCCCTGTGATTAGATTATCAAGAACAAGAACAGTACAATCCCTTTCCGTAATTAAGTAATCCACTAGGTGAGAGCCTAAAAAGCCTGCCCCACCAATAACACAAACAGTAACATTTCTTATTTCTCGCATAAACTTAAGTATTTAGGTTTTAAAATTTCCCATGAGTTTTGTTCTGCCCATTTTTTGCCCTTTCTAGAAAATTCTGTTATATCCTCTCCATACCATTGATCTATCTTTTGGGCTATAGCAGCAGGATCATAGACTGCACAAGGAAAACTCACAGCTAAACTTTCAGTTGTATATTTATTAACAGGGATAAGTGGTTCAAGAGGCAACCAAGAATTAATAGGTGATCTATTCCCAGCCATTACTAACATTCCACTTGCATAAGCTTCCTGAAGAGGAAGTGATAGTCCATTGAATTTCTCAGGAAAGATAAATACATCACCTTCTTTATACAATGATTCATAGCCTACTGTTCCACATCTTACTTCTATCCTTGGATCTTTAACATCAAAATCTTTACCCTGTGTTCTTATGATTAATTTTGCATCACTCTTTACATGTTTAAAGGCCTCTATTAGCTCTCTAGTGCCATTCCTGCCCCCTAAACCACCATGACCAGCATTATGTACAAAAACTTCTGCTTTCTTTCTTAAACGCCATTTTTGTGATACTGGAACATTTATACGAGTCCCTTGTGGAAAAAACTCTTGTTCTAAATTAGATGGGTTTAAAATAAGATCAAACTCATTAACAACAATCGGATTAGAACACTCATACATCGGCATTATCACAGTTTTTATTTTTCTTTCTACTGCTTTATAAACAATTTCATTATAAAAAGGAGTTTCAAAGAAGAGCAAAGTATCACAAATATCTAAAAGTTCTTCTGCAGTAGCCAACCTATCAGGATACCACCAACTATGATTCTCTCTATGTTTATGAGGTTGTACTACAACTTTATCTATTATCCCATTATTATAAAAATCCTTTGCAAGAATTCCTAAACCTTGATTAGTAGCGTAAACAATAGAACCTATCATATTATTTCGTAGTTACCTGGATTAGTGTATTCCAAAATAAGAATCTGCTTTGCAACTCGCTTTAATTCTTTTAGCATCTTTTCCCACTCTTCTTCACCTAGGTTATCTGTTACCATTGCTTTAATGGAAGTACAAAATGCCCAATTAAACGATTTGTCTTCAAAAGGTAGTTCTTTAAGATTAGCTACTTCAAACTTACGATCAGGAAAGAGACTCTTTGCTTTTTCAATAAAGTCTGGTGAAAAGTCAACTCCAATATAACTAACATCTCTTCGGAACCAGTCTGAAGAACGACCAAATCCACATCCAGCATCCAAAACTTTACCTGTGATATTCTTAAAAGCTATTTGGCTATGAATCCTAGTTATTTCATCCCAGTCTTCTTGGGTAGTAGCATAAACACTATGAAATAGTCTAGACGCAGTGTCTATTCTCTTCTTCCAAAACTCTTGCGTATCTATTGGTTTAGGCATAGATTGTTTTTTAAAGTTTCCCAATTAACGATACCTAACACAGCATCTTCTTTATATAAATGTTTAATTATAATCTCTGTAAAACCTAAACGTCTATAAAAATGTCCTGCTGATTCATTGGAGGCTAATCTAAAAACAAACACAGAGGTGTAGGGAGGTTTAACTGTTGTAACGAATTTTTTAAAAAGCTCTGTTGCGTATCCTTTTCTTGTTTCACTAACTTCTATAAATAGAATCTCATAGTTTTCACCTGTAGACATTTGCCAAGCAATAAAGCCTGTTTCATCCCAGATATAATCTGCTCCTTTATACTGGCTTAGTCTCTTTAGAAAGTCTTGCTTGGATGTCATAAAGTTTGTTTGCTATGTTTTTTGTCATTACTTCGTTAGAAAAGTTATCAACAATGTACTTACGTGCTTTTATTATATCAATTTTTGGAGGTTTTTGCCACATTTGTTCCATTTTTCGTGCAAAATCATCACGATCATCCCATTTAAAGTAAGTTCCAAAGTCTTTTAGATATTCCATTCCACCTTGATAAGGAGAGTCTGCGATGAGTGCAGGTTTTCCATTCCATAATCCCTCTATAAGCGTTAAACCACCTGTTGAGGCTTCCATATACTCACAGACCATGAAACGGCAATTAGACACCATTTTACGCCATTCAGGAGGTTCTAATCCATGATCTGGCCACTCATAAGGTACTTTGTTCTCCTCACACCATTGTTTTGTAATTCCCCAGTTAGGTTCAGGATATTCTCTTAAATGATTCAATACATAACCACCATCAGTAACTTCATGGTCATACACTGAGATAGCAGTAGGAACAACAACAGCTTCAATATCAAACATTTCTTTTAGCCTCATCTTTGTTCCATTGTTTGGTACGAATACTACAGCACTCTCTTGCAGAAATTGAGCATAACCTTCCCAATCATAGTCCCACTTTCTAGGATTCTCTATAGCCCATTTATAGAAATCCCAGCAGTAGTTGATTGTTGGTATACCTGTTTTTCTTGCAAACCTATGGGCTATCCTGTAATTAAGTACGCTATCATTCCATATAAAATCTACCTTTTCTTCTTCGTCTTCTGTACATTCAACTCCATGGCTATTCAGAAGATCGTAAAACCTTCTTTGATGTTCGTTTACCCCGTTTAGAAATAAAATCTTCATATATCTTTAAAAACTGCTTACATCTATGATTAAAAGTATATTTGTTCTTCATTGTATTAAAACCATGACTTGCAATTTCTTCTCTAAGTTTAGGACGTTCTAGAAAGTAATCTATCTTCTCTGCTAATCCTTTAAAATCACCATAGTAATAAGGGACAAAGTCTTTATACAAAGTAAACTCTTTATCAATGTCTTTAATGAAGGGTCTTATTAGAAAACCTCCACGTCCTATAACTTCATATATTCTATTAGACCAATAACTATCACTATACATTGAATCACCTATAATAATCTTAGACCCAGCATAAAGCTTATTCAGTTCATGCCCTCTAATAGAAAAAGAATTATCTCGTCCTATCCAAGTGAACTTATCACCATACCTACCAGTAAGAAAACCCATTAACTTCTGTCTGTAGGGAAAAGAACGATTTTTAGTGCCAAGAAAAACAATGTCGTAATCAAAATCAGTCTCAGTAGCTCTGTAGTTAAATTCTTTTGGAATTCCTTGTCTTAGAACCTTCTGATTGACACCTAGTTTAGTATATTCCTTGATATGTCCTCCATCAGTTAGAATTGTAAGGTCGGCCCAAAGAAAATGAAAGGTCTTTACTACCCTTTGTCTAGGAGGATGACCCAGTAATAGATCAAATGTCCAGCTAACAGTAGGTATATCTCTGTTTTTTAAACTTTCTATCAGATTAACAGCCCCAGGAATCTGTAGCTTTGTAAATAAAACAAAATCAGGTTTTATCCTCTCAATCTCTTCTAAACATCTCATGCTTTGAGCTCCTTGTTCTTCTATGCGATGAACTTCAACCCCTAAATCCTCAAAAGCTTGTGCTATTGGTTCTTCATCCCATATATTCTTAAATCTTGCTATAAAAACCATCTTCATAAATGGGATGTTTTATGTTTTTCAATTTCTTTAGAGATAACCCCACAAAAAGGGCATTCATCTTTTGGGGGTTCTTTGAACTTAGTATCGGAATCTCTATAAACTTCTTTTGATTCATCAAGTAAGACAAACCCTCGTTTGAGTGTTGCCTCTAGATGCTTCAAGGGGACATCAAGAACTTTTCCATCAGTTAATCTTTTAACGTATGCGTATCTTTCCATAGTTCCTCTAAAAACTTAGGCTTCTTTTCCCTTGGTTTTCCTTCTTGGAGAGAAGCAATCTTATTTAACAATCCTTGACGGTCGAAATCAAACATCTTCATCTCACTGGCTAGATCATCATAGTACATCCTATGTTTAAAGATTGCTTTAGGATCATATTGTTGGTATCTTTCAACTTTTCTCTGTCTATCTTCTACCTTCATCAAACCGAAATGCTCTAGGTAATAGGGTACATACCAACCATAGATATACATTATTGGAGGAGCTAATCCACAATGAAGATTCTTCTTTTGAAACTGTAAACCATGTTCTGGCATGTACTTGTAAAATCTAATATTCCAGAATCTTTGTACACCTGCTCCATGAGCAAAGTGTTCTCTATCGTTATAGAGGTTAACAACCATGAAATGGTAAGCAATCTCACCTAGTGTAGTCAATCTTTCGGCTTCTTCTCTAGTAAACTCAGGAGCAAATACTTCATCAGAGTCTAAAGCAATGATCCAATCAGGATTCATTTCTTCTCCGATCTTAGTCAATAGATCAGTCTTAATAGTAGGTTGATGTAGTCCCCATTCTCTATCATCTGCATACCACTTATACCCATACTTCTCTATCAGATCTATCTCTTTTTGAGTACCATTGTTAAGTACTATCATTGCATCATCACACAATCGTTTGAATTCTTTTAAAGAACCTTCTAGGTAACGATCTACTTCTCCACCTCCACAGACCATTAATCCAATTATTCGCATAAACCTAGCATTTCTTCAAGAATTGCTAACTTCTTTTTACCTTCTTCCATTCCTAGTTTATTCTTTTCAATATCTTCTGTATATGCTTCGTTATCTAATCTTTCTAACACTTCTATATTAATCTCTTGAGCTATAAAACCTTGTTTAATGTCATTGACAGCTTTTTCAAGCAGTTCTTTTTTGTTCATCATATGTTTTTTGCATTTTTTTAATAAATGGTAGTTCTGTTAACTTATCCTTTGCGGGCAAACGTCCATCCTTGATAGCTTTATCTATCTCAACATCTAAATATTTGTTGTATCTCTTCTCCATCTTTTTACTTACTTCGTACTCAACCTTTGAAAGAAGTCCAGAATCCATCAATCTTTGTAGTCTTTCTTTCTTTACATCACTGATATCATCACTTTCAAGGGCTTTACCTATTACGAACTCTAATTCTGGTGATTTCTTATGTTCTGTTATCAGAGCATCCTTTAATTCTTGAGGGACATTATCTTGTATCTCCTTTAGAACCTTCTCTATTTTTTTTCTATTCATACTCTTTTATTCATATAGTTAGCCCCATTCCCATAGACATTAACTACTTTAGGAACTTGTAAATTACCTCTTGCTACTTCTAGTTCCTCCTTTTTACCTAGATCTATCCTAGCTAAAGCAGCCACCTGTCCTTCCTCTTGAAAGATTTTATGGGCTTCTTGTACAGCTTTAAAAAAGGTTTTTCCATCAGAAACACCTACTTGTTTAAACTTATTATGAATTTTGGATGCTTCCCTCTCCTCTACTTCGATGATGCTCCCATTAGGTCTTTCATAAAAGAATGTCTTTTTTGGGGGTTCGAGTTTATGTACTTGCATAAATTGTTTCCATTACGTTGGCTTCTCCGTAATGGTAGAGAAGCCAAACAATTTGCAATCCTTATGAGCCAAGGAAAGCAGATGATGCGTTCATCAAAACTCCACCTGGTTCTCTCAAGACAGCTACTCCGTAGTTGATGTCAACTACAACTAGCAAGCCAAGATTTTGAACTAGATTATCTGATTGAACACGAACCTTTCCACCACCTTTTGTCTGTAGCGCAAAGCCAAGACAAGACTGGTGAAGAAGCAGGTTACGATAAGTTTGTAGACCAGATACAACATTAGATGTTGTATATACAGGGATACCATACAAGAACCCACGAAGAGCTCGCTCCATTGCTGGAGAACGGAAGTTACCTGTTACGACCATACCAGCTTCATTAGCTGGACCTTTGATGGACTGATCGTAGTATTTTGCAATAGCATGAAGCTGATTCCAGTATACGTAAGGATGTACAAAGAATGCACATTCAGTAAGATCGTAGTTAGTAGTATCAAGTTTTTCGATTGATTGACGTACTTCTGCATCTGAAAGAACTGTTGCAGTATCACCAACTGTATTAGTTGTGATAGAGCTCCAAAGAGCTGCAAGACTGTCTTCAAGTTCGTCAGCAAGCACAGATGATGCTTGTTTAGTATACTTCTGAACCATGTCGTATTTTGTAGCAATAGCAGTTAGGTCAGCGTCACCAATCAAGAAAGCAACGTACTTGTGTGTATTGATTGTCAAAGTAGTATCAACTGATGCAGGAGCGTCAGTTGTTACTTCTGCACCTTGTGTAGACTGTGTCTGAGCACTAAAGATATTAGTGTAGATGTCTGGTACATGGAAGATATCACCGCCTTGTGTAGCAAATGATGAAAGATCTGTAACGAAGTTGGCAAGTACAGTTTTAGCAAAAAATGCTTCGTTAACCATAGGTGTCCAGATCTCAGGGATCACCGCTACCAACTCTGTTGAGTCAAATGGGTCTGTTGTTACAGCCATAAGAGGTTATATTATCCCTTCTTTGCTCTAGACATAACTTTAGAAAAATTCTTTGCTCTTTCTTCTGTTGATTGTTCATCCCATGATTTCCCTTCGAAAGTCGTAGACTTCTTAGAGGAAGATGGAGTAGCATTATCAATGCGTTGTTGTGTCCTTTGAGCTTCTAATCCAGCCTTAAAGAATGAATTTTCTAGTGCTTCTTTTGGATCACCACTACCAGCAAAACGGAATGCTAGATCTGTCTCTTCTGGAGATAGACCGTGATCATGTCCGAACTGGCGTTTTGTTTCTAGTGTTTCAAGAGAATTGAGTCTCTTAGTTACGTCATTATCAAGCTGAGGGGTTTGTTTAACAGCTTGTTCCTTCTCTTCTGAAGAATTAAGCTTTTCAAGCTTGGATCTAAAATGCTTTCGTTGAGCATCTAGTGTCCTAGCTTTCTTCCTAGCTTCTTTCAACTGCTCAATAGCAGAATCATAATCTAGGTCTTCGAGGTTTTCATCCTTTTCAGGAAGTGTTACCTCTTGTTCAAGGTCATCTTGGAGGTCCTTGTTCTCCATTTCGTCATTTTCCATAGGTTTTGTCCTATTAGTAATTTAAAGGGGTTGATTCCCCGAGTACGTTTTTATAGAGGTTTACGTTCCTCAGTTCCAATCATCGTTACCCTTCTCTAATCGTCCAGAAAGGATTTTTAAACGTTGTTGAAATTCATCTAATATTTGCACTACTCCTAGTCTAACATCATTAGCAAGTTCAGGTTTTACACTAAGAGGTTTTCTAACATCGGCAGCATCAGATTTCATCTGTTCTAAATACTCGACTAAAAATTTGCCATGATTGCTCTTAGCTAATCTCTCTAATTTCTTTTCATTTATCATAATGTGGATTCAATAAGGGCAGGTTGTTGTTGGAAAGCTTGTTGAATTTGTGCTCCTGCTGGTGATTGAGATGGTACTTGAGGAGGAACACCACCTTCGAATGCTTCAGCATTTTCTCCAGTAAGAGCTATTATCCTTTCAAGTACTATGTCAGCTCTTGGATCTTGCTTGGAAGAAAGGATATTAAATAGATTTGTAAGTGTTTCAATCTTCTTAGGGATATCCATTGATTCACCTGTAATTATTAAATCAGTTGAAGCTTTAACACTATCATAGAAGGCTCTAGGGATCTTTGTAAAGATTTCTTTCTTCTCATTGATACCCTGCTCTATCTTAGCTCTAATCTCTTCAGCTAGAGGAATCTTACCATTAAGAAGTACCTTCTTTATCTCATCGTTAGCATGTATTTTGATAAGAGTTTTCTTTAGAAGTTCAACACCCTCTTCACTAGCAAATAAAGCAAGTGTATGTTCAGCTCTGTTTTGTTTTTTAAATACTGGAAGTAAGAGGTTATTAACTACTCTCTTGAAGAATAATCCAAGGTTTTCTCTTTTTAGACCGAAGTGACTATTTACTGCGTTAGTAAGTAAAACACCCAAACGGAAGGGAGTACCAGAAGGTAATGCTTCTCCAGTAGCTACTTCAAAAGTAAATGACTTCTGATTACTATTTTGATCCCATGAGTTGATAGCTGCTGTAAACTCACCTAGACTTTGAGTAGACATGTTTACTTGGCTAATTTGACCATTAGGCATAATCTTTACAACTTCACCATCTCTAACGTCTCTGATAAGATTCTTAGCTAATTCAGTATCAGCACTCTGGAAAATCTTTTTAGAACTCCATAACAAACCTCTACGTCTCATGTTCTCAATCATGTTTCTAAATACCTGATTCTCAAATTGATTCTCTATTTCTCCAACACCTAACCATCTACCATCCTGCTTTGTCCAAGCAACTTCTTCATAAGGCCGTTCTTTAATCTCTTCCATGAAAAGTATTGAACCACCAAATTCTTTCTGTCCTTCTACTGGTGGAGCTTTAACAAGCATAGCCATTGTATCAACTACTCTGTTTTTATCTCCTTCTTCAACTTCTTCACCTTTCCATGCTTTTAGAAAAGATAGTGGAACATGACCATAACGTTCATAAACAGTTGTTTTTTCACCAAATTGTAAATCTAATTGATCTATATCCCAGTTTTCCATGTCTTGCATCTCAGCTACAGACATATCTTTATGTTCTTCAATAACATAGCTAGCTGTTTTTAAGCTCTTAGCGTCTTGTTGGTTACGAAGAGTAAGCATTGGAACTCTTTCTAGTTCAGTTCCAACCTTCTTTAAGACAGCACAACCGTATTTAGGATAATCTTGTGATATATCATTGATTAGTTGTCCAAATCCATTTTCTTTAGTCCATTGTTTAAATCTTTTACCTAAAAAATAAGCACCCCAAACAGAGTGTCCATCTTCTGGTACAAATACAAAGTTCTTTGTATCTATATCTACTTGTTTGGAAGCAACATCTGATCTGAACTTACAGATGTTTAAAAATACTTTATCTAAACCTTCAGAATCTTTTTTCCCACTAAGGAATTGGGAACTATAGTACATCTCTATGGTGTTTAAAGTTTCCCATTGAGAGTAAGTGTACGATGTATCATCTCTACCAAGATACTTTGCATTCTTATTATCAGAAGTCTTTGCTATTGTAATGCGGTCTTGAAAGAAACTGGTTAACTCTACGTCTAATTGTGAAAATATATTGAAACTCATATAATAAAAGCCATTTTAAAAACAGTAATGGCTTTTTTGCCTTTGTTACTTAAATAAAGTATACCAAACTAACTCTGTCTGTCAATTACTATCCTTTTATGAGAAGTTATTGTATAAATTATACGATTCTTATCATCTTTCTTGATCTTAATATCCTCGTATTCATTTAAATCTCTTATTTCTTCAATAAGCCTCTCCTCTTCGATAGTTAAATTAAACATATCTTGTTTGTGTTATTTTTTCTGGTTTATTCATGTACTTTAATCCTACCCTTCTTCTCTCTTTAAAAAAGTCAGGAGACATATAGGAGGATAGAGCATATCTTATTGCATCCATTGTATGATCTTGGCCTGGAACTGGTTTGTTTACAATTTTACCATTCTTATCAGTAATCCAAAGATAATTTCTAAACTCCTTAATGATATTGATACTTCTCTTAGTCATTGAAACCCTTTGATCTTGAACTAACTGTATTCCTTGGTTAACACTACCAGGACCCTTAACAGAAGGTAGAACATTGTGTCCATAAGAAAGTAACTCATCAATACTCTTTGGTTCAGCACTATCAGCAATAGTAAGTACTTTCTCTTGATTTTGTAAAATATCAGCTATATCTTTATTACTTAATCCTTTTTGATAAGTAATTTCATCTAAAATAAAACCCCCATTGTATTTATAAACATCTATTATTGTTGTTGGATCATTAGAATAGCCAAAGTCAATACCTCTACGTTCTAATCTAGCTTCATGAGGTATTTCATCAATTATCTGCCAACCCTTATAAATCTTTCCTTCTACCTCTCCTAGTTTACCTTCTCCGTAAACAGCCCACCAATTCTTATCTTCTTTATGTGATTCTATGGAATCTATAATACGTTGGTCAAGAACATTTAAACAATCCTGGTAAGTAAGTGTAATAAAATCATGATCCACTCTATCTTTTATCTTATCGTAATACCAAAACTCTGTAGTAGGATTCCAATCAAGCCATATATGTTCTTTAGTTCGAACCTCTAACTGGTCATAAATATTATAATGGATATTGTTTGCCTCGTTTATAAAAAGAACATCTCTTCTAGGTCCATGTGCTTTACCCAGTTTGTCTATGCTAATAAACTTTAAAATTGTCCCTGTATCAAATTTATAAAAATGTTTACTCTCATTCCAGTTATCATCATCCCAATAACCTCTATCTAACATGATAGATTTAAAATCCTTTATAGCACCATCTTCTAAGTGAGGGTAACTTTCAGACATCACATCCATTTTCTTATTCCTATTACTCTGACCATAATCTATAAGCCAGATTAGAATAGAAATAGTCTTACTTGCTGAAGTACCACCGCAAACAGCTTTAATTCTCTTTCGTAGTTGAAATATCTTCTGTGTTGCCAGGGTGTCCTGGAAGTTGAATTGTATCGGTAGATTTTCCACCATAGATCGGTGTTCCTAATTCTTTACCATCTGGTCCTGTTAGTTCTTGTCTAGCACTAAACCCTTCATTCTTTGCCTTTCTTTCTAACCACCAATTAGCTTGTTGTTTATCACCTTTTTTAATAGCATTTGCTACTACTTTCTTAGCTTGAAATTTAATCATATCCTTCAAAGCTTCTTTTCGGTCTATATATTCTGGATTCTCTTCTTGGTATTTATAAAGTGTACTTTTGCTAATCTCAGCCAAAAAACAAGCTTCTATATCGCTTGCTCCGTTGCTGAAAGCATCCTCTAATATTCGGAGGGTTTCATCAGTCATTACTGTTGGTCTACCTGCTGGCATACTACTTCTTTTTAGTAGCTCTTTTCTTCTTTGGTTTAGTTGGTTTTGGTTGGACTGAACCTTCTGGTCTAGTGACATTACCACCATTGAATGATGGGCTCTTTGGGTCACTATATTTTCTTGATCCTGCTGGCATATAGTTTAAGTTATTTTTGTAATAAAAGTAGAAGTTGTCCTGTTACTAGTGGAGTAAAGGCAGAACTTTCAATAGATTCTTTTACTAATTTTAAATCTGCTTCGTCTATCTCTAATGTTTTTTCTGTATGAAATTTTTGAGCTAAAACAAAATTCTTCATCTTATCTTTAGCTTTGGCATCGTTTAACAAAATAGTTGAAATAACCTTACCAACTGTTAAATCTGAATCTGCATCTTTTAGAGGTTTCCCGTCCAATGTTTTTAACACTTGTGTTAGTTCTAGTTTCATATACGTTTATTGTACTAATAAATTAAAGGGTTTGTCAATGTTTTTATAAACAAAGAATGAAGGGCTTGATAACGGACAAGCCTTACAAACCGTGCAACAAGCTGGTCTTGAAAGGGGAGGGGACCACCTTGAAGCAGCTGACCTGCAAGCGATCGGAGTCGAACCGATAACCATCGGCTGTGTCTTCAGCCTACTCTTCCAATTGAGCTACGCCTGCAAAGTGACAATCAGGGACCCCTGCGATTGTCAGTCAGGGAGATGTAACCACCGTCCTTGTTAGAGGGAGTCAGCCCACTTACCCACTCCGAAGTGGATGAGGGCGAGGAACGCTCCGATGACGAGAGCTGTCACGATGCGGATGATCTTCCTCACTGTCTCCTCCTAGAGCAAGACCTGCGGTTCGTCGGCGGTGTTCGGCACGATGATCGTCTTCGTCGTGCAGTTAGCACAGACGACGATCAGACCACTGTGTTCGCTCGACCAGTTACACTTACTGGCCTGGCCTTTCCCACAAGCACAGGCATAGAGCGATCCTACGCCGAATGCCTGGGAAACGTATATTCTTCTCACACCTTTCTCCTTATCGCTTGATTGCGATATGAGGGTTGAAATAGGGTAAACTTTCTCTTAACTCACGAACTTCCAGCTCCCACACCAAGCTCGTGTCTTAAATTGTTAAAATAACCTACCCGTTTTAATTCACCTGATTAACAGATGAACTAGAGGGGTAGACTATTTTACTTTTATAAGCCAAATTGGTTTATAATGAGATGCAAAACTAACCGCACTTTCAAATTGATTACCAGATAAGTGTAAACCTTTTAGTGTCTCTTGTTCATTGTTTGCAACTATTGCATCGGACTCCCATAAAAGAAGAATAGCTAAGTCTATTGCCATCCCATAACTTTCACCACAATTCTTTTTACAATGATCTTCCCATTGTTCTTTTTTTAAATCTTCCATACGATTTTATACTTACTTAATAAATTATTTAGAGGGGGTTATTCAAATGGTTGAGACGCAAACCATTTCATTGTTTGATAGTCTTGTTTAGGAGTTATCTTGAAAGCAAGACTTAAAAGTAGGGATGCAATAGCTCTCTTAATTTCTCTACCCAATTTCTTTGTTGCTTTCATAGGTATTATTTATTAATCACTTAAACCATCAATAACCCCGTCATCAGTAACTTTCTCAAAGTCTGTCTGATCACGTTTTTGTTTTTGTTCTTTTAGCATTTCTTCTTTTGTTTTATCTGCTATATGTTCTGATGGTTTTTGTTTTGGCATATACATACTTAATAATAAATCATTTTCCCATTTTCCCATTGCTGCTAAGGAAGTTTTGTAAAAGTCTTCTGATGAGTTCATATTATTAAAAGTTACCTATATCAAGTTCGATACGAGGTGAGTTTTTATCGTAATCTTTACTTATTTCCATAAAGGCTATCTGGCTATCATCCTCCCAAAGTATCCCATTACCAGAGTCAAGAAGAATTTTATTATAATTATCTATATCACGTTTTCTCTTATCTCCAAAATAAAGATAGATTGATACATGCAATTTACCTTTCATCTTCTTCCCCTGTGCTTTCATCTCCCACTGATACTGTTCTTTCAAAGCTTTACCTTCTTTTGTCATGTACATACAAGGATGTCTACCTCTACAAGCATATCTGTATAAACTGTTAGTAGATAGTGGATTACCTTTTAAAACTATCATTTTGTTTTTATATTACTATTAAAAGCAACACCTAGTTTATCTCGACAAACTTTCTTTTTATCATCCCATGTTCCACCTCTCCGAACACAGCTCATTCTTTGTGATTTTTCTTTCTTTGAAAGATTATTAAATACTTGTTTCCTTGAAAGCAATCCTCTTGTAAAACCACTTAAATTTCTTAATTCAGGTATATCTAATTTTCTTATTTGTTCTTTAAGTTCTTTCATAATTATCTATCTCCATTAAAGTCTCTACTGAAGGAAAAGGTGGTACATCTATTCCTGTACGCTGTCCAATTTCTCTATTGATTATATCGTAAATGTTATTAATATCTTCAGTAGATAATTTAGTGGTACTGTTTACTCGTTTATAAATCTTTTGTACTGGTCTCCAAAGAAGTTCTTTGATCGTCGTTGCAGACCAAGGGACATCTATATCTTGGTTCAGAGTTGCTTGAATATCGAACCCAGCATTACTTAATGTTTCTGCTAGTTGAGTGAACCATAAATGTAAAGCTCTGTTTTGTTGAGTGGAACGCTTTGGTTTAGTTATTTTTTTACAGGTGTCACACTTCATATCAGAAGGGCAAATCCTCAACTTGTATTTCTTTAGGTTGGTTTGACTGTGAAGGTACGCTAGGAGCCTCTGTATTGGCTTCTAAGGCGTTTTGTGGTGTTTTACCATCAGACCTACCTTCTAGCACTGAAACACGTAATTCAAGGCTTTTTAAGCGTTCTAGTATTTCACTTAGATTCTGTGTTGGTTGTTTAATATCCTCAACACCTTCTGGAAGTCTAAATTGTAGTCCCCATTTTTCATCATTGTAAACATCTAATTCTACTACGTCACCTTTTTGCCAGGTAGGTCGGTTGTTAAGAAAACCATTTATCCAAACCTCTTGTCCATCTTTATCTTTTGTAAAGATACCAACTTTCAATGAGTCACTTTTAGTAGGTTTTACGTTGATTCCGTTTATTGTTATTTGTGCCATATTAAAAATTAGCTTTAGTTACTGATTTAGGTTTTGTATTATTTGCATCGTCGTCTTCTGCTTGGAGTGAAAACATTGAAATGATGGAGTATCGTCTATAGTAGGTTATTGCACTCCCCATTTTTTGAGGGTCTTGTAAATCTGGGAGAGTAATAACTCCAGTAAGTAGAGTTTTGCTTGTTTCAGCGTCAACTATTAAAGTTGATATTGCTGGTCTTCCATCAACTTGTGTAAGAGGTTGAAGTAATAAAAGTTCTCTACTTTCTAATTCTGGAGTAATCACATCTAGCAAAGTATTGATATCTACATACTTAGATTTGTAAAAGGGATTTTCGGCTGTCTTTTCTAATTTACCGATTGCCTTTTTTATTTCAAGTATTCTTTTCATATTATTTTAATTAAAATCTATCCATTGATCCACAAGTCATTTCTTCTTCCATGACTTCTGGGTTAGGTTCACATTGCTCTTCATGTTCTGTATCAAAATCAGTATCGATTTTATTTCCACAGAACTTACAAACTATAATGCTCATACTCTAATTTTTACCATTTAAGTTTAAAAAAGGATTCAATAGACTGTCGCATTACAAAAGCATTATTAGGTAATGATTCAATAGTTTCAGCACTTTTATTGTCATAAGAACCTGTCTCAAAGACAACACTAGCTTTTTCTAATTCAACATATGTTGCATTTACTGTTTTAATTTTACCGTGGTAACAATACCTTGCACATTGAAAAACATAAGTCTCCCCAATTAAGTCATCAAGATTATTTATTTCTTTTACTTCAAATTCTTCTCCTAATTGTTCTTTGATTTTTGATAGTGTTTCTTCACTAACTTCTAATGTTGGCATATTTAAAAAGTTATTTTAATAAAATTAATTTGACCATGACCATGACCTTGACCCTGACCCTGACCCTGACCTTGACCTTGACCAAAATTTAGTAAATTGATTCATACTCTCACTACCTCCCCTCTTGTAAACTCATTCATCTTAATATCATGGTTAGGGTTTTCTAATTCTTCCTCTTCTTCTTTCAATTGTTCATCGTAGTATCTGATTGCGTCTTGGGTTTTCTTTTCCTCTTTGTTGATGAGGAAGTCTTTAATTTTGCTCATAAGACTTTGTTTAATAATTAAGCCTGTCGGGCTGACTGTATTCCATGATGCCTAATGACTAGAGGATATTGAAAGGAGGGAATCTCTATCCTTTTGTCTTCGGTTATAAAGGTCATGCCAGCCCTATATCTACTTTAGCAGATGACGAGCGGTTTGTCAAGAGTTGTTTATCCACATGCTGACAATGGTCAGGCATATAATTCAAACGATAGTCTTCTTCTTTTTCCCTTTGTGCTTCTGTTGACTTGGTTAGCTTACGTCTAGCTCTAGTAATAGACTCTGGTGGGTAGTCTTTGATGATAAGCTTCATCTCAAACCAATCATTCATATCAGCACCTCTTACAGTAGCCACCATCTCCCAGAGAGCTAGACAGGTGTTAGTATTAGACCTAGGTAGTGCAGGGTCTTCTTTGAAGAGATATTGGAGTTTGTCTTCTAAAGTTTTCATAGTTACATTGCTAAAGGTGCGCTGTCTATACCGTCAAGAAAGTTAGGATGTTGGTTACAGGGGTTTGGACAAGTACATTCTTTTTCCTCTTCTTCTATTTGTTCTGGTAGGTTCATAGGGTTATTTTTTATATGAATTAATTAGTTAAGATAGTTCTTTAAAATGTGTTAAATCAAGTTTGACCTCGGAAGTATCATCAACCCAAACACCAAACCGTAATCTAGCTATAGTTCCATCGTTACATTTAAACCGATCAAAGTCTTTATAGGGAGAATTTTTTTTATTTTTCCATACCCAATATTCAGATGGAGAAATTGGTTTAATTTTGTTCATATTATAGACTTTCATTTATTTTTCTTTTATATTTAATCGCCTTATATTTTTCATAAGCTTCTGATA
>Ga0208156_1000265_pt1 | contig 23461 bp, 17 predicted proteins | sample 1_EtaG_FD_184073 | JGI IMG/M metagenome (GOLD analysis project Ga0208156, IMG submission 184073) | Marine viral communities from the Subarctic Pacific Ocean - 1_ETSP_OMZ_AT15124 metaG (SPAdes) (version 2) | ecosystem: Environmental > Aquatic > Marine > Oceanic | place: Pacific Ocean | collected...
AGATATGCAGGAAGAAGAGCAACTCAAAGACCAATCGTCGGTTGACCGCATCGAACGGATTCGCGCCAAACGAATGGAAGATTTGTCAGGCGAATCCCAGCCCCTCTCCAAAAAACAATTTATGACAAAGCTGGTCACTGACAATGGGCTGATTCCTAAAGAGGACATCTTCAGCAAGCCTAATCAGTGGGCCATCATCAAGCTAACTGGAATTGAAAAGATTCAACAGAGACTAAACATCCGTGTAGTCTTTGACAGCGTTGTTATAGAAAAAGACTTTGCCGTTATTAAAGCCACAGCAACCGGGCGCTATGACTCAGTTCAAAGCTACGGCAGCGCAACCAAAGGCCGACACCCTGATGGCAACGTGGCCCATGCTTATCTCGTAGAGATGGCTGAGAAGAGAGCCAAGGCTAGAGCGGTTCTCAAATTATGTGGAGCATACAAGCATGGCGTGTACTCCGAAGACGAATCAGAAGATTTCAAGCAAGAAAAATGAACGATTCTGACTTTCCGGTTACTCTGAGGGACTGGCCTCTTCAAGAGAAGGACATCACCAGTGAGTTGTGCAAGAGATGTGGGATATGTTGTGAACTGTCAGTAACCCCCGCTACTGAAGACGCTAGACAACTGGAGTTTTACCGGACAATCGCAGAAAATCATCCAGACATCACCTTCAGTGATGGCTCACTGAGTATCAAATGTGCCCATCTAAAAAAGACAAAACATTCCTCTACTCCATACTGGGAATGCAGTATCTATGAAGATAGACCCCAGTTATGTAAAGATTATAATTGCGTAAGCTGGGCAAAGGTAGCCAACGAAACAACCCGCTATGATCAGGTTTTAGAAATAGCCGGGCTTCTTCCGCAAGAATCAGATTTTCCTGAAGAACTACGAGGGCCAGACGTATGAGTCATTGGTATGATAGAGAAGGTAACCCGCGCTACGAGGTGCAGGGAAAGCTTGGTCCAAAGCCTACCACTCTGCGTGAGGCTAGGAAGGAAGGATGGGTTCCATCTGTGTCAACTGTATGGGGTGACATCGTTGCCAAGCCTATGCTCAACAAGTGGATGCAGAACGAACTGATGAGCGCACTGTGGACTGAGTTTCACTCCGCTGAAAACATTGGTGGAGAACAGACCTATTCTGTATACGAGGAACAGGCTAGAACACGGTTCAGCAAGAAACAGCAACAGGTGATGAATCGAGGGATAGTTATCCATGATCACCTTGAACTCTACTTCAAAGGAATTAAAGTTTCCCCAGAGTATGAGGAGATATGTCACAACGTACACCAGAAATTGAACGAAGCGTGTGACAGTGGGGACTGGGTAGCGGAACATGCTTTTGCTCACCACTCAGGCTTTGGCGGGAAAATTGATTTACACAACGACGAGTGGGTGGTAGACTTCAAGACTAAGGAATTCCCAAACAACCCCAACGTGAAGAAAATGGTTTACGATGATTACGGAGCGCAACTAGCTGCTTATAATTTCGGCATGGGGGGCACACGCAGGATAATGAACTTATTCATAGACGTTGGTGAAGGCCATCGTGTACTTGAATGGGAGCATGAGGATACTCAGCGCTATGAGGGTATGTTCAACCACGCTCTCTCGTTGTGGAAACTTGTTAAAAAATATGACCCTTCATGGGTTGATAGCAGGGTAATGTGATATGAATGTAAATAAAGTAATTTTGGTTGGTCGTGCAGGGAAAGACCCGGAAGCACGAGAAACGGGCAAGGGGGAGTCGGTTGCAAACATCTCTCTCGCTACCAATAGCGGATACGGTGACAATGAAAAGACGGACTGGCATCGTGTGACGTTCTTTGGTAAACTTGCTAGCACTGTAATTGAGTATGTGAAAAAAGGTCAGGAACTTTACGTTGAAGGGAGAATATCCTACAGCAAGTACACTGGCAAAGATGGTATTGAGAGGTACAGTACCAGTATCATAGCTTACTCGATGCAGATGGGTAAGAAGGAGTCAGGTTCATCAGGTTCTTCAGTAACCGTGGATGATGACCCACTTCCATTCTAGAGAGGGCGGGGGTGGAAACACCCCCAGTCTCTACTGGCAAGACGACATAGATCAGACCTTTCGGGTCTATCACTTAGCTAGAGAGGTGTACCCAAAGAGGTGGGGCGTAAACTCAAAAGGTGAATTGTGGAACACATGGTTTCTCAAACACGCTGGGATGTCTCTTGATAACTTTGTAAAATGGGCGAACGAACACAAACTGAAAGACAAATGGAGTCAAAGCGTAAAAAAGTCAAGCTACAAAGCAAAACTACGAATGGAGAATAAACATGAAGACTAGAGAGAAGAACAAGGCTGAGAAGTTAGACGATAGCAATAGATTGTTACAGGCTGAGAAAGCATTTCAGTCCAGCGCTGTTGAGTTTACTAATGAGTTTATAGATTCTGAAGGTAACGTGCTGTATGCTACATGGCAATCGACTGTTGATAAGAAGTGGGAAATAAACCATCTTAAAGAGATTGCCGCCATGACTAAGGTTGGAGATGAATGGGATTACAGTAATGGAATCACAGGAGCGTACCGATACCGTAATGCTTGAAGTGGTATACTCACTGCCAATGGAAAGAAATTAAATGATAACCGAATATCAAGGGATAATTCACAAGAGTAGGTACGCACGTTACCTAGACTCTGAGGAGCGCAGAGAGTCATGGGAAGAGACGGTTAACCGCTATACCAATTATATGGAATGGGTGTTAGCTGGATTCCAAGTAAGCACTTTCCCTAAAGAGGTTAAGCAAGCGATCCTTGATATGGAGGTGATGCCCTCCATGAGAGCCTTCATGACCGCTGACCCAGACCCCGGTACTGGCGCTCTTACTAGAGACAACATGGCGGGATACAATTGCGCCTACCTCGCGGTAGATCATATCAGAGCCTTTGATGAATCCCTTTACGTTCTTCTCTGCGGAACCGGCGTAGGCTTTAGTGTGGAGAGGCAATTTATTAACCGTCTCCCATATGTAGCTGATGAGTTTCACGAATCAGACACTACCATAGTTGTTTCTGACAGCAAGATAGGATGGGCAAAGGCTTTGAGAGAATTGGTGAGTTTACTCTATCAGGGGATGATACCCAAGGTAGACTACAGCAGGATTCGCAAGGCTGGCGCTCGCCTCAAAATTTTCGGGGGTCGTGCGTCAGGCCCGGACCCTCTGGAAAGATTGTTCGGTCACTACATCCATACGTTCCGTAAAGCTAAAAACAGACGACTCAATAGCCTAGAGTGTCATGACCTCATGTGCTGGAACGGGGAGAGTGTGGTAGTGGGGGGAGTTAGGAGAGCAGCAGAGATAAGCCTGAGCAACCTGACTGACGAAAGGATGAGACTCGCAAAGACAAGTCAGTGGTGGATAGAGAATCCGCAACGAGCGCTGGCTAACAACAGCGTGTGCTATACAGAGAAGCCTGATATGGGCATCTTCATGCGTGAGTGGATTTCCCTTTATGAATCGCATAGCGGAGAGAGGGGCATCTTTAACAGAGAGGCTGTTAAGAAGTTAATGCCGGAGAGGAGAGACAAAGATCATGAGTTTGGCTGTAATCCATGTTCAGAAATTTGTCTTAGAAGTGCGGAAACGTGCAACCTCTCAGAGGTAGTGTTGCGCCCTAGTGATACTATTGATGATGTCTCCCGCAAGATAGGGTTAGCTACCATCCTTGGTACTATCCAGTCTGCTCTCACCGACTTCAGATACGTCAGGCCGGTCTGGAAAAAGAACGCGGAGGAAGAGAGGTTACTAGGTGTCAGTTTTACTGGAGTGTTTGATTGCCCTGCAGTCTTGAACGCTACACCCGATCAACTTGAGGCGTGGAAAGAGTCTGCTGTTTTTATGAACAATGTATGGGCCAAGAAACTGGGCATCAATCCATCCGCCGCCATCACTTGTATCAAGCCGTCAGGCACGGTGTCTCAACTCACGGGAGTTGCAGGGTCAGGCTTGCACCCCGCTTACGCAAAGTACTACATACGGCGCATCAGACAGGACAAGAAAGACCCCCTGAATCAGCCTCTAATGGACGCAGGGATTGAATACGAGGATGACCCATACAACAGTGAGGCTATCGTGTTTTCCTTCCCTATGAAGGCTCCTGCTAAGTCCCGCACGAGGCATGAGTTTACAGCCATACAGCATCTTGAAATATGGAAGAGGTTTGCCCTGCACTGGTGTGAGCATAAGCCCAGCGTTACCATCTATGTAGGTGAGGACGAGTGGCTAGAGGTCGGCGCTTGGTGCTACAAGAACTTTGATATAGTCAGCGGCGTAAGTTTTCTCCCAAGAGCAGATGACAGCCACAGTTACGAGGTTGCTCCCTACGAGGAGATAACCAAGGAAGAGTACTCCATGTTCCCTAAGACAAAACCCATCAAGTGGGGGTCGGTGGCGGAATATGATGACAACACGGTTGGAAGTCAGGAACTGGCTTGTACCGGGGATAAGTGTGAAATATTATGAGTAACCCATATTGCAGATTTAAGGATTGGGGTCAGTGTAGTCATGTAGGTACCTACACGCCTACAAGGGGTGGGAGATGCTCTCCTTGTAGTCATGTAGTCGACTACATGACTACAAGGGGTGGGGCATGACTAGACAACAAGCGATCAATGAGAAATGCAAAGAATGCATCTACGACCCTGCAGCTGAAGGCACTTGGAGAATGCAGACCGAGGCTTGTGAACTGATCGATTGTGCGCTCTGGGAGTACCGTCCTAAGTCCCGCTCAAAGACCCCTGATATGGCTGATAGTGAGGCCGTACAGCCACACTATGAGGGTAGTCAGGACCGGGTAATAGGCGAGCCTACCCATCAGCACAAAGATGATGATTGGGAGATAAACAATTACGGAATTGATCCAGAATTAGGTGGTCGTTATGGTATTGACTTTGATGATGAGGTCGGGTTTAGAGATTAAGATGGCTGCTGTGAAAAAGAAACAGAAATGGAACGGGGTTCCCCCAAGATACTGGGATTGCTACAAAAATGAAACCAAGGAGGAGCGGAAAGAAAGGCTGAGAATTTACCATCTTAGCTGTCCTAACTGGCCTAACTGCGACATAGAAGGATGCGGTAGAGATGGCGGTGGTATTCCGGGTTATAGGGATTAGACTATGAGCGAGGGAATGAAGGAGCTCTGGTGGCAGTGGCATAAGGAAAACCCACATGTCTACCAGATGTTCGAGAGGTTTGCGCTTGAAGCTGTCGAGAGTGGCAAGCGTCACTTCTCGCATTGGCTGATTATGAATCGAATGCGTTGGGAAACTGCACTACAAACGACTGGGGATGAGTTCAAAATCAGGAATGACTTCATCGCTTACTACGCACGTTTGTTCATGGCTTACCATCCAGAACATGAAGGTTTTTTTCGGATTAAGAAAATGAAGGAAGACGAGGATGCTTACCTATGAACCTAATGATTATCCCTGATGCTCATGTGCATCCCGATTACAACAACGAAAGGTTCAGAGCGGTAGGTCGGTTACTCATGGAAGAGCAGCCTGAGTGCGTTGTTTGCTTAGGTGATCTGGCTGACCTGCCGTCTCTGTCCTCTTATGATCGAGGTACAAAAGGGTTCGAGGGCAGAAGGTACAAAAAGGACGTTCAATCGGTTATCGAGGCCCAAGAACTATTGTTCGAGGAGATGAACCGATTCAACGCCAGAAAAAGAAGGAACGGCAAGAAGCAATATAGGCCGCGCTTAGTGATGTGCTTAGGCAACCATGAGGATAGGATCACTAGAGCCACCAATTCACAAGCTGAGTTAGATGGGGCAATAGGTATCCCAGATTTGCAGTACGAAGGGTTCGGGTGGGATGTTATTCCCTTCAAGAAATGCGTCACCATAGAAGGAATTGCCTTCTCGCATTATTTCACCACAGGAATTTCTGGGCGACCAATCTCTAGCACCCATATCGGGCATACACTGGTCACTAAGCTTCATTGTTCTGCCGTCCAAGGTCATTCGCATTTATATAATCACGCAGAACACACCAGACCTGACGGGCAAAAGATATTTGGTTTGTCTGCGGGTTGTTTCTCTCATCCCGATTACTCCGAGAGTTGGTGTATGGATACTGAGCATCAATGGTGGAGAGGGGTTGTAATCTTAGAAGACTTAGATGGTGAAGGTTACTACGATGGAGTCAGGACCATAACCCTACGGAAGATCATGAAGAAATATTCGTGATACTTATCACGCATCCTCTGGGGAAGGCTGTGATTCCAGACCAAGCACCCTTCTCATCTTTGGTATTGGCTACCTTAACCACATCTTTATCCTTCTGAATTAGATATCCTATCGTTGTTATCACTGGCGGATTAACTTCATCAGGCTTCTCCCATCCCGCTGTGCCTAGAATGTCTCGCCACTCTACTATAACTAATCGAGGAGTTTTCATTTCTCAAAGATATCTTCATCTACCTTGTTGATTAGTTTAATTCTTAGCTCTGTCATCCGGTCCTCAAGGCTATTCACCCTGTCCTCTTTGACATCATCGCGTAGAACCTTGTTACTCAATATCTTGTTTCTCTGCTTCTGCAGTTTGGTGATCGAGCCTACTATTTTCTTTCGATAGTCAGCCATCTTGAACAGTTTGTAGTCATCACCCTCTTTGAAGTTGTCGTAGTCTTTACTTCCTGCTCCGTAAATCTCCAGTATACCTGTGTTCATACCCACGGCGGTGCGGATATCCTTCTCGTACTGTGAGTACTTGTCGTAGGTAAATCGTTTCTTGGATGCTGTCTCGTCAAAGAAGAACCTTCTGGCAAAGGGAACCTTAGTCCACTTAACCTCGCCTGTCTCTCTATGGGTTAATCTTCCGGGTCCAATCGTCCACACCAAGTCTGTACTTCTCTCAACGAATCTGGCCGCACCACCACCAATAGTCTCCCAGAAGTACTCAAATATATCCGGGGGATAGCTCGTTGGAATCCCTAATAAACTACCCTCTACCGCTCTTGATCCACCCCCCAACCAATTAAGCGACCTAGATATGAATTTTGGTATCGGACCTGTCGATGACCAGTACCTTTCTGATGGTGGATCAGACGATCCCCACTGCGGGTCTTTGTAGATAGGCTGACCAAAATAGTTCTCGTTCAATGCTAGTTCAAGCAGCGGATCAGCAAACGTAGGCACGGCGGTTTGGAGTCCAGCCTTGAACAAGTTATCGCTAGTGCCAAACGAGAACGGCATAAAGGACTCAGCAGCAGTAGACATGAGATGCATGGTCGCTCTGCCGGGATTAGAATGACCCATCATAAGTGAGGCAACGGTATCTCCAATTGCGTGGAAGAAATTGTAGCCATAGGGGAGAGGAATCTTAAAGAAGGTGTCAAAACCGGGCATGTAGATGTGCAACTGCCTACCTCTAGTACGCATGTCTATCTGACTCCACCTGTTAATCCCATCCTCATCATCACCCGCAAGCATAGAATTCAGGATGGACTGGGTAAAGCTATACAGCATGATACCACCAGCTACCTTCTGAACACGAGTCATTCCCTTCTTGCCAGTCGGCCTTCTGAACAGAGCTTGCATAAGACGCACAGTACCCTGAACAGATGCGTTAAAGAACAGGTAGAGAGAATTGAGCGCTGCGCCCTTCTCACCCTTCTGGGAAAAGTTAACGGTTAGGTTTCTAGATATGTCAGCGGCCCTTCTCATGGCAGACGCTTCATCCATTCCGTTCTGGATAAAAGCTTCCTTGGCATTCTTGTAGGTAGCCAAACGCATTGTGTTTTCCACAACGGCGTTGTACTCGCCCACAAAATCGAGCATCTTATTCTTCCAGCGTCTAGCCCCTGCAGGAGTAGTGTCCTTGATGTAATCGGTTAAGGACTTTTCAAAATCCCCCACATCCTTAAAGGCAAAGAAGTCTATTCGACCACCCTGCAACGAAAATTCTTCAGCTAGTCTGGCCCACTCAGTATCTGTTTTCTTATCTCTAATGAAATGCTTGAGGCCCACACCTGCCGACTTGATATCCTTGAATACTTTACGACTTAGCGCCTCAGTATCTTTGAACTCCCCAACAGTTTCTTTCAGACCCTGAAGGTTAGCCATCGCTGTCGAGAAATCCCTGACAAAGTTTGTAAGAACGAACTCAGGGTTGACGGAAGTATGGACAGCGCTGAACCACCTGTTGACATTAGAGGTAAGTTGCAAGAACACACCAGAGTCAGTCATGTTAGTTCTATTGAAAGCCTGACCAATCCTCTTGTCCTTGACTAGGATAACAAACTCTTCACCGTTGACTTTAAAATGGATGTTGTGATCCGGGTCCGTTTGTTGATTCTTATGCATACCAAGAATTAATTGTCCGGTATCAGCAACTTCATGCGCCTTGAATTCAGCCAAAGAAACTACGGTGGCAAAGTTCTTAAGGTTTTCTTCGTTGTCTTTGATTAGCTGTGCAAAAGACCTGACCACCTTGTTCTTTTCTATTCGATCAAGCTCGTAATCCATCTGCATGATCGACCATGCCCATGTATTTTCTGCCTGAGAGAAACGACCACTCGCTTTTTTAGATTCAGGACCATGCACACCCAACTTAGATGGGCCAATAGGAGCCTCAAAAAATTCATCAGCAACTAAAATATTGTCTCCACGCAAAGGAACGTAAGTGGCATACGCTTGTGGGTTAGAATACATTTCAGATTTAGCCATTATTTCTCTGGTAATCATTCCACTCTCAAGCTGCCTAGACAGATTAGTTTGGTTAATTAGATAAATAAACTTGGCTGCTTGAGCAAGCTTCCCATACTTGTCTTTACCTAACTTATTGTAAAGTATTTTGAGTTCTGCTTCAGAGGAGGTTTGGTACTCAAAGACAAGACCTTTTTCTTCAGCCATCTTTGCCCACTTTATGTTTCCTTCTCTCGCGTCTTCTTCGGTTGACCACATCCCAGATGCATTAGGTAACCCTTTTTTCAAAGCAGCTTCTTTCTTAGCTTTATTCCTATGCGGGGCGTGAGTTGCATAGAGATACATATGAAAGTCATCTCCGTTAATGTCATGAAGTTTCATGTAATCAGCCAAGGGCTGAACCATTGAATTATGGAATGACCTTCTCAAGACGTTAACTATATTCTTGTAAGCGCCATGAAAGAGAGAGGGCATATTCTTATCATTAACGTCACCGCCTCTACGCTTGATGGACGCTTCCAAGTGGTTAAGAATTTGAAAGTAATCTATAAACCACTTGGCAAAGTTATGTCCTACGAAAACTTGATACCTTCCGAACAGTTTCTTTTTCCCTTCTATCGCTGGAAGGCGGCGTATATCCCTAATGATAAAAAAGTTTTCAATAAACTTCCGGACAAGAGGAACATCATGCAGGAACCAACTCCCTGTAAACCCCATCTCCATTTCAGGGCCGACATTTTCTCGAAACGCAGCTACGAATCTGCTTTCTGCGGAAGTTTTATCCTTAGTGTTAGCGCCAAACTCACCAGAGTAAAGGAACGTGTTAAGGAAGTTGGCTGTATAAACTGCGCTCTCTTCTTTTGCCATGTAGGAATGTTTCCTAGCAGCGGCTTTAGCAAAGACGAGTATGTCTGCCGCCCCAATCTTCTTCGGGTTCAACCATAGCTTTAGTCTAGCCAAACCATATAGGATTGCGTCTACTATGACTCTCCAGAAAGGACTGTTGGTCATAGCCTCATTCTCAACTATGTAGGCCATAGTCTCTTCCAATAGAAGGGCTTCGTTCTTTGTATCCATCTCGGCTGTGACACGATCATAGATGGCTCTGATTTCTGAATCAGTGTTCACTAGGAAGGCTACCTGCTTCATCATCTTCTGGTAGAACCTTTTACCCATCACAGACTGGAACCCATGAGCGCCTATCTCATGCAAGGCAACTGGAATCACCCGATCAATCGGAAGGTTATCAGCAACCATAGTGATCCCTGAACTTTCCCTGCCGGAATAAGAAACAGCCCTTATGTCTGAGTCATAGCCTTCTCTATTTAATTTAACATCAACAGGTAGTTGATCAACACTCTGCACCACGGTGACATACTTGAGAACCTGGTTGCCATATGCCTCTATCAATGTATTGGTTACTTCCTCAACCGTAGAGCCCCCCTCTTCTTTTCCAGCTAGGACAGCGTGGACTGTTCCGTCTGCAGACTCTTGGCTTTCTAATACGAGAGAGTACCGGAGTGAAGGAGCGTCCGCAATTTGTTCTCTCTTTAGTTCATTTATCTTAGAAGCATAACCCGATATCGTAGCGCTAGTTTTTTCTATCTTCTTTTTTATAAGAGCGGTTTGCCTCTTTGCTCTTAAATTAACTAAATCCGCTCTAGCAAGATCAATCAATTCTTGAGTCTTTGCTAGTGCCTGTAAAATAGAAGTCGGCTTTTGAGGAAAAAGGGACTTTCTTTCAGGACCAGACTTCCTCTTATATGGCAAGCTTGTCAAATCTGAGAGAGTCACTCCTGCAGGAAATGATGTAACTGTTATTTCGGACTGCTTGCCTTTTGTCACTACAGTTACTTTAACGTCTTGTTCTTTCAGTACGTCGTCCGTATTTTTGGATGGGTTTTTAGTATCAACCCCTTTTGGCATTGCTGGTTTCCCAGCGGTCCTCCCTTTTAAAATATTGGCAGTAACCGGAAATTGAACCCTTTCTCTAGAAGAATCATAACGAGACTTTTTACCGTAAGCTTTTTTAGCATCTTCAAGACGCGCAAATTGTTTAGCGTTGTCAGGATTGTAAGGGTCGTTAACCTCATAAATTGTATACTGATCATAGTACTCGGCATCTTGCCTCAGATGGTAAAAAACAACTTTGTCTATGATGACTCCATAAGCATTCTTCCATCTTGCAACTGGAGTTGCGCCCAAAAATTTTCCTCCCACAATGCGGGGTAGCCTATCTGTTTTTCTTTTTCTTTTGAAGGCGAGATTCATTAAATCTTGTACAGCCCTCATCATGGTTTCTGTAGCTTCTTCAGGGGCAAGGTCTTCGCTCCTAACAAACTCCCAATACCTTCCCTCAGCCCACGCAGAAGACTGCGCTCTTCCCTCAAAAGATTCCGGCCTTAAGTTCTCAGGAATTCTTTCTATAAGAATAAGTCGCAACTGATCAAAACGATCTTTGATCATTGGGTAAATGCCCACGGTTTTCTTAGCCTTCGGCGTTAACTTTCCTTCTACAACGCCGCCAACAATTATTGGGGAGGATTTCAAACTCGTTCCAACGCTTCTTATCAGCTCCTCATTACCCTTAGCCGGAAGCCACTTGCCGTCTGGAGTCCTCAAGGTGCGTATTAATACAACATCCTCGTCTTCTCTAAACTGGCGTCTAATTCTTGCTTGTTTTGTAATGCGCGGTTCTTTCTTGTGTGCTTTTTTAATCCTTTTTACATACCTGAGAATGCCTTCCTGATATGAGATACTCCCGGCCTTGACAGAGGCTAGGATGTCTTTAGATGGTCCTTTGCTGGGAAGGACAATGAGCGGTTTCCCAACGTGAGACATCTCAGCCATTGCCTCGTATACGCGAGGAACCCGGCTGTTGATTATTTCATCACGCCGTTTTACATAGTTTTTATCAGAGATACGACCCGCAGATTTAGAAGCCTCAAGTTTGGCTGTTTCTTTTTCTATTTCTTTGTCAACAGAATTAAAAGCATTCTCTATCTTAGCTCTTCTTGGCGCAATATTGTAAGTGCCGCGCTTGGCTTGAATTCTTATTTTATTTTCTATCTTATACAGTTCGTTGATTTGAATTCTTCTAACACCTTCTTCAGAGAATTTCTGAACGACTATATATTCTTTTGGAATGGTAAGTTTTTCACCGCCTCTCTCTACTATATAACTATCGCCTTTTTTCCCAACTACGTTGTAGGACTTTTCAAGAAATTCACCAATCGCCTTTTCAATTTGCAATTGAGTTTCCTCTATTTCAGCTTCAATTTGTTTTCTTTCTTTTATTATTTCGGCAAGCGCGGCATACCTATCTTCCCCAATAGACTCTTTTAACTGTTTCTTTTCTTCGTTTATTTTTTTAGTTTCTTCTTTGCTTAATCTCGCCGTGTCTTGCTCCAAGACTTCAACCATTCCGATCAATTGCAGGTCAAAAATATCTGAAGCTTTAGCAACCTCTTCTTTCGTTGGCTTGGCTTGAGTTGGGCGAGGGATTTTTTTATACGTTAAGACTCGATCTAGGACATTCCTAATTGCAGTCATCACCTCTGCATCTATAGTTTTCTTTCCGGGAAAGAGTTTTCCAAAATACTTATGGGAGAGCCATCCCATTTCATTAGCTTTGTCAAATAACTGTTTATCAGTCATTCCCTTGTAAACCCATAGTTTTTCATAGTCGGAAGTAGTTAATGGCTTTTCATCAGCCTTGCGCTTCTCGCCTCTGAAAAGCACACCTCTCCCCAATCTCTCCTCCCTAACTTGAAGTCTCCATAGTTTTCCCGTAAGTTTGGAAACTTGAGAATCTTTACGCCCAAAAACCTTAGACCAAATGTGAGGGGTCAACGTAACCTTTGTACCTTTAGTAATCTCTCTAGGTGTTACTGGCGGGGTAGACGCACGGGCAATAAAAGTTTCCTGCGTTTCATCGTACCCAAATGGGTCAGAAGCCCTCCGTCCTTGGCTCACGCTATTCCTCAAAGAGTGGTATATCTTTCCAGCATCAACCGCTGCTCCCTTGGGGACGGGCAATTCAACATTCTCATTCTCAGGGTCAGTGAGAAACTCCCTATGTTTGTTAGCAAAATTGGTGACAGTATCTATATCCCCCTGAGTAAAGTAAGCATCCGCTTCCTTGAGCAAAGGCTTGAGTTCCTTTTCCGAAAGGTCTGGGTAAGCAGTTTCAACATCGTTAAACCTTACCGCTGCTTCTTCTTGAAGTTCTGCAATAGTTCTTGCTAAAGATACAGTCCATGCGCGGTCAGGCGTGGCTCCTACATTCAGGATATCCCTATACCTAGCTTGGAGTCTACCTAGAGAAATGTAGTCTTCCTGTGTCGCGTCTGATGGAGTTCTGAACCAAGTTTCTACAATAGGTTCCTCTTTAACATCCATCCCCTCTAAAGTAATAAACGCTGCTCTTCCTTTTCTTCTTACTACACCAACAAAATTAGATCGAATGCTAAACCTACTTGCCAATTTAGATAACTCGCTAATAGGTATATCTTTGATTACGCCATGCTTTTTTTTAAGATCATCCAATGCAGCGGCCAGTTGAAAATTCCTTTCATCATCGACGAACTGTTCCATTATCACTTGATCAGACCCGTCATATAAAAAGAGTCTTTCTGGAAGTTGGGTTACCTCATTTTTTTTAGGCTCCCTAATTTCAAACTCAGGATTCCCGTCCTCATCCAGAGTAACATTTCCCTGTTCGTCCCTTTTGAAGACAACAATATTCTTCCTTAATGGCTTATGTCTAACAACATAAGTACCGGCGGGAGAAACAGCCAAGATATCCTCAACCTTTCTGTTGGTTCTTGCAGCGATTTCTTTTTTCAACTCGGCAATAGTTGTGATTCCCCAATCAGGATACTCTCTCTGCTCTTCGTAATAATCAAGATCGTAAAGACGCTTCTCTCCGTCAGGAAGGAACTTCTCTAAAAGCTTTTTGACTGTGCCTCGTGGCCCTTCTGGACCTGCAGGATAAACAAAGTTATCCCCCATGTCGCTTATTCCAAAAGCGTTCCAGACCAGCCCCCAAAACACTTCAGACTCTTGGTACTCTACAACCTCTTTCTGTGTGGGATAGGGAATCTCTCCGACCTGTTCAGCAGTAGTGGGAGTTACAACAACAGCACCTACTTCATCATCCGTTGTCGGAACAGCCTTTGCTACCTGTTGCTGCGCTGCTGCTTTTTTTGCTTCGTCTTCCGTTGGGAATCCAAGAGCCTTTTTAGAAGGTCTCTTTTCCCTTACTGTTACACGACCGCTAACAGGCTTTCTTTCGCCTTCCACATAGGAAGGATAGGTGTCATCAACCTCTACGGTCTCAAAACCAATGCGTCTTTTCGTTCTCTCCTCAGCCGCTCTACCTACTACCCCGACCTCTTCATCACTCAAGCCTTTAAGTGCTAGTTTTTTCTCTAAGGCAGCCCTTCTGGCTTCCTCTAGGCCAGCTTCTCTTTCGGATTTCTTTACTGTTGCGGTCTCTATCCTAGATGCAAGTTGTCCTCTGATGGCAGCGTTCTGGGGAATTCCATATCTGGAAAGAAGGTCAGATGCCGCAAGAAGATTAACTGGGGTATTAAGTAATCGAGGGTCTAGCTTTAAAGCTTCTTCTAACACATCTAATGTAGATTGAAGAGACTCTAACCTGTTTAATTCACGAATGGTTTCCAAAAATTCCTTGTCTTCTCTCAGAGCATAGTTTATAACAATAGCCTCTTCCTGAGAAACATCAGCTAGAATTTCCTCACCTATGAACTCTCTAATGGCTGCGTCTAACGCAAACCTATCAAAATCCCCTTCTAGGCCTAACTCATTTATGGTAATGTTTTGCCCAATAAGACCTTTATCTTTGAGGAGAGCTTTAAGTTTTCTCTTGGCAACAACAATACGATTTCCATCGCCATCAAAGAAGTCCTTTCCTTTGTATATGTCGAGGTAGCTATCCAAGAGAAGGTCTTTCTGGTATTGCTTAAGATCAGCTTCAGATTTCGCCTCTGCTAGGGCCGCTTTGTTCTGTCTAATGAACTCTAATACAGCTACTGCTGCTGTTTCTACATCCCGCTGTAAACTTCTTTGCGGGGAATCGTTGGGAACATGAACGGCAGTTACCATATCTAGTGTAGCAGTCACAGCAGCATCTTCTGGAGTGGGTGCAGCGGCGGCTTCTGGAGTGGGTGCAGCAGGAATATCTACGGAAGGTAAAACTGTCCCGTCAACCACATTTGGAATAGGAAACCCCCCCCGCGGGGTAGCTGGAAGGCCAGCAAGATTTGCATCAAGGTTTGCCATGCTTATAGCTTTGGCTGCTATTTTTTCTTCTCTTTTTAATTGTGCTTTAGTGAGGGGTTTGTCGACGGGGATGCCTAGAGCAGCGGATGCTGCGTCTGTGGTGGGGTCTCCAGCGTTAAAGGCGCTGTCTATCTGTTGTTGTTGGAGGGCCTGTTCTCCTAGACCTTTGTATTTAGGATCAATCGTTTCAATAGGAAGTCCCGCTCTTATCAGAGCTCCTATAGGAACGGCAGCAGGGTCATCAGGGGTGTAAATTGGATATCCTCCCGTCCTTGATCCCGTGCGGGTAGGGGGGGTTTTGGGGGGATACAGTTCACTGGTATCAGTAACGACGTATTCACCCTCAGCAGTTTGGGTAACTGGCGGGGGAGGAACTGAAACATAAGGTCTGACGGACGCCACGGCCTCGTCAATCTGCCGCAAATCCTCTGCAAGAATTTCAGCTTTTCTGCGTTTTAAACTACGACCGCCGACACGACCAAAGCCGCCAAGACCAAAACCAAGTAGCGCTCCGGCTGCTCTGGCTTCCATTCGCCCTGCAACTTGTTCAGCGGTGATGGGAACTATTCCATAAGCCTTGGCTACATAATCACTAGCTAGAAGATTATCATTGAGGTAGTTGACAGTGAAGGCTTCGATGACTGTCTGCCAGTCTTCTACAACGGCTTCTGTTGTGCCTAATTCAAGAGAGCGATAAAGTCTACTTCTCCATTTCTTATCACGCAAGAACTTGTTGGCAATGGCGCTTCCAAATTCTTGGCCTTTGCCCATGTTTCGTATGATCTTTGATCCGGGCCACATATCGAGGGAGCCAGCCAATAGCCCAGCTAGACCTGTAACAGCAGGATTATTCTCTCCTGTTTCTAATAAGGCGCTTGAATAAATCTCTCCAGTATTAAGTAGCGCACTTCCCAAGACCGTGCCTACTGCTGCTGACCCTCTTCCGGCCATTAACTCAAAAGCATCATCGCCAGCGCCCCATGCTCGACCTTTAGCTAGTGTTTGTCCAGTACCGGGCATCCTAGAAAGCATTCTAGCTATATGCAGCCTTGCGCCCACCTTCGCTCCGGTAAACGCTAAAGAACCAACTCCCGCAGTAGCGAATGTACCTAGAACCATCGCCGCTAAATTAGGAACTTGCTTAACAGCCTCATTGATTCCCCATATAGCATAAGAACCAATGGTTCCTTCTTTTTGCGCTTCAGCCCAGCTATTAGGACCAACATACAAGGCATCCAATTCAGCCAGATTATTCTGCATCTCCGTAACGAGGTTGTATGCTGATAATCTCTGCGCTCTAGCCGCGTCCTCAAAACCGGCCTTTTCTAATAAAGATGCTCCAACTCCTTTGAGATATGCAGGAACACCTCTCATCTGCTCCCAGCCCGTCTCCCACGATAGACCTAGATCACCAGTTAGAGAACCTTGAGGCTGTACAGGCTGACCACCTCGTCGTGGAATTATCGGGGGAAGAACGCTCCCTTGTAAGGGCAAGCTTCTCCCCGGTGGCGGAGTATTTGACAGCGCCATTAAGACGTCCTTTGCATAGCCTTTGCCCTAGCATCTGCTACATCCGGCTCCCAATAGGCAAGTGCCGCTGGAGATAACCCTGCGGATGAAATCATTCCTCCGCCAGTGTTTAACATTCCGGGTGGCAATGATGTGTTCGACGCAGGGGGAAGGGCCGATGCTTGTGGGTTTTCAGGGGGAAGCATAGATGAAAACCTCTTTATTAATTCATTTATCTTATCTAGCCTTTCTTGAACCCACTTCGGAGTATTGTATGTCGAAGTCGCCAGCTGTTTTTCTATCCTTATTTTCTCTTCTTTAAGGTGAATGAGAAGATATTCTGGATCACGTTTTTTGGCCTTCTCCAAGTCTTTTTGTAGCTGACTTTTATGCCCTGAAGGACGCCTGCCGCGTGCTGTTGTAGGGGTAGCGGCTAAGGCAGCTTGCGCCTTTTTAAATGTACCAATGTCTTCTTTTGTTATATCTGGGGCTATGTTATCTAGGGGGTCGCCTCCAAAAATAGAACTCAGGAGGGAAGGGGTAAGCGAAGTATCTGTGGTCCCTGTCTTCCCAGTATTTCCGTCCCCGTCGTCCCCAAGGTCTTCAACTAATTGGTCATATTTTTGAATGGCTTTTATGCCTTGAATTATCTCTTCGATTATTGCTGCCTTCTCCGTGCTGGTTGTTCTAATACTGGATTCTTTAATAGCATCATTTAAATAAGGCGTTATAGTTTTTATAGCTTCTTTATAATCTGATGAAGTCTTTTCAGACTGAAGACCTTCAACTATGCCTTTCCATACATCCGGCTTCTTCTCCTTTAATTCATAACTGATACCTGAAGCAATAGAACGCGAAAGATAGCTGAATTTGGGTTCATTGATATTTCTTTCAGACATAAGAGGTGCAATGCCGGTAGCTTTCCATGCTGCCCTAGCAAGGTCCTGCGCCGCGTAGATCATATCCATGTAAGCGCCTCCGGACTTCCAACTCTGCGTCTCTGGGTCCCACTCTGCGTTAGCTTCTGGCAGTCCGTCGTAAAGCTCGGTTACTTTAGCTTCGGCTTTTTCCGCTCTCTTTACTGAAGCTTTTATTCTTTCTTTTGCTTCTTCACTTTCCGCTTTTTTTACGGCATCGGCTATAGCCTCTGTGCGTGTTTTTGTAACCAGAGCGGCTCTTTCGTCTGCCAAAAGTTTTGCTGCGTCTTTGAGACCTTTAATACGGTCGTCTTGCAGGTCTCTTTTCGCCCCTGCAAGGGCTGTCGCAGCATCTTTTGCAATTTGCTCCGAAATGCCTGCTCTCCTCCCCCACTCTATATTGGCTCTTTTCTCCTCTGCCTTGGCTGCGATTAACGCTCTCCTCTCTGCGCTGATTAATCTGCTCTCCGCTCTCCTCTCGGCTTCCTTTGTGGTGGCATCTTTATAAGCGAGACCACCAATGTCTGCTTGCCTTAAGAGTCCGGCTCCTAGTTCGTCTAACCCTTTTGCCCAATTAACCATCAGACGCCCTCCATATCAATCGGTTCTTCTTCCATTGGAATACCCATTCTAGTAAGCGTTTCCTCTTCCGGATACCCCCCTCTCAGGGCATTCGCGGCAAGTTTCATGGAGCCGGATGGATTAATCTGATCATCACCCATTTCAACATATTTTTCCGCAGCGTATATCAAAGATTCTCCTTGGGATTCTTGATCTTGCCTGTCATCTCCCTTTTTATAAATCCCTTCTTTTTCTGCTACGTTGTATAATTCGTTAACTACCTCTGCGCCCAATGAATAAAGAAGGTCTCTAGAGACGGGGTTACCCCCCGCGTCAGAAGCCATTACTTCTCTGTTAACCATGCGGCCAGCCATTTCTCCGATAGCCTGTTGAATGTCACCTTGAGACTGTTCTAGCCTAGAAACAATTTCGTCATATCCTTCGTCCCATATAAAATCCTTAATGGCTCCAAGAGCCATATCAATAACTTTTTCTTCGTCCTTTGTAGGCTCTTTCAGTTTGTCATCCACCTCTGGCTCAACAGGAACAGACTCTGTGTTAAGCACTGCGCCGGGAGACTCGTCTGGCACTGTTCTTCCGGGCGGGACATTCATGCCTCTTGCCACTGGCTTTTCATTCATTATCGCCATCAAGAATACCTCTGCTGAGTTGGATTAAACCTACTTTGGGTTCCCTTTGTTATAAGCCCCGGACCTTTCGATACCATAGCCCTTGTGGCTGGAGTTTCAAACTGTCTTGTAGACCTTCGACCAAATGTAGGTTGTCCTATATTCTGCTGCTGGACATAGGGAGGGGGCGGAGTAGTTCGAGATGGAAGGGCGTTCATTGTCTGAGAACCGTATGCATTAGCTGCGAATGAAGTTGCAGGCGCTCTCCTCTGGGTTGAGGATATAGCAGGATGATTTGTAATCCAATTGGGATTCTCAGCTTTCCAAGCCTTCTGCTCATCGGTCATTGGTTTTCCGTATGCATATCTCATCGCAAGAAGTTCTTTGTCATGCTGCATTTGCTTCTCTTCTGAATCATCGAGGAAGCCAGCCACCATTTTAACTCCAGAAGCAAGCATGTTCATCTTTGTCATGTAGACAAGGGCTTCACCTGATGACATCCCGCCAGCCACTGAACTTATCAATGTTGACGGTGCTTGAGCAGCCAGTGCAGATGCGGCAGCTGTAGGAATAGCACCCATTGTTGTTGCTCCAGTATAGCCAGCAAATAACTCTGGACCAGTTAACCCAGCAGCAGCTGTTGTTGCGCCTGCAGTAGTTGTTGCGCCTGCGGCAGTTGTTGCGGCAGTTGTTCCAGCAGCAGCACTACCCGCTGGCGAGAAGAAACCTGCCACCGACTCCCCAATAGCGCCAAGGCCAGCCATAAAGTTAGATGTTCCTAGCGTTGCGCCTGAAGCCGTAGCCAGAGTTGATCCATAGAAAGCCACACCAGTATAAACTGCCGCTGCTACAAGAAGCACAGGCCAGATTTTCTTGATTACTTTCTTTACTCCTTTAGCAAATTTCGATATTGCTTTTCCAATAGACTTAACTATACCACCCATTTTTCATTCCTCTGGCAAAATAAAATTATCTCCAATTTTAATCGCTCCCATTCTTTCATAAAGTTTTCTAGTTCTGTCAGGATCACCTATACCTGAACTTATCCCTAGCATAATCTCCCTAACACCGCGATTCTCTTTGGCCCATGATATGAACCTTCTCATCATCTTAGCGCCCCAGCCCGTGCCTTTATCAGTCACATAAAAAAACAAGTCAGTAGCTTGCTTCTTTCTGGAGTACCAAAGTTGATGGGTTACGCCAATAAAGGCTCCCTCAATATTTCCATCTAGCTCCACAACCAAAACAAAATGCTCTGCAGACAATACACAGACCTGCAAATTATTTCTTAATGTTTTAGCGTCTAACAGAACTGAACTTGAAAGGGACTTTTGGTGTGCATCCTTAACGACCTGCATTATCCCGGAGACATCCTTAAATTCAGCCTTTCTTATCATGTATTAGTCAAATAACGAGGGCCAACCTCCAGCGCCGGTAAGCAGGTCTAGCATATTCCTCCATGCGTCCTGATCAGCGCCTTCAGTTGTAGCCATTTTAGTAATCCAGTCTCCATACTTAGCCCACGCTTGAGAAGAAATCCGTTTCTGTTCTATTGTTAGTTGCTGTTCTCCAATTAATGTCTGGAGGTCTATACCTTGCTGACCCAGCTTATCCTGAAGGTCCATTCTCTGTTGTCCTGAAAGATGTTGAAGAGCCATTTTGCCGTCCTGCATCAAATTCTGTAAGGTGATATTTTGTTCACCCAGCAATGTCTGAAGAGCCATTGTTTGCTTTCCTGAAAGTTTTTGAAGAGCCATGCGACCTTTTTGAACCTTGTCCTCCATCGACATCTGTTGCCCTCCAATTAATTGCTGCAACCCAGTCTGTTGCCTTCCAATTAATTGCTGCAACCCAAACTTACTTCCTTCAATAAATTGCTGCAATGTATAATTTATTTTCCCTTGAATCTGTGTTAGCATTTTATTATAGGCAGCTTCATTTGCTTGCAGCTTTTGTTTATTAGTCCAGTCTTTATTATAGTAAAGATTGTCAGTTAATGCTTTAACCTCTGCCTGAGCAATCGGAAGAGCGACTGCCATTATAGAATTCATGACTTCACCCTGAGCAAGAGAACTATTTACAAGACCTCTTTTAGCCATTGCTTGCATAGCCTTTGTTGTCGCTGCCTTAAAGAGAGGGTTGTTTGTATTAATAATTTCCTGAATCTTCTTACTCAGTCTCATCTCATCAGTAAGGGATGCCATATCCGTAGTTTGAACAGAAGGATCGTCCACAACAATAGGATTAGTTTCCGGGGCCGGACCGGGGCCGGGAGCAGGAGCAGGAGCAGGAGCTTCCTGACTATACGTTCTATAAGGACTAGATGCGCGACCTCCTGTCATATGCTCCTGTTTACCTTGCCCCCCCCAATGCCATTTTCCCCAATCAGCAAGATTCGCACTGGTTCCCAAACCGTGCTCTGCAACATACGCTTTTAAGTTAGGATCACTTTTAACATATGCTTCATAATCTGGTGTTGCGCCACCCGCTATTGAAGCTTGTGTTTGTGCCCTTATGTCTGCCATAGGTCGGGTTTCTTGTATTTCTTCACCCGTAACTGGATTGTAAAGTAAAGCCATAATTATCTCCTGACTCCTCTGGGGGAAAACTCTACAATCGCGCCCTGAAGAGTAATTGGTTTATCGTAAATAGAACTATTTGCAATTATTAATCCCATGTTTGTTCCTATTCCGTTTATTTTTACTCTCTCTGAAGCAACAACTGTCACTCCAGTATCGCTATTGCTTATATCTGATTCTGTCCATTGGTCTGCAGTTACAGTTACTGAATAATCACTAGATACAGGAGACGTTTTGGGAGTAAATGTTCCACCAAAATCATAAGTAGGTGTAACTGTTAGCGTGGTAGAAGTATCAGCATTTATTTCCAACCCCAATTCTCTGAACCTCTTTCTTGTTCCGGGGGAGTTGTAATGATAATACGCTGTCCTTACAAAGGAACTTACAGTCTCTCCATCAAAACTTGTTCCAGAATCTAATCTCCTCACATAACCATCATCAAATCCGCCATATAAAACCTCAAATCCATCAGAGTCTTCTGCAGAAATAACACAATTAATCTGATGATCTAAAGTGAATGGCATCAAACCTTGGTTTCTCTTATTTATAAATGTCATTTCAACACCCGTCTTATCATCAAAATAAAGACGGTATTGATTCTTTCCTCTAACCCTTATAGAATCTATAGCATTGTCCTTTTTGTTTTGTATATAAGGATCAATTTTATCGGAAGCTACGGCTGATTGAAAATCTCCAAAGTATTGAACTGTAAAAATAGATGAAATCCCTCTATCATCCAAGAAGAATGTTTGATCCATTTTCTGAAGAGTATATGGTATGGCTCCAGCACCAGCGTGAAATTTTCTCAACTCCCAGTCGGCTGCAGAGGTTCCATAAAGCATATAAGCGTCATTTCTTGTAAAGATAGACATTACATTATTAACTTCAGTAGAAAACCCACTAACTTCATCCCCGATACCGAGTTCTGCCGCGCCCGTGACCGCGCTCCACTTGTGAGGAGCAGCTATACTGGAATGCTGAATAGAGCCGTTTGCAAACGAAAAGAATAAATGTTTTTGATGAGTGGCGATATGCTGGGGTACATTAGTCTCCATTCCGGTCTGGATTTTTATAAATGTAGTTCCATCAAATGAGAATCCGGTATCCACGGTATTAACCCCGTACATCGTAATCCCAGAAGTGTCTCCCATAAAGTTATAAGTAGAGAACTCATATTTCCCGCCAGCGGAAAGTGTCTGCTCGTATTGGGTTCCGGAAGCTGATGCAACAGCGACTTCAGTAGGTTCTGAAGCTCCGTTAACTAAAGCATAATTACTTCCACTTACCTGTATCTGCTCACTATTAGTCCAAGTTCCGCTATTATTTTTGACTGAAATATAACCAGCAGCAGTACCGTCCCAAGCCCCACTCGTTAATGTTACACTTGTAACCGTAGCTGTCTTACCGGACGTTCCACCTACAATAGAATCTCCAGCACTAATTTCAGTCGCGCCAGTATCGAATGCTAACAAAGACATTTTCAAAGACTCGTTATCTTCAAATGTTCCTGTTATATTGGTCAGCACCATGCACCCAGCAGCCCCTTGAGACCATAAGCCATGATACGAAATGCCCATTAAATCTCCTTGAGCATTACTTGTCGCGCCTTTTAAAGTTGTCGGTGTTCCTATGTTGCCGGGAACTGGCTCACCAGCTGCAACTGTACTGTCAAAATTTAACGCAGTCCCTAAATCAACCTCAGACCATCCGGTGGATGTAGATTTATACATTCCTGCCGTAGCTCCACCAGACTTATTTCTAAAGGCGTAAGTGCTTCCACTGAAAGACCAGACCCCTAATACACTCCCTTCACCGGGAACAACACCAATTTTGCTTCGTTGATCTTCTATAGCTGTTCTTGCCTCAGAAACAATGGTAGACCCAGAATAAATATCCCTTAATACTGGAGGACCATCTGAAAGCGCGGTGGCAAGTAGACCCATTATCCAACCCTAAAGACGGATAACTGACCATAATGCATCTGGAAGTTCTCAGACCCAGCATCTCCATGTTTTACTTGTGCTAACAAATCTGTATAAGTTGTATGTCCAGTAGTATCAATTATTCCAGAAGCAGATACCATGTTATCTAAAGTTGCCGCTACTCTTTGAACCGCGCAGTCATAACCGGGATATACTACACTTCCACCAGTATCTTGTGTTGCAATTCTGAACGTCCATATTACAGTGTCCGATCCAGTTTGTGCAAAACTAATACCAAGATTGACCATGAAGAAACCTTTGTCATATATCCTGATTCTATCGTTAG